>Ga0316192_10002123_pt1 | contig 14512 bp, 17 predicted proteins | sample MerIslwburrow_MG_FD_204931 | JGI IMG/M metagenome (GOLD analysis project Ga0316192, IMG submission 204931) | Coastal sediment microbial communities from Maine, United States - Merrow Island worm burrow | ecosystem: Environmental > Aquatic > Marine > Coastal > Sediment | place: USA: Maine...
GTTCAGTTCCAGAATCAGGAAGGCAAACGTACCACTGCCACGATGGGCTGCTACGGCATCGGTGTATCGCGCTTGATGGCCGCCGTGGTTGAGCAGTGCAATGATGAAAACGGCATTGCCTGGCCGGTAAACCTGGCTCCGTTCCAGGTAGCACTGATCACCATGGGCAAGAGTGAAACCGGGCTTGAGGCTTCGGAAAAGATTTACCATGCGCTACTGGATGCCGGTATCGAGGTGCTCTGGGATGATCGTAAGGAGCGCCCGGGTGTGAAGTTCAAAGATGCTGAACTGATGGGGCTGCCTGTTCACCTTGTTGTTGGTGATCGGGGCCTTGAAAATGGCGTGGTTGAAATTCGTGCCCGCAATGGTGAAAAAAAGGAGGTCGCGTTGGACAGTGCAGTTAACGAAGTCCAATCGCTCCTGTCAGGGAGCCCTGCCTGAAAAGACGAGCCATTGAATATCTGAGCGGCGCTTCCGGCAAAGGAGTGCTGGCAGGTATTATGATTGCCGGTTTTGCCATTTCGCTCCCCTTCTGGATCATGTCGACACCGGAAGAGAAACAGCATATGGCCCAGACCACAACGGCTAAAACCATCGTGGAGAAGAGCACAGGCTCGCTGGATATCAAGCCGGAGGAGAAGGATGAGCTGCGCGAAATGCTCAAACCTGTCGAAAAAACTCAGCAGCCTAATTTTGAACAGGAGATATGGATCCAGGATATCAAACAGCTGATCAAAAAGTGGGTTCCCGATCCTGATGAGGCCGAAGCAATTGCCCGCTGGGTCTATCTCTACAGTGTACGTTTTGAACTTTCCCCGGAACTCATTCTCGGCCTGATCTCGGTAGAATCAAATTTCGATCACTTCGCAGTCAGCAATGTTGGGGCCCGTGGCCTGATGCAGGTGATGCCATTCTGGAAAAAAGAGCTGGGCTCACCAAGCGACAACCTGTTTGAGATAGAGACCAATATCAGATACGGGTGTGCCATCGTTCGCCACTATATTAAACGCTACAAGCGAATCGACAGAGCGCTTGCCGCCTACAACGGTTCGCTTGGCCGTAATAAATATCCCAACAAGGTCTTTACTCAGATGCGTCGTTTTAAGGCTACCAAACAGGATAGCCTGACTACCAAAAAGGGTTAGCTAACAGCCTGCCTGAACACATTCATAAACATCTCAGGTGTCAGGCGTTTGGTCTGCGTGTTGTAACGGGAGCAGTGGTAGGAGTCATAAAGCATCCGTCCATCCGGAAGCGTGTGTAAAGCTCCATGAGCAAACTTTAACGAACTCAGTTTCAAGCCATATGCGCGTAGCACTGCCTGATGCGCAACCAGCCCCAGCGCAAAAAGATTGCACCCGGCAGGCAGCTGATCTATCTCATGTTTTAAAAACGGATTGCAGTTGCGAATTTCCGACGTCTCCGGCTTGTTCTGGGGCGGCAGGCACTTCACCGCATTGCTGATGCGTACACCCTTCAATTCAAGACCATCATCTACACTTTCAGAAACCGGAGAGTTGGACAGGCCCAGATCAAAAAGCGTCTGGTAGAGTAGTATTCCTGCATAGTCGCCGGTAAACGGACGCCCCGTCCGGTTGGCTCCATGCATGCCGGGAGCAAGGCCTACCACCAGCAATCTGGGTGATTGGTCACCAAAAGCAGGCACAGGTGCAGCAAAATAGGATGGATGCTTTTCACTCACCTCATCCAGAAATCCTGCGAGCCTCGGGCACGCCCGACACTTCGGATCAAACGAGTTCAGATCAGACAACGGACGTCAACTGATCAGCCAGCATCCGCAACGCCCTGCCTCGGTGTGAAACCGATGCCTTCTCCCTGGCTGTGGCACAGGCAAAACTCTTCTCAAGTTCTGTTGAATAGAATAGCGGGTCATATCCAAAGCCATGCTCACCATCCAGGGCATCCAGAATCATGCCGTCAACCCGCCCTTCGGCCACGATGGGTGGTTGCTCATCCGGAAATGCGAGATGAAGAGCACAGACAAAATGAGCACCACGTTTTTCAGCTGATGTTATCTCTTTTAACAGTCTACTGTTGTTTTCGGCATCACTGGCATGCTCACCGGCGTAACGACTGGAGAAGACGCCAGGTTCACCGTCAAGCACATCGACACAGAGGCCGGAATCATCTGCCAGAGCCGGAAGCCGGTTGGCATAAACAAATGCCTCTGCCTTTTTTGCCGCATTCTCGGCAAAGGTTTCGCCATCCTCATCCACATAGACAAAAGCCGTCGCCTCAGCAGGCATCACTTCAATGCCCAGTTCTCCCAGGATAGCAATCATCTCTTTGCGCTTCTTTGCATTGTTGCTGGCAATCACCATTCTCATTGGAAATGTTTTCCTTACGCTTTTATTAAGAGTTGGCCGCCTGCAACTGAAGCCTGGCCAGATCGGCAATTCCCTTATCCGCCAGCATCTTCAGCTGCATGAACTGATCCCACGCCAACGGCTTATCCTCAGCCGTTGCTTGCACCTCGATCACACCGCCATCCGGCGTCATGACAAAGTTGGCATCCATCTGAGCCTGTGAATCTTCTGAGTACTGCAGATCAAGAAGGCCGCGGTTTTCTACAAAACCACAACTAACTGCCGCGACCTGGCCCATCAGCGGGTCACCCTCAATAGTGCCGTTTTCAAGTAGTGTGTTTACTGCTCTGCGCAGTGCAACCCAGGCTCCGGTAATCGCTGCTGTGCGAGTACCGCCATCTGCCTGCAAAACATCACAATCAAGACTTATCGAGCGGGGGCCCAGTTGATCCAGATCAACCACTGCCCTCAGTGAACGCCCGATCAGGCGCTGAATTTCAACTGTACGGCCAGTCTGTTTGCCACGTGCTGCCTCGCGACCACCACGGGTATGGGTTGCTCTCGGCAACATGCCGTACTCAGCTGTCACCCAGCCTCGCTCGGTGCCTCGAAGAAACGGCGGCTGTCGCTCCTCGATGCTGGCTGTGCATAGTACGCGCGTATTACCAAAGCTGATCAGGGCCGAGCCTTCGGCATAGCTGTTAAATGTTGTATCAATTGAGACTGGGCGGAGTTCATCCACCTTACGATCATCACGCATTAGATTCCTCTTTGGTCTTTCTATTTTCCGGTTAGCCAGGCCTTTAACTGTCCGGCAGGCATGCTTCCACTGAGTTTACGGCCATCCTTTGAGATGATCGTCGGCGTACCCTGAATATTCAGGCTGGCCGCCAGCATAGCAATATCATTCAGAGGCGTTTCACAGCCTCCACCTGTGATCGGTTTGCCTTTAAGCATCACCTGCGTCAGTGCCGCATGCCGGTCTTTCGCACACCAGATCGCTTCTGATTTACGTTTTGCATCTGGGTGAAGCTGGGTCAGAGGCAGGAGAAAGGTATAAACCTTCACACCCTTAAGCTCCTTCAGGCTCTCTTCCAGTTTACGGCAGTATGGGCAGTCCGGATCGGTAAAAACCGCCATCTCGACACCATCGGTATCACCGGAGATAATCGCCATATCAAGCGGCAATACGCCCCACTCAATTTTGTTGATCTCCTGAAGTCTTGCGGCTGTCAGGTCTGTTTTCTTTGTGGTATCAAAAAGGTGACCGCTGAACAGATGTTTTCCGCTGCGGTCTACATAATAGATGTTTGCACCTATGGTTATCTCGTAGATGCCGGAAACAGGTGTACGCCGAATAGCGTCAATATTCAGATCGCTATTCTGTTTGCGAATCTGCTCTGTCATCTTGGGCGCAATATTCGGATCATCGGCTGCAAAAAGAGAGCCTGGTGCCAAAAACAACAAAAGAATAATCAGTAAGCGCATCATTTACCCCATCACTATTTAATTTATTCCCGACATGGTGGAGAAGCTATCTTCACCCTGCAAGCGCAATTTCCACTATACTCAAAAATATGAGCATCGCCGGGAGTAGCGGATGAATTCAGCAATTGAAATATGGCAGGGTGATATCACCACGCTTTCAGTCGATGCCATTGTAAATGGCTGCAAACCGACCACTTCTTGGCGATGGCGGTGTGGATGGCGCCATTCACAGAGCGGCCGGGCCCGATCTTCTCAATGCCTGCCGGGAGCTTCATGGTTGCCAGACTGGCGAGGCAAAAAAACAGTTAAGTGCGAGTGACTTTCCGCCCGAAGGGGGAGGATGCTCCGAATCAAGCCTCACGCCGTATCAATAAATCAGATATCTGACTTAAGCGCCTGAAGAATACTATTGCTATCGGCTTCCTCATCCCAGTGCAGGGCGCCAATGCGCGTTTTAATAATAGTGCTGTCAGCACCAATCACCAGAGTTGTCGGCAGGCCGCGCACACCCAAACGTTGAGCCTTAATCATGTCACCTTGCAGAGCTGGGAATCCAATCCCTTTTGACTCCAGAAATGCGGTTGCATCGGCAATATCCCTATCCAGTGAAACAATAACCATCTCGACATCACTATTCGTTTTACTCCAGCTCTCCATCGTCGGCATCTCACTCCGGCATGGCGGGCACCAGCTGGCCCAAAAATGGAGCACAACAGGCTTACCCTTGTAATCTGACAGTGACTTCACACTGCCAGCTGCATCAGTCCACTCATACTCCACCGCAAACAGTGGTGGCGTAGAAATAACCAGGCAGGTTACAAAAATGGCCAGTTTCGATTTCCAATAAGACATAATCCGGTTCCTCATATGTTTAAAACCTAATGGTCGTAATTCAGCGCGATTTCTTGCAACAATCAGTTTCAACCGTAAGCTTCACGGCCATGCGTCGCTTCACATCCCTGCTTATGATCGCTGCACTGCTCTCAGTTAGCAGCCTTCCTATGCTGCCGCAGACACCTTCTTGCCACGCGGCGGAAGCTAATGCTGCCTGCGACACATGTCATCCTCAGGAGGCCATGAATGCGGCCGCCCCTGCGCATGATATGCATGCACACATGATGCATGGCTCAGACATGGAGATGCAGCAGAGCATGGATCATAACAACCATAGCGACCACGACTCCATAATGCATCGCGATTCGCCGAAACATTCCGATCATGATCAAAACCATCATGACCACCAGAACATCGAACAACCGAAAGAGATGCACAAACACCAGAAACAGCTTTCGGCAGTTGAAAAAGAGTGCCGAATTGAGTGCGGCTGTGGCTGCAACCGAAGTGTGGATGGATTTCCACAGGTGCTGTCACCACATATCGTACCAGTTATCAACTTTGAAACCGTCGAGCAGATCACTCGTATTGAGCCGGAATCTTTTCCCGCTCTTCAATCTTTCATAGAAGCAGTCCCTCCTCCACCTCCTAAACAGTTCTGATAAATCCCAACAATTAAATTCCGGCAGCTTGCCGGGAGAACACATGCATGCAATTTCAGGCCCCACAGATCGGGTTTGAATCGGTTGCTTGCAGTGGATTTATAATCAGACATTTAGGAGATTAAATTGAAAACAACAAATATTATGGGTGTCGTAGTAGCGGCAACCCTGAGTCTGGCGGCATCAATGCCTGCAATGGCAAGCGAATGTGGCCTCTCGTGCTGTATTGCAGCTGGCGTGGAAGGTGTAGGAAGCGCGACAGGCTTTACCGCCACCGTGCAGTACGACACCATGGATATGGAGACCATCCTGCAGGGAACCACCAAACTGACCCCTGATCAGGCCAGAACATCAGGCATGATGAATGTCTCAGTTCCGACCAAGATGGTAATGCAGAAGATTAGCACCAACATTTCCTATCGCATGGATGAAGACAATGCATTCATTCTCAGCGTTCCATATATCATCAACGATATGGATATGCTCAATCCAATGGGCATGCCTATGAAGATGAATACCATCGAAGGTATCGGAGATGCCTCACTTATCTACCTGCGCGACCTTTATAAAGATGCAGAGATGCGTACTCGTCAACGTTTCTCTGTCGGCGTTGGTATCAAAGCACCTACCGGCGAATCCAAATCACGTAACCCAATGGGCAATCTTGTCCATATGATGATGCAGGCCGGTACCGGCTCCTGGGATGGTATTTTTCTAGCCAACGGCACGTTTGCCTTTGGTGAACACGAGGATGGTGGTGCCCTTTGGTTCCTAAGCCCATCAGTAATGTATCAGATGACCACTAAAAATGATCTGGGCTACAAGGTGGGTGATCGTCTCAACTATGATCTATCAGCAAAATACCGCCTCTCATCAGAGTTCAACGTAAAACTGGATCTCAATGGTGTGTTTGCAGCTCATGACAGCACCGACGGCACGATCGATGCCTCTTCGGGACTTGTTGGCTACCAGAATCCGATGTCGCTGATTGATAACGTCAACAACACTGGTATCAACTCCATGTTTATCTCTCCAGGTATACAATGGCTGGTCACACCTGAATTCATTGTTAGCGGTGAAGTACGGATTCCTCTCTATCAGAATACTAGAGGCATCCAGCAGGTAACTGACAACTGGTTCTTCCTGCGCGCAACCACCCGGTTCTAATTGTTTCCCCCCTTTTGGTGAATGTGCCAAACAAGGGCAACCTTTACACCGGACAAATGAGAGGGAGCCGTCTAGGCTCCCTTTTTCCTCAGATTAAGGAGATACGAGATGAAACGATTTATTATACTGTTCGGCCTACTGCTTCTGATGCCGATGCAGGCTCTCGCAGAGATCATGGTTGAAGAGGCATGGGTACGTCTTCCGCCACCGATTGCCGATACCGCTGCCGGTTATATGACCATCCGCAATAATAGTAATAAAGATATTGAAATCACGGGCATCAAAACTGCCATCGCTAAACATCCGGAGTTCCATAGCATGGAGATGGATGATGGCATGATGCACATGCAGAAGATGGAAAAGGTTGTTGTGCCTGCGCATAGTGGAATCAGCTTCGATCCGGGCGGCAATCACCTGATGCTAATCGGCTTGACCCGCGCACTTGAGGCCGGTGAACACCTGATGATCACATTGGAAACATCAGACGGGAAATCAACCATGATTCATGCAGAGGTTCGGGATATGCGCGGCGGCCATGCTGAAATGAAACATGGTGGCGACGATGACGACCAAGGCCATCATGGCATGCACCACTAAGGAGAGACCATGACTGACAAGAAAAACTCACAAAATGAAGAAATTTCATCCGAACGTCGCAATGTTCTGATCGGAGCGGGAATACTTGGAGCCGGGGCTCTTGCTACGGCTGCAACAGCCTCTTCAGCCTTTGCCAGTGAACATGGCCATATGCATGGTCATTCGACAGGCAGCAAACATGCCAAGATGATTACACTGTTGCATGAATGCATCCGCACCGGTGATGACTGCATTCACCACTGCCTGATGGAGTTCAAGGCCGGCGACAGTGCCATGGCCGATTGTGCCAGGGTTGTGCTGGAGACCGGTGCCTTCTGTGCCGCCCATGCCAAGATGGCCACGCTTGAATCAAAACACATGAAAGAGATGTGTGAACTGAGCATCAAGATGTGCGTCGACTGCGAGAAAGAGTGTCGTAAACACGAGAAGAAACACTCCACCTGCAAGGCCTGCGCTGATGCATGTGCCGCCTGTATCAAGGAGTGTAAGGCTTTTCTTAAAGCCTAAGTACACGTCAAAATTTGACCTGCTGTAGTAGAGTCAACAGCATAACCGGCCGGTGGATTACTCCATTGGCCGTTTTTGTTCCACCCCTTTAAGGAGATTATATTGGCATCCCTCTTTTCCAGACTTACCAAAGGCCTAAGCCGTAGCCGCGACTCTCTCACCCAGATATTGCCAACCAAAACTGAGAAACAGCTCTCAGAAAACGAGTGGATGGATGTTGAAGATGGGCTGATTATGGCTGACTGCGGTGCTGAGCTGGCCATGAGCCTGGTTGAAAAGGCGAAAAAAGAGCGCCGTGACCCCCTTGCTTCGCTGAAACAGGCGATGATTGCCAAGGTAGAGAATCATGCCCCTATTGAGCACCCCAATTCAGGCCCTTTTGTTCTCCTGATTGTTGGTGTGAACGGCACAGGAAAAACCACCACCATCGGCAAACTGGCAACTCTGTTTGCCAGTGATGGGAAAAGAGTACTGGTCGGCGCTGCAGACACCTTCCGTGCCGCGGCCGTTGATCAGTTGGCAGTCTGGGTTGAACGTGCCGGTGCCGATCTGATTCGACAACATGATGGCGCAGACCCTGCCTCTGTCGCCTTCGACACCATTCAGAGCGGCCTTTCGCGCGGTTACGACGTCATTATTGTCGATACCGCCGGACGTGTGCAGACCGACCGGGGATTGATGGATGAGCTGGCCAAGGTTCGCCGCGTGATCACCAAGGCTTATCCGCATGCCCCGCATGAAGTGTGGCAGGTGGTCGATGGCGGCACCGGCCAGAATGCCGTGGTTCAGGTGGAGAAGTTTCGTGATGTAGCTGGCACAACCGGCCTGATCGTCACCAAACTCGACGGCTCAGCCAAAGGTGGCATTGTGCTGCAACTGGCCGACAAGTTTCATCTGCCCATCCGTTATATCGGTGTAGGCGAAACACTAGAAGACCTGATGCCATTCGATGCTGAAGCCTTTATCACCAGCCTCCTTCCGGAACAGGACGAATTGGCAGGATAGCCCATTTGGGCGCACTCTTTTCGCCTTCAGATGAGAGGCAGGAAATCCCTAATCAACCCGCAACCGCCTGACCTCCGGTTAGGACTATTTCACGCTTTCTGTTACCATCTTTTTCATAAAGAGACTGAAAGCTTCTTCGAAAACATCCTTGAATAAGCCCACCCCCTGTTTTTCCGTCATTTAAACAGTTCCACTTTCTTGAAACTCTGGAGCGCTTGCGACAGAGCAGAACACAAACAAGCAAGCTCATTTGCGGCACTGATCATTCGTTCATGAAATTCCACATATTGATTGTAATAAAGAGGAAACAGCATGAACAAATTATCACTGGGAGTCATTGGGACTTCAAAAAAAACCGATGAGCGGCGTCTACCCATCCATCCTGAGCATCTCTCTCGAATTCCTGAACAACTTCGTCGCCAACTGATATTTGAAGAGGGCTATGGCGCACCATTCGGTATTTCAGACTCGAAAATTGCTGCGCAGACTGGCGGCATGGCCTCACGCCACGAACTGCTGGCCGACATCGGTTCAGTGATCATTGCCAAGCCGGTACTGGCCGATCTGCAGGAACTTCGGGAAGGGGGAACCCTTTGGGGCTATGTCCATTGTGTTCAGCAACGGGACATCACCCAAGCTGCACTCGATCGTAAGCAGACGCTCATTGCCTTTGAGGATATGTTTGTTTGGGGACCGAGCGGTCAGATGGGGCGTCACACATTCTACAAAAATAACGAAATGGCTGGCTATTGTGCCGTCATCCATGCGCTACAACTTAAAGGTATTGATGGCCACTACGGCAACCAGCGCAAAGTGGTCATCTTCAGTTTTGGCGCGGTCAGTCGTGGCGCGATCTACGCTCTCAAAGCGCATGGTTTCAGAGATATCACCATCTGCACTCAGCGCCCCGATCACGAGGTGCGTGAAGAGGTGCTTGATTGTCACTATGTCAAGATCAGGGAAGGCCGTGAGGGGGAGGCACGCATGGTTGTGGTCGAACACGATGGAACTTTGCGACCGCTGACCGACCTGATCAGCGAAACCGATATCATCGTCAACGGTACCTTTCAGGAAACGGAAAACCCTACCGACTTTGTCATTGAATCGGAAAGTGCGTATCTCAAACCCAACAGCCTGATTATTGATGTCAGCTGTGACGAGGGCATGGGATTCTTTTTTGCCAAGCCCACCACATTCAAAAATCCGATGTTTAAGTATGAAACCATTGATTACTACGCCGTAGACCATACACCCAGCTACCTCTGGGAGAGTGCAACACGCTCAATCTCTGCCGCACTCATTGTTTATTTGCCGTCCGTGCTGGAAGGCCGTGGTGCCTGGCAGAACAATGAGACCATTCGAAAGGCTATAAACATTGATAGTGGTGTGATTCAAAACCCCTTGATTCTCTCATTCCAGAATCGTCACCTGGACTACCCACACGCCCACTTCAATCCGATTGAAGAGGCTCTGGCTGATGAGGTTGCTGCTTAAGGATTTACCTTATGGAGCACTGGAAGGCCTGATGTCATTCGATGTCGAAGCATTTGACTTCTGCCTGCTTCCAGAGTCCAAACCTGAATGGCTGCTTGTGGCCGAAAGCAGACGTCAAAACAGGTCACTAGCAATCGAATCCGCAAAAGGAAGTCCTCTGTCGGTCAAGTGAAGATAGTTGCCTTCCCATGTCAGTTTTTTTTCTGATAACCACGAAGCAAGTTCGTTTCCAAACTGGGTTTTGATATCTACGTCGAAGCGTTCGCTGAACCATGAATCACTAATGCCGCCTGTGCGGCGTAGCCCCTGCCATAGCGCTTCGGCTTCGGCAGTCCCTTTTGGCAGCCTTTCATCGCTATTGATCGCCCTTCCGTCCTTTAGGGCGGACTCAATGTATTTCTCCGGATTTCTGATGTTACTGTAGCGGGTCACGCCGCCGTCTTCGCTTGTTCCCATATGGTCCCATTTCCCCGATGCTCCGGCACCGATGCCAATGTAATCACGATAGAGCCAGTAGCCGTCGTTATGACGGCATTTGAAACCTTCGCGGGCAAAGTTGGAGACCTCATAGGCTTCATAGCCCGCTTCGGCCAGTCGCTCTCGGGTTTTAAAAAGGAACTCAAGCGCCAGCTCATCGTCCGGAAGCTCAGCAGCAACTCTGTCGCCCTCGGCCGCCAGTTTGGTGTGCGGTTCCACGGTGAGTTGATAGCAGGAGAGGTGTTCTGGGTTCAGATCAATGGCGCGGTTCAGCGTCTCCACCCACCCCTCAACCGTCTGGTTAGGCAGTCCATACATCAGATCAAGATTGATATTTTCAAAGCCAGCCGCCCTTCCGGCCTTTAGGGCGACAACAGCCTGCTCGCCGCTATGAATACGCTCCAGCCATTTGAGTTCCTCATCCTTGAGGCTCTGCACACCGATGGAGAGGCGGTTGACTCCAGCCTCTCTGAATCCGGCAAAATTGGATTGATCTACCGTGCCGGGATTGGCTTCAAGCGAAATCTCAATATCGTCACTGAACCGGAACAGTTCGAATGCCTTTCCAATCACCGATTCAATCAGTGAAGCGGGAGCCAGTGACGGCGTACCGCCGCCAAAGAAGATGGAAGCAAGTTCCCGTCCGGTAAACTGCGGTTGCCTTGCCCACTGCGAAAGCTCCGAAAGCAGCGCCAGTTCATACTGCCTCCAGTCATGCTCACCGCACACATGCGAATTGAAATCGCAGTAGTGGCACTTGTGCACGCAGTACGGAATGTGAACGTAGAGAAGCAGAGGTGTGGATTCAGACATAAATTATCTTTCGAAATCGCTGTTAAGGCTATTGATATCAGTCAAAGCGTGAGAAGCGAAGTTTGCTGAATGCAAATGAGCGCCGAACAACGTCGAATGAGATCAATAGGATCACAGCAAAGCGATTTCGTAGTTCTCTGGCGCAAGATTCGCATCACTCTGGAAGCTGATCTCCTTACCCAGAAACTTTTCAAGCCCAGCAATATCCTCACCTGCCTCACCGAGCATCAGATCGATCAGGCTGGGGTGTGCGATCACCATCAGTTTCTCACATGGGTAGGCACGCGCTTCGGCCACAATCTCCCTGAAAAGCTGGTAGCAGATGGTGGTCAGACTCTTGATATTCCCCGAGCCATAACAGCGTTCACACTCTTCCTGAAGCACCCTGCCGAGAGAGTCTCTTGTCCGTTTACGGGTCATCTCCACAAGGCCAAGGGAAGAGAGCTGAGCCACGTTGGTCTTCGACTTATCCCGTTTCAGCACTTCATCAAGCACCTCCATCAGACGGGCCTTGTTCTCCTTCTCCTGCATATCAATGAAGTCGACCACAATGATGCCGCCGAGGTTTCTGAGCCTGAGCTGATGTACAATCTCTTTTACAGCCTCCAGGTTGGTTTTAAAACCTGTCTCCTCCATGTTGCGGGAGCCGACAAATGATCCTGAATTGACATCAATCGCAACCAGCGCCTCAGTCTGGTCAATCACGATATGTCCGCCGGAACGCAGCGATATCTTTCGCTCAAGAGCCCTGTTGATCTCCTCTTCCACCCCATACACATCAAAAATCGGACGCTCACCCGGATAGTAGTAGAGCCGTTTGGCCACCTCAGGCATAAACCTGCGGGCAAACTTTTTCATGCTCTGATACGCCTCTTTCGAATCGATATGAATTTTCTCCACCTCATCATCAACATAATCACGCATCACACGCAGATAGAGGTTCAGGTCTGTATAGATCATCGAGCCGGGGGCTGCATGCTGACTTCTTTTCTCAAGATCTTTCCAAAGTTTTACCAGGAAATCCAAATCCTGCTTCAGGTCAGCTGCCTTTCGACCTTCAGCAACCGTTCGGATAATCAGGCCTCCACCTTCGGGTTTAATCTTATTGCCGATGGTAAGAAGGCGTTCGCGCTCCTCAGTATCTTCAAGCCTGCGGGCAATGCCGACGTGATCCACACCGGGAAGATAAACGAGATACCTTCCGGCAAGACTAAGCAGGCTGGTTAGCCTTGGTCCTTTGGAGGCAATCGGATCTTTGGAGACCTGCACCAGAATCTCCTGCCCTTCTTTTAAGAGGGTGGAGATCAGAGGAATCGCACGACGATTGCTCTCCCCCTGAACGACATCGTCCACCGTAGCCTCTTCGGAGCCATTCTCGACATCCCCAGCTGCAGCCAGCTCCACATCATCTGATTCCGGAACTGCAATATCTCCGGCATAGAGAAAACCTGACTTCTCCATACCAATATTTACAAAGGCAGCCTGAATACCCGGCAGAACCCTCTGAACCTTACCTTTGTAAATATTGCCTTTTAGGCCGCGGTCACTCTCGCGCTCAAGATACATCTCCTCAGCCAATCCGCTCTCAATCCGGGCTATGCGTGTCTCAAACGGTGCGACATTGACCAGCAGCTCAGCACTCATTCTACCATCTCCCCCACCTTCAAAAGCAGCTCTTTCGTTAAAGCTACGGGCAGACCAATCACATTGTCCATCGGCCCTTCTACGGCAACAACAAAACTGGCTGCGCCGGCCTGAATGGCATAAGCGCCGGCTTTATCGAGAACATCATTATGCTCAAGATAGAGATCAATTTCATCTTCGGCCAATTCCCTGAAGCGAACAGTGGTTCGAGCTATTGCATCGACAACCTTCGACCCTTTTCGCACACAGACGGCGGTGTAGACATCGTGTGTCTTGCTGGAGAGCTGCTTAATCATCAGACGCGCCGCCTTCATATCTTCAGGCTGGCCGAGCGCCTCACCCTCCAGTGATACGAGGGTATCCGCCGCAATGACAGGATGGCCCTCTACCTGACAGGCCTCTGCCTTCATGCGACAGAGCCGCTGTACCATGTCGACCACTGACTCTCCGGCGAGCGGCGTCTCATCCACATGGCTCGGGCGCACCTCCACAGCAAAGCCTGCTGCCTGCAACAGTTGCAGTCTTCGGGGTGATTTTGATGCCAGAACAACTTCCATGCCGTGATATTAGTGCCTATCCATTAAAATCACAGGCTTTTTCATGTCACAAAAGCAGGCATACTTGCCGTCGTTAATCAAACAACTGAATTTGGAGAGTAACATGTCCGATATTTTGACCGCTGAAGAGCTCGCCCGTTTTAACCGCCATATCATCCTGCCTCAGGTTGGCCTTGAGGGGCAAGAGAGACTTAAACAGGCAAAAGTTCTCTGTGTTGGAACCGGCGGCCTGGGCAGCCCGATCTCGCTCTACCTCTCTGCTGCAGGTGTCGGCACGATCGGCCTAGTCGATTTCGATGTGGTCGAAGACTCCAATCTGCAGCGTCAGATTGCCCACTCCACGGCAGATATCGGCCGCCCCAAAGTCGAATCAGCCAAGGACAAACTGATCGGCATCAACCCGTTCCTGAATGTGAACCTGCACGGTGACGGCATCACCCGGGACAATGTCCGTGAAATTATAAGTCAGTACGACATCGTCGTGGACGGCACCGACAACTTCCCGACCCGCTATCTGGTCAATGACGCATGTGTACTGGAAGGCAAGCCACTGATCTATGCATCCATCTTCCAATTTGAAGGCCAGGCGACTGTATTCAACTATGCTGAAGGGCCATGCTATCGCTGTCTTTATCCCGAACCTCCTCCACCAGGGCTGGTACCCTCATGTGCTGAAGGTGGTGTGCTGGGTGTACTACCCGGTGTCATTGGCATTATCCAGGCCACTGAAGCGGTAAAGATCATTCTTGGCAAGGGCTCCACCCTCTCCGGACGGCTGATGCTTTATGATGCAATGGATATGAAATTTCGCGAAGTGAAGCTGCGTCGCGATCCATCCTGCCCGGCCTGCGGTGATCACCCGACCATCGGGGATGTTGAGGCCTATGAGCAGTTCTGTGGCCTGCCACCAACTGAAACGGCCGGCCAGGAGGAGACAGGG
>Ga0316192_10002124_pt1 | contig 14510 bp, 10 predicted proteins | sample MerIslwburrow_MG_FD_204931 | JGI IMG/M metagenome (GOLD analysis project Ga0316192, IMG submission 204931) | Coastal sediment microbial communities from Maine, United States - Merrow Island worm burrow | ecosystem: Environmental > Aquatic > Marine > Coastal > Sediment | place: USA: Maine...
TTGCCAACCCTGGCCATTAGCCCGACTTCTCCACGCTCGGTAAACTTGACCGCATTACCCAGCAAATTAACCATCACCTGGCGCAGCCGTACTGCATCACCCCTGACCAGTCGCGGAAGCTCAGGCGGTAGATTTGCAATACAATCGAGACCCTTGCGATGCGCCTGACCGGCGATCATCTCGAGGACATCCTCGAGCACTTCCCTGAGATCGAAGTCCTCTTCTGCGAGTTCCAGTTTTTCGGCCTCTATCTTGGAGAAATCGAGAATATCGTTGATGATTTCGAGCAAGGATTCAGCCGATCGATGGGCAGTAGTTGCGAGCCGTTGGGCGCGCGTATCGAGACCCGTGTCCATTAACAGTTCGGTCATGCCAAGTACACCATTCATCGGGGTACGAATTTCGTGACTCATCGTGGCCAGGAATTCGCTTTTAGCCTTGCTCGCCTGTTCTGCCGATTCCTTGGCTTCTATCAGGGCTATTTCATTCTGTTTACGTTCGGTGACATCTTCGACAAGGGTAAGAACCCTGCTCCAGGAATCTTCATCGCCTTTGACAACACTGGTAATCAGGCGGGTTTGAAACACGGAATAGTCTGCGCGCGTCTCTTCGAGTTCCTGGTAATGAATCCTGGCGGGGCTGGCGAGGGCTACGATTTCAGAAGCGTACAGATTCGACCATGTTTCATCCAGCCATTCAGAAGGATCCTCTTCGTCCGCGATATACTCTGCTGCAGATTTGGAACCATATATTTTCAACAGGGCGTCATTGACACTGGTGATTTTAATTGTTCTCACCAATTCCTTTAAGACGCGAGGGTTATTGGTAAAGTACCCTTTCAGATCCTCCACCCCATCCGCCTGCAGCTTATCGACCGCCTTTTTGATCAGGGACCAGTCCTGCTCCTGGGCCCCAAGCGGCAATTTGGCAAACAGCGAGCTATAGCGTTGCTCACTATCCCTTAGTGCCATGGCTGACTGCACATAGTCGGTAATGTCCTGCATCGCTCCAAATGTACGGGTGACTACACCATCTTCCTCCTGGGTGCCATATTCCAGTTCGCGCACATAACGCACTTCTCCATTAGGCCTGACGATTCGATAATCAAAAATGTGGGCAAGTCCTCGCGGATGACTGGGATCCAGGACAGTACTCAGATTATCGATATAGTGTTGCAGATCGTCGGGGTGGATGAATGGATATAAATCCTCCTCATACTGGTAAAGGTCATACAGTGCATCCAGGCTCATCCCCATAATCCCTGCCATTTCTGCGGAGAAATAAGCGGAACGTTTGGTTTTTTCATCCCACTCCCAATACCCGATATTAATCGCGCCGGACAGGGATTGATGGAGTTCCTGCTTGAGTTGCAGAGCGGCCCGGAATGAGGCCAGCTCATCACGCAGGGATTCGATCTCATCGACAAGTTCCTGTTTCGATGAGTGTAATCCAGCGGGATTTGAAGTATCGGGCGTCATAATCAGGTATTCAGTACCATTGTTATCGTTAGCTGAATACAGGCAGACATTGCGAAAACTCGAGTTTATTCAGAACCTTATATCGATGCATATAACGCTGGCTTGGCACCAGGGGAATATGCAAGCTGAAAACTTCATTCAATCACTAATGTCTTCACCAGGCATTCATATACCTACACGTTGCAACTGTATCGACCGATCCTCGATTTTATTAAGTACACTCCCCTGCAAATTTCCTCGAACCAGGTGACTCACGAATCAGGGTTAATAATCTGCCGTCTGGCATTTATCATAATAGTTATATATTAAATTAAGTATCAACCATATTTTATTGATTTATAAGCTTTTTTAAGATGATCATGTCGATAATAATCTGCATATCCTGCGCTATGCGACAGCATACAAAACAGCGCAGATTCGTTATCTGAAACAGTATAAAAATGAAAACCTGGAACCAGCTCCGCCCCGTTTATCCTGATCTAGCCCGCTGCCGCGGCGATGGCTGCCAATAGCTGATCGATCTCTGCAGTTTCAGTATTCCAGGCCGTAACAAACCGAGGCGGGGCTGTACCGTCGAGTTCGCCCTCGGTTACGTTAAAACCAGCGGCATTGAGCTGTGCTATGACCAGGCGATCCAGGTGTACGAAGATTTCATTTGACTGGGTTGGATAGGCTAGCTGGACGCCGGCAATCGAGCCCAGCCCGGTGCTCAGACGCGCCGCCATCGCATTGGCATGGCGGGCGTTGCGCAGCCACAGGTCATTGCCGACATAGGCTTCGAGCTGTGCCGATATAAAGCGCATCTTGGAAATCAACTGCCCCGATCTTTTGTGCAGGAAGGGGAATGATTTGACCAGCTCGGGTTTGAAAAAGATCACCGCTTCCGCCGCAAGACATCCATTTTTGGTTCCGCCGAAGGATAAAACATCGACACCTGCTTTCCAGGTCATCTCCGCCGGGCTGGCGTCAAGGGCTACCAGTGCATTGGCAAAGCGGGCGCCGTCCATGTGAAGGCTTAGCCCATGGTCATGGGCCGTGGCGCCCAGTGCAGATATTTCATCCAGCCGATAGACAGCACCCACTTCGCAGGACTGGGCAATGCTAACCGCGGCGGGTTGAGCCGAATGAACAACGCCAGTTCCGCGAATAACAGTGTTGAGGCTATCAGGGTTGATCTTGCCATCCTCGCTTGCAATCGGCACGAGTTTCGCACCGCCAGTAAAAAACTCCGGCGCGGCACATTCATCGGTATTGATATGTGACATCTCATGGCAGAAAACCTTACCGAACGATGGCGTTAAGGCAGACAACGCCAGCGCATTGGCCGCCGTGCCGGATACGACCGGAAAAACCCTTACTTCGGTTTCGAAAATATCCGTAAATATCGCGTCCAGACGCAGTGAGCAGGAATCATCTCCGTAGGAGGACGCAATCCCCGAATTAGCCGCGATGACGGCATCCATTACCCCGGGACAGGCACAGGAGGTATTATCCGAGGCAAGATTGTTAAGCACTGGTTTTTTCGACATTACACTATGACTCTATTGTTTTTATCAATTGATCAATCGATAACGATTAATTCACGAGCAACATTGCTCAGGCGCTCACCACCATTGTCGGTCACGACAAACGGTTCGGAAATCGCCGCACCGAAATCATCCAGCCACATGCCGGACTGAAAATGAAAACACATACCAGCCTGCAGTTCGGTGGTATCGCCCGGGCGCAGGCTGGCGGTACGTTCTCCCCAGTCGGGAGGATAGTTTAGACCGATTGAATATCCGACCCGACTGTCCTTGCTGTATCCGTGGCGTTTCAGCACACCCTGCCAGACTGCTTCGACTTCCGCACAGGTGACGCCTGGTTTGGCCATGCTTAGCGCTTCATCGCCACCCTCAAGGATGACCTCGGTCAGGCGCACTATTGCATCGGGCGCAGGGCCGATATGCATGGTCCGGGTTAACGGCGCGTGATAGTGCCGCCGGGCAGCGCCGATTTCCATCACCACCAGGCCACTATCCGGCAAGGGTTCATCGGTCCAGGTTAAATGCGGGGTACTGGTTCCCTCCCCCACCTGGATCAGCGGGCACAGGCTGGTGTAGTCGCCGAACTTGTTATCGAAGCCGGTAATCTGCGTATGGTAGACATCGGCAATCACTTCAAACTGGCGCACCCCTGGCCGCAGCCTGGAAATTGCCTTGTTCATCGTATCGGTGACGATGCGGCCGGCTTCGCGCATATACACCAGTTCGGCGTCGGACTTGACCAGGCGTGCCCAGTTTACGATTTCGCGATTATCCGAAATGGTCGCATTTGGCAAACCGCTGGTTATATGTTGATGTGCCCGCGCCGTGTAGTAATGAGCGTCGAGTTCGACGCCAATCCGTGACGACCCCCAGCCACGTGCAATCACGAGATCGCACAACTCGTCGAAAGGATGCCTGGTGGGATGGTGCACCAGCGGTTCGGAAAAGCCGATGATGTTGTTATCAGGAATATCCGTGGTAATACGGGCCGATTTCGCATCCTGTGCCCGACCGAACCATATCGGTGTGCTCTCCTGCAGATGCAGCAACACGGCCTGCGGCGTGTAAAAAGACCAGCCGTCGAAACCGGTTAGCCAACCCATACTGGCCGGGTCCTGACAGATCAGCAGGTCAAAACCTGCCGTGACCATGCGCTGTTTTACATTGTTAACACGACGTTCGTATTCAGATTGTCGGAAGGGCTTGTTATAGCTCATCAATTACTTCTCTTTTCAGGCAGTAAGAACCGGTACATACATAATGTTTCGGGTTTGGTCATCAATGCCGCGGTAACTGGCCATAACCCGCAGTTGCAGGGCAGTATACCTGCAATTAGCTGACAGATATAAGGTCACGCTGTACCCTACTGAAGCACTACCATAGTTCGGTTACAGAATAACGCGCCCCAACCGTATGTCTCGGGAATGCCCGGGATCAGGCTTCGGGAGATTTTTGTCCAGCTCATAGTTTTCATCTGATTTCGCAAACTTACCGAACACATAAAGCGAGTGTCTATGAATTTCTGGTAACAGTCTGCCATCATTAAAAGGCCGCAGAATAAAAACCTTCTCCGTAGATGTTTAACTATTCCTTCCTTGTGCCGATATCCCCTGGATAAACCACAAGAAACCTGTAAATCCTGTTTTGACTGTAGATAATCCCGATACCAACGACGTTTTAAAATCGAGACAGGAGCTGCTCGAAGAGAATCAGTTGTTGCGCAAAAAGAACGCCGAGATGACAGCAGACCTGCGCTGCAGAAAGGAGCGCGAGAAAACCCTGTCGAGCGCGATCAGGCTCGGATTCTGGGAATGGGATGAAGTGAACGATCGGCCTGGTTATCTCTCTGCAGAATATGCAGAGATTCTGGGGTTTAGCCAGCAAAAACTGACCAAAATGTACCAGGCCGAAGAAGATTTATACAACTTCGTTCATCCCGATGACCTTGCTCTATACAGGCAACACGTTTTGATGCCGGCAAAAGAAAAAAATGTCGGTGGACGAGCACATGTATTCGATTATCGCATCATCAGACCCAGTGGCGAAGTACGCCATGTGCGCGAAATGGAAATCGGCATTTTAGAAAATGATGGCGTGTTGCTGCAATCCTTTGGTGCCGTGCAGGACACCACTGAATATCATCGGTCCATGATCGCTTCCAGGCAAAGCGAAGAAAAGTACAGCTCGCTGTTTTCCCAGATGCCACTGGGAGTCCTGGAACAGGACTATTCTTTTGTTAAACAAGGCGTTGATAAACTCCGTGCGCAAGGCATCGAAAATATAAGAGAGTACCTTGAATCCAATGGGGATCTTTTACGGGAACTGGTTGCTGGCTGCTCTATCACTGGTGTCAATGAAGCATTAATGCAGCTATACAAAGCCAACTCCATCGAAGAGTTCCGTCAGGATGATGAGGATATTATGTCCTGGTGGAACGATGACTGGATAAAATTTTACGCGTCAGAAATCGAAGGCCTGCTAGGCCCATCCGGCATCCACCTGGCTGAACTGGAAGAGGAAGGATTCGACGACAACTTTTTTATCTCGCGAATGATCACCAAGGTCCTGGGGGGTTACGAGGATACCTGGGAAAGGGTGATAACCATGCACGACGATGTTACCGAGCGCAAGCAAAGTGAGATCGCCTTAATCGAAGCCAAGGAGACAGCGGAACAGGCAAGCAAGGCAAAAAGCGATTTCCTGGCAACCATGAGCCATGAAATTCGCACCCCGATGAATGGCGTGCTCGGCATGACTGAATTATTAATGGATACCGATCTCGATATGCGCGCCCAACGCCTGGCAACAACCGCCCATCGATCGGCGGAATCCCTGCTCGAAATCATTAACGATATACTCGATTTCTCCAAGATCGAGGCCGATAAATTGGAGCTCGTCGAAGAAGATTTCGACCTCCGGGAAGTGCTCGAAGATGTGCTTGAACTGATTGCCGGGCAGGCACATCACAAAGGCCTCGAATGCATCGCGAATTTACCGCCTGAAATGCCGAGGTCGGTCAGAGGTGATGCCTTAAGGCTACGCCAGGTGATGGTCAATTTGTTGGGTAATGCGGTGAAATTTACCGAACAGGGAGACGTCAGACTCACAGCAAGAGTCAGCAATCGCAGCGTCGACAGGTTTCACATGGTATTTGAAATTTCCGACACGGGGCCGGGAATTCCACTCGAGCAACAAGGCAAGATTTTCGAAGCCTTTAGCCAGGTCGACAGTTCAACCAGTCGTCGCTTTGGTGGCACCGGTTTAGGACTCACAATTACCTGGCGCCTGATTGACTTAATGGGCGGCAAGATAGAACTGGAAAGCTCGCCGGGAAATGGAACTCTTTTCAGATTAAATATCCCGCTTACAGTGGCTGCCGATGAAATCATACCGCCACAGCCGCCCGAAGCCCTTGCAGGTTTGCGGGTGTTGATAGTCGATGATCATGCAATCGACCGTGAAATATTGCATAACCAGGTCGTTTCCTGGGGCATGCGTAACGACAATGCGGATTCCGGATTCAAAGCGATCGAATACATTCGCCAGGCGCAGGCAGGAAATGATCCTTACCAGATTGTCCTGCTTGATTGGCATATGCCCGACATGGATGGCCTGGAATTAGCCAGAACGCTGACCGCAGATGCTGATATCGATACACCGAAATTAGTGCTGTTAAGTTCAACCGGATTCGATGCACAGTCTACGATTGCAAAAAAGGCATCCATCACCCGTTACCTGCAAAAGCCGATCAGACAGCAACTACTGCTCGACTGCCTGCGCGACGTGATCGGAGACAATCAATCGGACAAGAAAACGGCAGACGAACAAAATATTCAATTCAAGGCTGAAATTCTTCTGGCTGAAGACAACCTGGTAAATCAGGAAGTGGCTATCGGCATGCTCATGGCCCTCGGCTGTAATGCGGACCTGGCAGAAAATGGCAGCACAGCCGTGACTGCGGCCATGGGTAAACGCTATGATCTGATTTTAATGGATTGCCATATGCCGGTAATGAATGGCTTCGAAGCGAGTAGAAGACTGCGTGAGTATGAGCACCAACAGGGATTATCACGGACACCGATCGTGGCATTAACCGCGGATATCAAAAAAGGTATCGAAGCGGAATGCGCCGAAGCGGGTATGGATGATTATCTGAGCAAACCGTTTAGTAAAATTAAACTGGCAGAAGTATTAAATCATTGGCTGATTTCAGCTGAACACGCAGCTGAATCACCTATAGCGCTCAGAGCGAAACAACCGGTAACCGCTATCGGTCCGGTAGAGAAGGTAATCGAGACTGAAGTCTTGATCGAACTAAGAACACTGTCCGAAACTACCGGGCGCGATATTATCGGCAAAGCAGTCGGTTGCTATCTGCAACAAACTCCTAAAGCCGTCGCCGAACTCCGCCAGGCGGTCTCTCGCAACGATCTTGAGTCTATACGTAGTATCGCCCATAGCCTTAAATCGTCGAGTGCCAATATAGGTGCGCTGGGATTTTCAAAATTATGCCATCAGCTCGAAGACCTGGCACGCGAACAATGTCTTGAGCCGGCGTTGGCGCAATTGCCGGATATCGAAACGCTATTACCCAGGGTTTTGTCTGCATTACGGCGAGAAGCAGGCATCGACAGAGATATCGAGTTTGATGATCAGAAAGAGCCCCATCCTTCCCACGAATCTTCGCCGTCTACCATTTCGATTATTTGATTTAAAAAATCAGTATCGGTTGATAGGTCCAGATATCGGCGTCCGAATAGTAATGCTTTTCTTTATGCTAGTCAGAATATAGCGCTTAGTTCGAAACCGGCCGACAAAGCTGCTAATATTTCTACAATTTAAATTTGGTAACAATAAAAGGTCGACCCAGCTGTGAAAACACGAATCTCCGGAATTATATTTTGCTTTGTCGCTTTACCTTTATGGGCAGCAAACCCAGTCTGGCTTGAGGGTAAAACAGATGACCGCCATGAGATTACGGTTTATCGCAGTGCGTCCTGCGGTTGCTGTAAAGGCTGGATAAGCCATCTCAAAGACCATAATTTTGACGTAATAGATGTTACCGTCGATGATGTCAACAAATTCAAATTACAGTTTAATGTTCCATCGCAAGCGGCATCTTGCCATACGGCAACCGTCGATGGAGTCACAATTGAAGGTCACGTACCCGCGCAAGACATAAAACGCCTGCTTGCGGATAAAGGTGATGTTAGATTACTGACGGTACCCGCGATGCCTTCGGGAACGCCGGGCATGGATACCCCAGGCGCGCCAAAAGATCAGTTCCGCGTTTATTCCCTAAGCCAGGACGACCAGGTAGGCGTCTATAATTTTTATAGTGATTACTGATGCGGATGAAAACGCCGTACCTGCACGGCAAATACCCGATGGCTTAACCGAGCGTCAGCATCATTCCCACAATTAAATCAGCTTCAATCACCGGATTAAACGGCACTTATCAACTCCTTAACACGGTCTGCCCCCTACCCTCGGTTCTACAAGCCCATGCAATCTTTGATTGCTATTTAACAGGCTTTAATAACAAACGGTCAATTACCCAGGATATTCCTCGTATCTTTTTTGACCAGTTTTGCAGCTTTCTTCTCTTTAGGCGACATTACCGGTTTCTTTTTGGTATCGCGTTTGTTTTTGTGCTCTTTACTCATGTGATTCACTCCTGGTAAAAGATGGGGTTTCAGTTCCAACCGGTCCTGCTATAAAGTCGGCTATATTTGGCTGAAACTTTATGCAACTACTGAAATCGATGGAGAGTAGTCCGTCCTGTGATGCAATTATGGGAAGGCCGCTATTCGGCAAGAGGCAAGCTGACGCTGGCGGAGGAGGTTTACCAGGCCACCTTAGCATAGATAAGATCATGGCATGGGACAATTACGGTTCTTTGAATAACTAGAATCTCAGATTGGTACGCTTATTATTGATCTGGATTCTACTGTTTGTTTTATGCAACAGCCTGCTCAATATAATTTCTTCTATGAGATTGAGCGACGGTATTCTGCTTTATTCTAGTAGATGAAGTGCGGGGATTATACAGTACCTGAATAATTTGTTTGCCGCCGCTTTTTAAATAAGATTCCACATCGACATTATGGGGTTTGCTGCCCCAGTCTTCTCCTATAACGAATATATCCGCATTCAATTCCCTGCACCCGGAAATATATTCAAGTTCATGGTAGGGACGCACGATATCAACGCAGCGCAAGGCCTCCAGCATTTCTACTCGTTGATCGAGGGGAATAACTGGCACGTTGGGCTTGTAAGAATTCACCACGCGATCGGAGGCAACACCAACTGCCACGATATCACCTAATGTTCCACAGTACTCTAGTAAAGCAAGGTGTCCTACATGTAACAAATCGAACGTGCCTACGGTATATACAATCATTGTGTTATTTAACTCCTCGACCAAAGTAATTTTCGCTGCGGTGATGTTTCAATAGCGTTAACTCCTATAAAAGTTTCCAACCATAAACACCTGTTACTCCAAGCGTATAAAGCGCAAGAATATAGACATTGGACGCTTTTCCAGAAAGTTTTGGTGTCTTGATCTGGGACACATTCAGGATCGCAAGCCCTACACCACTGGCATAAAGAACGACTGTAAAAACTCCCTGGCTGAATACACTTTCAAATAAAAATATGAAAACCAGAATTATATTGTTGTTATCGAGAGCCAGGCCTGTGTATTTCGCCCCGTCAGAAAGACCGAATGTGCTGAAATAGCTCAACCGTATCGCACTAGCAGCAAGCATTAAGAATGCCCCTACGAGAAATACAGGGTCGAATTTTCCAAAGCTCAGCAGGAGAACGGCCGGAGCAACTCCATAGCTTACTATGTCTATTAATACGTCAAGCTGGCCGCCAAAAATGCTATCGTCACCTGTCCGCCCTTTCATTCTTCGTGCAATAAGTCCATCCGCCCAGTCAAAAGCAACGGCCCATATCATGCCAATCATTGCGGCGTAAAAAACGCCAAGAATGCTGAAGTAAATAGATAATATAGTGCAGGCCAATCCCGCGAGTGAACACAAGTTGGGGAGGTCTTTTACAAAGGAAAGAATGGTTGGTTGTTGCTCTCGAAATTCGGCGTTGCCTGTAGTCATAGTGATCCAGAAAGTGATACTTAATAGTCTTGAGGGATATTAAGTAGGTAGAGAAATTTGCCGGCATAGCGCTAGAATCAGCAGGCAACATCAGCGCAGCGTAAAGGAGTAACAGTTACAGGATAAAGATGAACAATGTTACGTTGCGAGAACTGCGAAGCCAGGATTTAGATGGCGACAAAAAGAATGATGCGATTGATGCTACGCTGAGTTAACAAACGTAGAAAGAACAACAAGAACGCGGAGCATACCACATATGTAATTATTAATCGCGGTGTATATAAGCAAAGTACCGAATTGGGGAAAACGCGCTCCTTGAGGACGAGAGCGCGAGCTGCGGTGACATAGTTAATTTGGCCATTCAACAGGGGATGCTAAGGGGACACCTCGAAGGCTAACCCCAGTGATTTTTTGAGCCCTGTATAAATGCCATAACAATGGAAAATATCCATATCCTCTGGAATATCTAATCCGTGATGGCCTTTACCTGTAGATGGGTCCACATGTGCGCCATGGTCAGGCGCAAATGCAATGACGTGTCCTTTATCTTTCCAGCGCAGGTTCGCTGCTTCGGCCATTTTCCTGAAGTCCTGAATATGTCGTACAAGAGCCTCTACACAACCCGGGGAGAAGGGCTCTGTCCGATGCAGGTTATCATCATAATCTGCCTGATACGTTACGATGACATCATATTCATTGCCCCGAATAAGCTCTAAAGTCTGCTGCGCGACAGCCTGATCGTCATCTTCGGAGAAGTAGGTTATGTCACGATTCCTGAAAATCAAATCTATGCTGCTATTTTTTACGGAAACGATAGCAACTTTCTTATTTGCGCGCGCGAGAGCATCGAAGATAGTGTCACATTCCAAGACGGGTCGTGTGTAACTTTGAATACCATGTACCGCGGGCTGAGCTCCGGTAAAAATAGAGGCAAAGCAAACCGGCGTTACTGGAGGGAAAACAGCACGCAGGGGAACCCGTAACGGCACCAGCGGTAGCATCTTACGAAGCTCGCTTTCATGAGTTCTCCATAAATGCGCACCGATGGCGTCCTGTGTGACAATCAGGCACTTCTCCAGCGGAAAGTCTTTCTTCTCCAGCGTAGAAATTACCATATCCAACGCGGGTTCCCCCGAGACATCAGGCGGTTTTATACCAAGGAGGTGGCATATAGATGGGGTTAATGAAGCAATTGACCCGTGATGAGAGGGGAATTTCACTCGATACTCCTAATTAAGTGCCATATTTATTACTCGCTTCAAGCGATCAGACCATTGAGCAGACAAACCTTATCTCGGTATTGGAAAATTAACTACATCTTTCGAAGTTTTTCACGCAGATACCACTTCTGGTTGGCCCGGTATTCACAGGGCGTGAGATCACTCAGGATACAGTTGGCCATGGAATGTGCGATAAAAGACTTCATACTTCGTAACCCAATTCTGCAACGAATTGTCCTAACCGATTTTCCCCTCAATGTCGGGGGTTAGCTGGTAGAAAACTGGACCGCCCTAACTCCATAGGGGGTGTTGGTGGGAGTGTTCGCTCAACAGGGGTCAAAATAGCGAATTTTAGGCAGTTTTTATCCTTTGTTACCAGGGCAATAAAAAAGGCTTACGCGTTAACGTAAGCCTTTTTTTTATATGGCGCGCCTGGAGAGATTGTGCCGGGCGTCCCTGCCCGGCACCACTTCGGGGCCGCGCTGTTGCGCGTCCAAAATCGCTCCGGGCGATTTTGTCGAACCTGGAGTTCTCATCTGATCCCGCAGGAACGCCATCCATAAAAAAACCCCGCTTTGCGGGGCTTTTCTATGGATGGCGCGCCTGGAGAGATTCGAACTCCCGACCGCTCGGTTCGTAGCCCTACTGGCAAAATGGTAAGTATTTATAAATCAACAACTTGCGGTCTTGATCAACCTCGAAACTTAGTAATAAGTAGTGTAAATGAGCCTTATTGAGTGCTGTGCTGGTACATTATTGCTACATGTTCAGCCCACCGGCAAAGTCGACAAAAAAACAAACACTAAAATTTGGAACGTCTTCGGCGGCTAAGTGAAGTGGTCATTTCGAATTCAGTGCCATTTACATTCTAACGGAGGAATATGAAAAGCACTCGACGCTTGTTTTTCGCATATTTTTTATTCATTTTTGTAATCTATATTTTACTTAAAGCAACACTAAGTAAAATATAATTATATTTATTGTTGATTCAGTGCGACATATCAACTACGATAATTAAGTGCAATTAATTTCTGCAAGAAAGGTAAGATCATGGCCAAAGTAACAAGAACTTACTCAAATAGGACGCTACAGGCGATGAAAATCTTCGCAGCGCAGATCCGTCTTGCCCGCAAAGAACACCGCTGGAGTATCGCCGAGCTGGCCGAGCGCGTTGGCACAACGCGCCCAACCATACAAAAAATTGAACAGGGAAACCCGGCAACAGGATTAGGCCTCTACTTTGAAGCGGCCAGTATCCTGGGAATCCCACTCTTTGATACCGATGCAAACCAAATGACCGCTATACAAAACCGGCTTGATATGACCCTGTCACTACTCCCCAAGCGTATTGACAAGGATCGTAGTGAGGTATTCGATGACTTCTAACACCAAAGAAGCCTATGTCTGGATATGGTTGCAGCACCAGGATGATCCAATTGTCTGTGGGCGGCTTAAATGGAGTAACGCTCAGCTTCGCTTCAACTACGGACAAAGCTATCTTTCCAGAAAAGATGCCATTCCTATCTATGGGCCAGAGCTTCCCCTTAAAACCGGGGAGCAAGCCCTGCTCCCACGTATGGATATGCCAAGCTGCATAAGAGATGGTTCACCAGATGCCTGGGGCCGCCGCGTTATCATCAACCAGGTCACTGGGAAGAAAAAAGAAAATATCGACCTGGTTGAACTGGATGAACTTGCATATCTCCTAAAATCAGGCTCAGACAGAATTGGTAATCTAGATTTTCAAGAATCGGCGAGCACCTATGTAGCGCGCTCGCCAAAAGCTGCTACGCTGGAAGAGCTCCAACAAGCCTCCGAGCTGGTCGATAAAGGCATTCCCTTAACCGCAGAGCTCGATCAAGCCCTCAACCACGGCTCCAGTATCGGCGGTGCCCGCCCCAAAGCTAGCGTTGATAGCGATAATAAAAAATACATTGCCAAGTTTTCAGGCTCGACAGACACCTACAGTGTGGTCAAAGCGGAATACATTGCAATGAAGCTCGCAAAAAAAATAGGGCTGGATGTCGCCAATGTTGAGCTTACTCAAGCACTAGGCAAAGACGTTATCCTGATCGAACGCTTTGACAGGCAACTCAGTGAGCAAGGCCAGTGGCACAGAAAAGCCATGGTATCTGCGCTGACAATCTTTGAAATACCAGAGCACGAAGCGCGCTATGCAAGTTATGAAACACTGGCTGAGAAAGTGCGCCACCTGTTCACCAATCCTCGCGCTACATTACATGAACTCTATCGCCGCCTGGTATTCAATATTTTGGTCGGCAACACCGATGACCATGCCCGCAACCACGGTGCCTTTTGGGATGGTAAGCACCTTACCTTAACGCCAGCCTATGACATTTGCCCTCAAGGCAGAACAGGTCAGGAGGCCTCCCAGGCTATGAACATTCATGAGGATAATAAATTAAGCCAGCTCGGTAACTGTCTGGAGGCAAGCAGTGCCTTTCAACTTTCAGAGGAAGCTGCGCAAGAAATTATTCGGTTGCAAGTTAGAGTAATAAAAGAGCATTACATTGAAATATGCCAGGAAACTGACCTATCAGAAGTTGATCAACGCTTCTTCTGGCGTAGACAATTTCTCAATCCATTTTGCTTTTATGATCTACCGGAATCTTTTGCAAATGAGCTGACCGATGGGTTGTAGATGTGTTTTTGGCGAGCCAGCTTCTAGAAACAAAAAGCAAAAATTTGCTGCTGGGTTATCCGGCGGCTTTTTTGTAATTATCTAAAGAGTTGATATTACATAGAGCGTGTCCCCGTACTGTGCGAAAAGTCAGCCGACCCGAATCACGACCAATTCTGGGATTTTTAAGGCTGGCATGGTCGTCGATCTTAGTCTGGCACTGGCACTCTGACTGACGTACGCTCGGTCCACGGTTACCTCGTTAAGGTCGTTAGAGTCATTAGGGTATTGCGCCGCTATTGCAGGGCTTTGTTGATAATTGTGATAATTTAGTGAGCTGCCCGGGGTCGATTGCTTTGAGGATGTTGGAATGTTAGACCTGGTCATGTAGATTTCCGCCCGTATGGTGCAAAAACAGAATCCTTGCTTTCAAGCTGCTTCCCGATAGTAGTAATTGAGCATACCACCAAGCCGTTCACGACATTGAATGGGCTCATTGATTGAACTGACCGTTGCAAGTGGCT
>Ga0316192_10002130_pt1 | contig 14488 bp, 10 predicted proteins | sample MerIslwburrow_MG_FD_204931 | JGI IMG/M metagenome (GOLD analysis project Ga0316192, IMG submission 204931) | Coastal sediment microbial communities from Maine, United States - Merrow Island worm burrow | ecosystem: Environmental > Aquatic > Marine > Coastal > Sediment | place: USA: Maine...
CTATCCACCTTTGGGTGCAGCCCCAGGGGGAGCTGTACGATATGCAGGAACCCGTTGAACGCATCGAGCTGCGGCGCGAGGTGATCGTGCACCACGATGAGAGACTTCACAGCCTCGAGAAGAAGACCGTGAAGGACATTCCAATTCCTTTGGCGCAGCAAGCGGAGACGCCATAGGCCTTTGTTAGTCCTCTGGGCGCAACTCGGAGGCCAAGACATAGGTCTTGCGACGCCCCTGGCCGTGATAGATGCGAACAGTCAGCTCTGCGAGAAGGCCCATACAGAGCAGCAACACGCCGTTGGTCACAAAAAACGTCGCCAGCATCATCACCGTCATCTTGTGCTGCCAGGTGTCCCAGATCAGCCACTCGACGAGCGCCCCGATCGCGCACAAACCGCCGAGCCCGAGGAGCGCGAACCCGAGGCCCCCAAACAGGTAGGCTGGCTTAGTCGTGTACCCACTCAAGAACTTCACCGTCAGCAAGTCGAGCAAGACCTTGAAGGTGCGTCCTATCCCATACTTGCTGCTGCCGAACTGCCGGGCTCTATGGTTGACTTCCACCTCGCAGATCTTGCCGCCACGCGCAGACGCGTAGATCGGTATGAAGCGATGCATCTCGCCGTATAGTTGCTGACCCTTCAACGCCGTCGCGCGATACGCTTTTAGCGTGCATCCGTAGTCGTGAAGCCCCACACCAGTCCAGCGACTGATCAACCTGTTCGCTAGGATCGACGGCACCTTGCGGCTCCAAAGGCGATCTTTTCGGTTCTTGCGCCAACCGCTGACCACGTCGAATCCTTGTTCGATGCACTCGATGAGACGGGGTATGTCGTTGGGGTCGTTCTGCAGGTCGGCATCCATCGGCACGAGCACGTCGCCTTCCGCGTGGTCGATGCCCGCCAAAATCGCCGCGGTCTGTCCGAAGTTGCGTGCGAACGGAATGAGTCTTACACGCGGGTCGTCCTTCGCGATCTTCGAAATTACCTCGGCGCTTTGATCGATGCTTCCGTCATCGACCATGATGATTTCGGCGTCCCAGGGTTCACGATCGATGACATCCCTGAGCTCAACATACAGCTCGGGGATGCTCTCTTCTTCGTTGTATACAGGAACGATGACGCTGACTTTCATAGGGGTCAGCAGTCCTCTATCACGGGGATCGCCGCCAGCCCAGCACTGGCGCCAATCATGGGCCCGTGGCGCGTTGCGACCGGCTTCCGCCCGCGATATAGGCCGGCGGTGATTGGGAAGCTCGTCCTCTGTATCTTGGCGCTGTCGCTTCAGATCGGGTGCTCTAAGAGGCAGTCCGACACCAAAGCGCGGCAACCTCGATTGGTCATGCTCAACGTCTTCTGCACCTTGGGCAAAGACTTTCTAGAGCCCTATGAAGGAAGCGTCGAATACACCCCCAACCTCCAGCGCTTTGCCGAACAGGGGGTCGTCTTCGAGCGACACGTCACCGAAACCGGCCAAAGCGGGGTCGCTTTCGCATCGATCCTGTCCGGTGAGCACGCGATGCGCCATCAGGTCTACTCGCACCCCACACGCCTCACGGACGCGATTCAGACGCTACCCGAGGCATTTGCGGATGCGGGCTACGATACCTTCTACTGGGAGCGCCAGAGCATGGCGAGTGTGGGTCTGAACTACGGGCAGGGAGTCCCGGAAGCCCACGCGTTCCACCGCCGCATGCTCCAGGAGAAGGACCCGGAATTCCAGGCGGTACTCAAACGACTCGCAGACGATCCGACGTACAAGGTGTTCATCCTCTCGTTCTACAGTCTGACCCACTCCCTCTATTCACGAGGCTCACTCGAGGGGTTCTGTGAAGAGTACCCTATGCAATGCGATGGAATCGATCCCGAAAAGGCCTCCCTCTTCTACGAAGACACCCGTCACCTGGCCTACAACTTTCCCTCGGCCGCTGCAAAGTACAATCTGAAGGGCGAGCGACTGAAGGAGCTCGTCGACGCGTTGGAGCTGATCTACAAGAGCCGCGTCTCCTACACGGACGCCGTGTTTGGCGGCCTGGTCCGGGCGGTCGACGAGCAAGGCCTCACGGGAGAAAGCTTGATCGCGTTCACGACCGACCACGGTGAGACGCTCTACCGGGAGAACTCGATCTTCAAATGGTCGCACAGCTTTGATTTCGCTCCAGACGTCATCAACGTGCCATTCATCGTAAGGGGACCGGGGATCAAGCCTGGACGCTATGCCGCGGTTTCGAGTGGCGCAGATGTCTTTCCCACCCTAGCGGCGCTGGCTGGGGTGCCCGTCGCAAAAGGGCAGGCAACCTTCGGGAGCAACCTGGCGAAGAGGCTCACCGACGGTGCGTCGCCGTCTGAGAGAATCGTTTTCAGCCACACCGGCCTGTGGCCACCGATAGGAAGACGGCGCTGGTGGATGTCGCAACCACACCTGCTCAAATTTCACCCACGCTACGATCCTGATGCCATCTGGGTATCGGCCCGTGCAAACGACCTGTTGGTCAAGTACCGCTACGACGGTGCGGGCAAGTTCATCTACGAGGCCTTCGACCTTGCGGCGGATCCGAAGGAGACGCGCAACATCTTCGACACCGAAGACGCAAGGCAGCGTAAGCTCGTCGAACAACTCGGTCGCTACCGAAAGATTTTGATCGACGCACATGTAGACCCCCGCGAAAAGCCTCCCGAAGGATCCCAGCCGGACGAAGCCACCATGGTCGAGCAGCTGCGCGCCCTGGGCTACATCGACTAGGAGGGTTTACTGTTTGACGGTGAAGACCTTCAGACCGTTGCTCGACACGAACTGATCAAACGCTCCGCGGTAGGCGCTCGCCTGCGGATGCTGGTCGATCAGGTTGTCCTTCTCTTGTGGGTCGCGCTGCAGATCGTATAGCGCAATGGTGCCGGACTCATGCATGACCAGCTTGGTCCCGTCGTCGAACACCATGCCCACAAAGCGCTTCTGAGAGTCCAGAAAAATCGGTTCAGCGCGGTGTATTGGGCCGCCCTGGAGCGCGGGAAGCAGGCTGGTTCCCATGTACTCGGCCGGCGCGGTGATGTTGAAGATATCGAGTAGCGTTGGCGCCATATCGATGAGTGACACCAGCGCCGTCACGATGCGTGGTTCTAAGGCGGGGTGAGCGATGATCAGTGGCACGCGCACCTGTTCTTCGTACACGGAACTGCCGTGAAAGCGGCTGTTGTGCTCTCCAAAGGCCTCCCCGTGGTCTGCCGTGACGATCACGATGGCTCGCTCCTCGAGGCCGGCTTCGAGCAGATGCTTTTGGACTTCGGCGATTGCCGCGTCGACCCGCACCACTTCCCCCATGTATCGCTCGAAGGGGCTTTCGTCGGCGCCCGTCGCCTCGTAAGGATGGTGTGCTTCGACGAAATGGATGTACGTCAACGATGGCTCGTCGTGGCGGTCTGCGAGCCATTTTGCCCAGGCCTCGACCACGGTCTTGGCGGGGCGCTTTGACTGGAAGACAGACCCAAACCCCTTGGTGAGACCGAACCGAGGATGCAGACCTCTCATGTGCCCGGCGACCCCGCTCTCCACGCCGTTCTTGGCCAACAGCTCGGGTACACGCGGAGTCGGATCTTTGTGCGGGAATGGCTTGATGCGCCCAGCTTGCTTTGGAGTCCACAACATTTGAGAGGAGTAGCGGCCCGAGAATAGACTGGTCACCGACGCGTTGGTATCGGGAGCAGCGGACCACGTATGAGGGAAGTACACGCCCTCCTTGCGAAGCTTCGTGATCGCGGGAATCTGTGAGGCGTCGCGGTCTAGAACGTCTGCTCGTAGTGCATCGACCACGAGCAACACCACGATGGGCCTGTCGGGAAGCCATGTCGCCTCGTCTCGCGGTGTCGGCGCCGAGGGTGTTCTCGTTGCTTCCCTGACCGCGGAGCGCGGCAATCTTCGTAGCACCACGGCGCCCCACTGCGCTACGACCGAGCCCGGCAGCTGCACCATTTGTATGCCCACATTGGATGGAGTGCGAACCAACAAAGATGCCACGGCCACTGCCGTCAAGAACGTCAAGGTGACCTTTCGCAGCCATGGCGAGCGGTGCGCGAACCACTGTTCGAGTCTCGCCGCCACAGGCTGGAGGCCAGCTGTACCGAGGATCGCCGCGCACCATGTCGCATACGCGTGGATGCCCAAGTACAGATTGCTCAAAACCAACTGATGGCCGAGCGCCAACGCCAGGGCCAGGAGCACCACGGGGGTGTAGCCGACGTGGCGCGCGAGGTATCGTCCCAGCCAAGCACTGATCGGGACGGATATGGCAACGAGTGTTGCCATGAGAGATGCCGCGAGCGCCCAACCACTCTTCAGCTGCAACATGCCCACGCTGCTTCGAAGGTCTGGCCGAAGCACCCACTGCGCGATGACGATCGCAAGGAGCGAAAGCGCGAGGTAGCCTGCGATCGGCTTGCTCGGCGCCCAGTGCCGCCATGCGGTCACCAACGCCCAACTCAGCAGACCGAGAGCCAGCGTGTGTCCTAGGTCATATGCGTGCTGGCCGATGCGTACGGCCACGCCGGCAGCCGGCATGTCGATCGTCAGCCACGTGGCGACGATGTTCGCGATGCCGACTAGCAACCAGCCGAGGAGATGGGCGCTCGCCGGTGCTCGAGGCGTCGCGGCGGAAGAAAGCAAGGGTGCGGCATGCCTCGCGTTGCTATTGCTGTTCATGGTAAATCTTCGTTGGAGCAACCGCTTCTTCATGCCGTAGAGATGCCCCTACTTCACGATGCGAAACAACTGAAGTGTACCGTATTTGGCGATCAGCTCGACCTTCCCTGCGGCGAGCCTGTCGACGTGGTGTTTCCGTGACGAGCCTTTCATGTCGCGGGTGTCGAGCATCAGGTACTCGACCTGCTTTTTGTCTCGGTAGCGCCAGACCTCAGCGCGGTTGCTCAGGTGCGGAGCCATCCGATTGGTGACGCTGACCGATGCGTCCGCAGGGATCTGCTCGATGAGCTTACGCAACTCCTGGTACCGCTTCTCTTGCTCCTGAGTCAGGGTGTGCGGAATCCTGGCCCAGCCAGCGCGGAAGGCGGTATTGGGCGCGGCGCCGCCGAATTTCCAGCTCATCAGGAGGCTTGAGGCCAACACACAAGCGAGCAGCACGGTGACGAGCTGGGCCCGGGCCAGGCCGATACGCTCGGCCAGATCGCTGTCCCGCAAACGGCGCAAGGCGATCGGCGTGAGGGCGAAGAGCACCGGGAAGATCACCACCGAGTACTGGAAGTGAATCGAAAAGACCGGTGCGCGACTCGCCAATAGAATGTAGAACAGGCCAAAGACGGCCGCGAAGCGCCACGGCTTGCCGAACAGGGGCAAGAAGGCCAATGGCAGCAGCAGCTGGAGCAGGAAAATGACCTTGGCCTCACGCAGCGCAAAGTCGATGGCGAAGGTCGGGTTGGTGAGCAGCGAGAGCAGGATGTACCCCAGGCCTTTCCCGCCCGGGCTCATGTCCGTATAGTACCAGCCGAACCCGTATTTGCCGCCCAATGGATCGGCGCCGCCCATGATCAGTGTCTTGATCAAAATGAAGTAGAGGGCGGCCACCCCAATTGTGATCCACCCGGCCCGCACGAGGCGGGGGTCTCGGGTCAGAACGGCGGCGAACGCCACGAAGCAGAGGAGCAATGACGCGTCTTCTCGGATCAGGAGCACGAAGGGCAAGAGGATAAAGTAGGCGCGCAGGCGGCCCGTGGTGAGCAGATACAGAAGCCACAGCATCGGCATGGCGAGCAGGGTCAAGGAGTGAAAGTCGTAGAGGTTGGCACCGTGCAGGGCTGGATAGAGCACCCAAGCCGCGGCCAGTGTCACCCCGGCCCACGCCGAGCCGACGTGATGCCGGCCAAGTAGATAGGCCGGTACCACCCCAGCCCCGCACCAGATCGCCTGCAGTACAAGAATGAGCTCAGCCCGCGGGCAAATCAGGTAGAGCGGCGAGAGCAAGGCCAAGATGGGATCAAAGTGCCCTTCGATGTGGCTGCCCGTGGGACTGAAGCTGCAGCCCAGAAAATTTCCGTGGCTCGATTGGTAGAAGATGTTGTCGTAAATCGCGAGATCGAAGAGGCCGGTCTGCAGGGCGTGGTGGCGGTTGATCGAAAGCCGCGAAAACCAGAGCCCGTAGGCAGCGAAGAGCCCGCCGACGATGACCCAGGGCGCCACGGCCCGAAGGCGGGTGAGCCACGTTGGCGCTGGACCCGCCCGGCGATCCGGCGAAACCTCCCACAAGAAGGCCGCAGTGGGAATAAGGCAGACGGTCGCGACGCCGATGAAAAATAGGGTGTGAAAGGGTCGCTTCGATTCGACTCCGGGCTGCATCAGCGCCACCAAGAACGGGGCGGCGAGCGAGAAGGCAAACAGACGGTTGAAGCTCTGCGCCCAAGCCTCTACCTGCCAGTGACCCCGCAAGGCGCGACTGACGGAGAAGAAACCAACCAGCAAGACGGCCATGACTCCGGCGCTGACGAGCAAGTAGTGGAGCTGTTCCACGCGCTCCACGAGAGTCAGCTTGTTCGTGGCCCAGACGGGCAACCTCTCTGCATGCATGAGCGGCCAGACGGCGGCGGCCCACGCGATCGCATAGAGAGTCGGCCAGAGCAGGACCCGCTGCGAGAAGCGGACGACCCGCGGCACCAGGCGATCGACCCGGGACAGCACCTCACGCCAATCGGGCATCATGATCCTTCCTCGGCGGCTCGCTGCCAAGATGATCTGCGGTGAGGGAGTCGGAGGAAAACACCATTCTAGCGATGGCTGCTTAGTCGGCACCCCATGCCTTGGCAAGCGCGGCGCGTTTGAACCGGCTATCCCCCCACCCCCCCGGTGTTCGAAAATCCCCCCGATTTTCAGAAAGATGGGCGCTACAGGAGGTACCAGGCGCCGGTCGTGAAGAGCTCGCGCACCACCGGCCGGTGGGCGACGGGGCCGCGCTGCAGATCGGACGCGAACTTTACGCGGATGTCGCGCGACAGCTGTCCGACCTGATCGACGGTGAGTGCGCCGGATTCAAGGACGCGTTGGATGCAGCGCGTGGGCCGTGGACCCCGGGTAGGGGTATTCAGTAAGCATTGCTCGGGTCTTCGTCGTGACTTGTGTCGAATCTTGAGCTAACCGCAATAGGGTAGACTCTTCTCCCATTCTGACCTCTCAAGCGGACCGCGGTGTTAAGCAACAGCGACAATTTTGATGCTGGTGGCTATTGGCAGGAGCGTGTCGGTGCCGATGCCGATCTTGCCGTGGTTGGTCATCGAGCGATGGGGCCCGCCTACAATGGTGAGATATACGCTCGCAGAATCGATGCGCTGGAGGCGATGCTCGCACGCCATGTCCACAAACCACTGGAACAGGTCCGTGTCCTTGATATTGGCTGCGGCAGCGGGTTTTACACGCGGTTTTGGCAGGCGGGCGGTGTGCGGGATTACGTCGGCGTGGACATCTCTGCGCGAACCATTGAGCACCTCACCGGTGTTTACCCCGACTATCGGTTTGTTCATGCAGATGTTACGGAGTCCCTGTCGGGGATATTGAGCGCAGTCGAGCCATTCGATGTGATCACGATATTCGATGTCCTGTATCACATCGTCGATGATCAGCGAGTCGAGTCCGCTATCGAGAACACGGGTGCGCTCATCGCCGCGGACGGCCAATTGTTCATCATTGATCAACTCTGCAAGCACGACTACCAGGTTTCCAAGCATGTTAAATATCGTAACAGCGACTCTTACCTGGCGATGTTTGGCAGGCACGCGCTAACGCTGACAGACCGCGAGCTCTTGTTTCACTTCCTAGTGCCACCCATTACGGAAATCAGAATCGCAGATCTGCTGCTCGCCGCGCTATTCAAAGTGTTTGGCCTGTTCCTTCAAGTAAATGACCGCCTTGCTGCGTGGTCTGCCTCGAAACTGCGGCGGCTGGATGACAGACTGCGTGCGCGCGGCGTTACGGTGCCCAACAGCGAGCTTTTGGTGTTCGCGTGCGACCCAAACGCCAATGTCTGACCTGTCCCTTGTCGGTGGACTCTGGCACGTCGTGTATACTGCCATCTGTCTCTTCGCGCTCGTCGTGCTTGGGTTTGGAAGCGCTACAGGGTGCGGAGAAACATAAGCTGGGCGTACCGGAGGAACCGGAGGCACAGCTGGCGACGTTGGCGATGGCGCCAGGCAGGAAATCCCTCAGCCCGCTACCTGGGATTTTCTGGACTCGCAGCAGAGCATCCGCAATAGCGACGACCTACTCGAGCAACGGGCCGAAATGATCGAGACCGTCTTTAAAGGACCGATGCCTACTCGGCTTCCGGACGCGGTTGAGGCGATCACCGACGAGTACTACCCCGGGCTGGCGGTCGAGCGGCTCACGATCGAGACCGACGACTTCGCGTCGATCGTCTATCTCATCCAGCCGCCCGTTTGGATGGGTGGGCTAGCCCTCTACCACCAAGGTCACACGGGGGACTTTCGGACCAACGGCGAAGACACGATCCAGGGGCTCCTCGACGCCGGTCACCAGGTGCTCGCCTTCGCCATGCCTATGCGGGGGATGAATACGCACCCCTACGAGAACAACAGTCACAACCAACTCGTCGATCGAGACCGTCCGCCTGCGCCCTTCGCGGAACCCGTTGTCATCGCGCTCAACTGGGCGGATGCGACGTACTCGTACTCCCGACGCTTCATGATCGGGATCTCGGGTGGTAGCTGGACCACGGTCCTTATCGCTGGCATCGACGAGCGAATCGACGCCAGCTACCCCGTCGCCGGATCGTGGCCGCACTACCTGCGTGAGCTCTACGGCCGACCCGGTGACCTCGAGCAGCGCAGCATCCCGAGCTACCTAGAGCTGCACCTGATGGTCACCTATCCGAATAGGCAGCAGGTGCAGGGATTCAACGTGTACGACCCTTGTTGCTTCCGGGGCCTCGTGGCCTATGACTACCTTCCGTACGTTTCGTTTCACGCTCAGGAGCTTGGAGGGTACTTCAACATCCTGATGGACTACAGCCACAAGGAGCATTGGATCTCGCCCGAGATGCTTGCGGCGATCTTGAGCCTCGAAGGCTTGGCAGTGGATCCTACCGGACCCTAGGTTCTTGCGATGGCGACTCCAGCCATCCGCAAACCGAAGCCACGCAAGAAGGTGCGAATAGCCCGCCGCCCCCGTGGGCGGAAAGATCCGAGCGGCATTACCCAAAACGAAGCGAGCCTTTGATCCTTTAGCGCCCTCAGCTTAGCACCGCGATGCAAGGGCAGCACCGGACCGGGCTAGGGAACTAGGGTCGTTTCTGGCAAGCGTAGCAAGCGAACGTAAGCTGCTTGACCATTGCCGAGGGCAGCTTGCGCTTGCGTGCGGCTGCGAGGATCGAGCTGAGTAAGGGGTGACGCCACGGAAGCCAGGTGGGATCGATGGCTTGGGCGTATCGAGTCGTGACGATTCTACGGTTGGCGAGCTCGTCTTCTAAATCCCCTTGGTGCTCGATCGCGAAGCGCTCGCGAAGCTTGGCCATGAGCCGCTTGGCTTCTGCGAGAGGTATGTCGCTGCAACCATCCTGTGAGATGTCGAACGTCAGTACCAGGACGCCCCCCGGTTTGAGGATTCGGGCGAACTCCTCGATGATTCGTGGATACTCCTCTGTGTGCTCCAGCACGGAGATACAGGAAACGATGTCGAACGTATCAGCCTCGAAGCTGGTGCGCCTGATGTCCTGCACAGTGAAAGAGACATTTTGAGAGCGCTGCTCATTTAGTCGTTGGTAGACCTCGGGCAGGCTCTGGTCCGTGTCACAGCAGGTGAGATCGAGACCTGGGTGGCGCTCGACCAGGAAGTAGGGAAAGAAGCTCACGCCCGATCCGGCGTCGAGCATTTTTACCGGACTCCCCGCGGCGGCCGATGCCGTTTGCTCGACCTGGTCTGCGACAAATGGATATTCCCACTGGCGACTCCACTGGTGAAGTGGATCTCGAACCCAGCCGCTGCCATACGGTTCGAGTTCCGTCTCGTGCTTGAGAAGAAACTCGTTCGAGTACGCCTCGAGTTTCTTGAACTCAGCGCTGTCGAGCAGCTGCTCGTAGTTGGCGATTGTGGCGACACCTTCGGGTATGTTCATTTCAGTTCCAGTAACCAAGCTCGCGCAGCGAGTTCCAACAAGTCGGTGCTAGAGCCTAAACCAGGTTGCGGCGGCGGAGATAGCCCAGACTTGGCGCCCCGAGGGAAACGGCGACGATGAGGCTGGCGACTCGATCGATGCTCGCGGCCGCCATGGTTTCAGCGAAGCTCAGCCCGGTGAATGCGCCGAGGGCTGCGACGAGAAGCTCTCGAATGCCAACCGCCCCAGGCGTGATGTTCACGATGATCATGACACTGCTGACCGACGCGAAGATGACAGCCGCGAGCAGAGAGACGGGCATCTGAAGCGCGGCGAAACAGATCCAGAAGCGGAAGCTCTGTAAGCTCAACTTGATGAGGGCGAGCCCAATCAGGAGCAAGAGTTGCGACCCGTGGCGGCCGACCTGTTGCCAACCCTCTAGCAGCGTTCGGACTCGATCCCGCATCCAGGTTCCCTCGCCAACCAGCGCCGGTGAAATCCGAAATGCCACCGTCGGCCCGGCGATCGCAAGAGCGCATGCAACCGCAAAGACGGTTCGCCCGTGGCCAATGGTGTCGCCCGCGAGGGCAATCGCGGCGAGGCCGAGGATGCCCGCGGCGAGCGCCGTGACCAAGATTTGGGCACTCATGAGCGACACGTAGCTGGTGTAGGACAGCTCGCGGTGGTGTCTGAGAGCCCTCGCGCGGAGCACCGTGCCGGCATTGAGCGGGGCATAGTTGAGAAGAGTCCCACCCTCGGTCAGGGCGAAAGCCTCGGGATAGTTGATCGAGGCACCCAGTCGTCGGACGAGGTACTGAAACTCCCAGCTGCGAACGACGTCGCCAACGACGATGAGTGCGATCAGCCCCCCGACGTCGATGAGGCTGAGCGCCCACACGCGCTCTAGGTCCTCGCGCCGTTGCCACAGGTAGTAGACGATGTAGCCGACCAGGGCGATCTCTATGCCGAGCGCCAAGACTCGCCGTGGCGTCCACTGGCGCTTCTCGGGCTCCTGCTCTCCCTCCGCGACTAGCGGACCTCGCTCGGAACGATCACCCATGTTTCATCGACTCAGCCGTTGGTTCCAGCCAGCGTTCCACTCTTCCACCGCTCGAGGATGGCGTCGGCAATTCGGGGGCAAGCCTTGCCGTCGCCATAGGGATTGTGTTTTCGGCTCATCTCGTTGTAGGTGGCTTCTGAGTCGAGAAGCTCACATGCCTGTTCGACAATTCGCTCGCGCGATGTACCAACCAGCCGGACCGTGCCCGCCTCGACGGCTTCGGGGCGTTCGGTCTTGTCCCGAATGACGAGCACTGGTTTGCCGAGAGAGGGCGCTTCCTCCTGAATTCCGCCGGAATCCGTGATGATGAAGTTCGCTGCGTTCATCAGATGGACGAAGCTCAGGTACTCGAGCGGCGCTACGAGATGGATGTTGGGTACTTCCGCGAGCAGCTTCGATGTCGTTTCCAGAACTCGCGGATTCGGATGCACGGGGTAAATGATCTCGATGTCGTCGTGGCGCTCGCAGAGGTCGCGGAGAGCGTGACAGATCGACTCGAGCGGTGCCCCCCAGTTCTCACGGCGGTGTGATGTCACCAAAATCCACCGTCGGTCGGGATTGAGGCCTGTCGGGAGATAATCGGACGGGGGAGCCTTGTCGATAATGTGCAGCAGGGCATCGATGACCGTATTGCCCGTCACGACGATCGACTCGGCGGGTACGCGCTCCGCGAGGAGAGCTTTCTCGGAGGTCTCCGTCGGCGCGAAGTGGAGATCGGCGAGATTGCTGGTCAAGCGACGGTTGATCTCTTCGGGGAAAGGATTGTGTTTGTCCGCGGTGCGCAGTCCGGCTTCGACGTGGGCGACAGGGATGCCAAGGTAGTAAGCGGCGAGCGAGGCGATGAATGTGGTGGTCGTGTCCCCTTGCACGATAACGACGTCCGGCCGTTCCTCCTCATAGACGGGACGGAGGCCGGTAATCAATCGCGCACTGAGGTCGAAGAGCGATTGCCCCGGCTGCATGAGGTCGAGGTCGTGAGTGGGGATTATGCCGAACAGGCGCAATACGTCGTCGGACATCTCGCGGTGCTGTGCGGTCAGCACCGTGATGCAATCGAAGTCGTCACGCTTCTTGAGCTCTAGGATGAGTGGCGCGAGCTTGATCGCTTCGGGGCGTGTTCCGATGACGACGGCTGCCTTGCAGCTCATGGTCTATTCTCGCTGACGACGTCGCGGTAGTAGTCAAGGTGCCTGGCTACCAGCGCTGGGGTGCTCCAGCTCTCCAACACACGTCGCCGGCCTTCGCGCCCCATTTTCTCCCGCTCGGTCACAGGCTTCGATAGAAGCTCGACAATCTTGTCGGCAAGGTCTTCAGGATTGGCGCTCTCGAACAGCACGCCACACGATTCGTCGATGATCTCGGGAAGCCCGCCAACGCGAGAGACGGCCATTGGCCTCTCGCAGGCCATGGCCTCGAGGGCGGCGAGGGAAGTCGCCTCGACCAGTGACGGTACGATGACGGCATCCGCCGAGCTCAAGATCGGAGGCAGCTCGTGATTGGGAATGCCACCGAGGAAGTGAACATGGTCCTCAATCCCATGTTGCGCGATTCGCTGCTCGAGGTCCTCTTGCTCAGGCCCTATTCCGGCCAGATAGAGGTCGACCGGAACTCGGCGCAAGATTGCGGGCATGCCCTCGATCAGGTCACGGACGCCGTTCTTTTCGACGAGACGTCGCGCAGCCACCAGGATGGCGCGATCTTCACGGCGCTCGATCGAAGGTGCCACCGGGCGGAACAGGTTGGTGTCGATTGCGTTGGTATAGGTCTCGATCCTCTGGCCCGGGGCGACACGGCGACACGCCTCGGCGAGCTCTTCGCTCGGGGCGAGTACCAAGGCTGCCGGGCTGAGCAGGACACGGAACAGCGCCCGCCAGTGAGGCTTGCGGACCATCTTGAGGAAGTGAGAGGAGTGAATCGTCACCACCAGCGGTTTCTTACGCAGAAGCAGTGGCAGTACGGGGACGATGGCTTGGAACGTATGCGCGTGGACGACGTCGGCGTCGAGGCCCTGGCGCAGCGCGGCGGGAATCGAGGCGAGAGCGTTGACGACCCAGCCGAGTCGGCTCTTCTTCGGCATGTAAACCCGATCGACGGAGACGCCTCCGCTCTCGATCTCGTGGGACGCCGAGTCGGGCTCCGTTCGCGAGGTCACCACCGAGATCGCGCACCCCTCGTCGGCGAGGCCATGGCCAAGATAGTAGACATGGTTCTCGATGCCACCGAGACGCGGTGGGTAGTAGATCGAGGTCATCAGTACTTTCATCGTTGCACTCAGTTCGACCGGCAGTGGTACCCCCCTAGGGGGTGACGACCCGCTCTTGACCCGGGGGCGGAAACTCGTCCGCCGCGGGCGCCGTGCTAGGAAGCGCTCCGCGCACGACGTATGGCGGATCACCTTGGCGGCGCCCGCGAACGATGAGCTCGGCGGCTCGCTGCCAAGGTGATCGGCCGTGAGGGAGTCGGCGCAGCATTCTACGGATCGCTGTGTAGTCTCCGTCCCCTGCCTTTGCAAGCACGCGAGGCGGGCTAGACGCCAAAGCGCTCGTTGTAGGTCTTCAGAGTCTCCCGGACCTGCTCGTTCGTCAGCCCGAAGTCCTCGATGCTGTACTCGTGCTCGCCCTCTTGGGAGGTCGGTTTCTCATCGATCCGCGCTTCCAGAAGTCCTGCAACCTCTTCGGTGAGCTCCAAGTCGAAGTGCGAGTAGATGTCTTTCAACACGGTCATCGGGCTCGCCATCATGTCGCGGAGGCGGACGTCGTAGATCTGCGTTTCGGGGATCTTCTTTCGAGACTCCATCGCACGGTCCAAGCCGATGCGGGTGTACTCCAGCCAGAATGCCCCGAGCTCTTTGACGTCTAGGCTGCGTCGCAGCTTCGAAGCCATCTTGGCCGACAAACTACAGTGCGAAGCAAGCGCCTTGGCGATGTCGCGATGGGTGAAGATGATCTGCGCATCAGGGTATACCGCCATAAGCGCATCGAGGTTCCAGATGTGCCAGGGGCATTTCAGGACCCAGCGCTTCGCGGAGCGTTGCGCATTCAAGATCTTGAGCTGGAGCCTATGAAACTCGTAGGGCTCGATCATGTCCCACTCGAGCATGTCGTGCGCGTACTCGTAGGCCGCGAACGCGACCCAGAACGTGAGCATGGCCATGTCGTTTTCGAGGAGAAAGAAGTCCTCCTCGTACGAGTCTGCGGTCACCAAGTGCGCAATGCCCTGGTCGGGGATGGCAGCCTGGTTGAAGCCGAACGTGAACTTGGCCTGAGCGCGCCTCCAGGCGACGTCGCCCAGTGGATCGCCGAGCCTGCCAAGCGGGTAGGACAGCTCCCAAG
>Ga0316192_10002133_pt1 | contig 14482 bp, 12 predicted proteins | sample MerIslwburrow_MG_FD_204931 | JGI IMG/M metagenome (GOLD analysis project Ga0316192, IMG submission 204931) | Coastal sediment microbial communities from Maine, United States - Merrow Island worm burrow | ecosystem: Environmental > Aquatic > Marine > Coastal > Sediment | place: USA: Maine...
GGGGAACTTGAGGATGAGACGATTCAATCCGTATACCTTTGAGGCCGAATTGCAACAAAATCGTGTCGCAGAGATCCACGCAACACATCAGAGATAACAGCTCATGATAACCGTCCGGACGTTTTCCAGTAACCTGCAGAAACAAGTTGATTTTGGCGGGAGATAGAATTTTCATTAACGTTAGAGGTGCAGCTCGTTAATGAGAAAAAGTTTTATAAGAATCCATTGCCATGGTGGTGCAGCCTTCAACTCATACTGGGAGTGATGAAAATCACACATAACATTGCGCTTAGCTTTCATCACATTGTTATTCCGTTAAACCAGTTTATTGGGGCAATTTTAGATTAGGAGGAATAAAAGCGGTAGAACCGATCCGGGTTCACTACCGGAAGTCGTGGTCTAATATCGGAACTACCCCTTCTCTTTCACATACATCAGTCTTAGATCGTAAAGGATATTCTTTAACAAATTTTCTTCTTCATTGTTTAAATTGCCGGCTGTTTTTTCCTCAAGCATGCTTAAAATATCGATGGTTTGTTTTGCCATCGACAGATTTTTGGTTTTCTGGCCGGTCGTGGGATCCTCGATGGCACCCAGATGGAGCAACGCCGAAGCATTTAAGGAAACAATAAACGTCGGGAAGTTGATTTCCGGAAACTGTGGTTGTTCTTCGGATGCATCTGTTTCAGACGTTTCCGGAGCTTCAGGTTCGGGGGATTTTCCAGTCTCAGGCGGTGACTGGGCCTGCTCCTCCGTTGCAGGGTGAGTCTGTTCCTTCTGATCGTTGGCTTCTGCATCCTTGTCTTCGTCGGCAAAAATTCGGCGATCTTTTACCTCAAAACCCTTTTCTTCCTCTGACATGACTGGCCTCCTGAGTTTGTGCAACCCCAAGGGAGGTATTTTCCACTCGTTCCGGGGCGGCAGTGTTGGCATCCTCTGTTAATTATATTTGGTCGCTGATGTCTCCTGGCAAAAATGCAGTTCGCTATTCGTCTTCCGTCAATCATCAACGCTAATAAAATATTAAGTTACCCTGGTTTGTCAAGAGTAAAGCAACCGATCCAAAAGGTTCTGAGAACAAGACAGATAAGTACACAGCCGTTAAAAAACATGGCCGATCAACCCAACGCCACAATCATGCGGGTTGATCGGCTGCCGAGCGGCGAGACAGGGTTTTTCAAGATGACAACTCAATCCATCGGTGGTATCCTGTTCGAGAATAAATCTTCTGACGGATCAATAAGCTATATTAGGATCCAGTCAGGGTGGCAAGGAAGATCTGTCCTTAGAGACGCATTTTGTCTGAAGTGCAACAAGATGCTGGATACTGGATGCTCGAAAGCCGTTGTATTCTATCTGCTTATTCAGTTAAATTAGGTCGGAATTAATGATCCGGGTAGAAAATCTGACAAAAAGCTTTGGTGACCGACTCATTTTCGATGGGATCGGCTTTTCTCTCCACTCCAGGGAACGGTTGGGTCTGGTTGGACAAAACGGTCATGGCAAAACAACCCTTTTCCGATTGATAACCGGTGAAGAACAAGCGGATTCCGGCGCCGTTGTAATTCCAAAAAATTATCGTATCGTATATGTACAGCAGCATCTGGAGTTTACCGCCGACACAGTTTTGAATGAAGGGATGCGAGCGCTTTCCGATCATGAACAAGATCATTCATGGAAGGTTGAAAAAATCCTTGCCGGGCTGGGCTTCACTGCAAAAGACATTTACCGTCATCCCGAAGAATTCTCTGGGGGTTTCCAGGTGCGCTTAAACCTGGTCAAGGCCTTGGTTTCCGAACCGGATCTGCTGCTCTTGGATGAGCCCACTAATTATCTGGACATCACCTCCATTCGATGGATCGAGCAGTTTTTAAACAACTGGCCCCACGAGTTGATGCTGATCACCCATGACAGGAGTTTCATGGACAAGCTGGTAACTCACACCATAGGAATTCATCGCCGTAAATTGCGTAAAATCGCCGGCAACACGGCCAAGTATTACGATCAGATCGCGCAGGACGAGGAGGTATACGAAAAGACCCGGGTCAATGATGCTCGCCGTCGCAGGGAAATCGAACAGTTTATCAGCCGATTTCGCGCCAAGGCCAGGCTGGCAAATTTGGTGCAATCTCGTGTCAAGACCCTTAAAAAAATGGAAAAGAAGGATAAGCTCGAGCAACTGAAATTCCTGGAATTTTCTTTTCGCAGCAGCCCCTTCCCCGGTAAACAGGCCTTAGCTGCCAGCAATTTATCCTTTTCTTATGATACGCAAACACCGCTTATCCGGGATTTTAGCATCACCGTCCCAGCGGGTGAAAAAATCTGTGTGGTCGGCAAAAACGGTAAGGGTAAGACCACCCTGCTGAAACTACTGGCCGGGGAATTGACACCACAATCCGGCCGAATCGTTTATCACCCTGCCCTTAAGAAAGGATTTTTTGAACAAACCAACGTCAAAAGCCTGGTCGATGCCCGAACGGTAGAGGAGGAAATACGCTATTCACAACCGGATGTCGACCAGCAGCAGGCCCGCGATATCTGCGGCGCCATGTTGTTTTCCGGAGACGAAGCGTTGAAGAAAATCAGCGTTTTATCAGGAGGCGAAAAAAGCCGGGTGATGCTGGGCAAGCTTCTGGTTTCCCCGGCCAATTTGCTGCTGCTCGACGAGCCCACCAATCACTTGGATATGGAATCCAGTGACGCATTGCTGGCGGCCATTGACAGTTTTGAGGGGACCGTGATCATGGTAACCCACAATGAGATGTTTTTACACTCTTTAGCCGAAAGGCTGATTGTGTTTCAACGTGATACCATTGAAACGTTTGAGGGAAGCTACCAGGAGTTTCTCGAAAAACGGGGCTGGCACGATGAAAATCAATCTTCCCCAATGAAACGGTCAAAAGAAAATCGGATGGGCCATATCGCAAAGCGCACAAAAAAGGAAATTCGGCGCCAAAGATCCGAGATCATTGCCCGGCGCTCCACGGCGGTTAAACCGCTTCAAAACCGTATCACCCGGCTGGAAAACGATATCGAAAACCTTGAAACAGAATTGAATCATCTCAATGAATCCATGCAGCTGGCCTCACAGAACCAGGATGGACCGCAAATTGTCGAATTGTCCCAGGCCATTCACACCTGTGAATCGACCATTGATCAACTATTTGATGAACTGGAAACAACCACCCATGAGTTCGATCTCAAAAATGCCGTTTTCGAAGACCAGTTGAAACAGCTGGCGGCGGAATTGGAAGCCGAGAACAGATGACGACAAATAAAAGCCTCATAAAAATGATCGGCATTACCAAGAACTTTCCGGGTGTAGTGGCCAGCAACAATGTCAACCTCGATCTCCATCCCGCTGAAATTCACACTATCTTAGGAGAAAACGGTGCGGGCAAGACAACCCTGATGAAAATTCTTTCGGGAATGCACCTGCCGGATGCCGGTACAATCATCGTCCGCGATCAGACCGTCAAAATACGCTCGCCCCAGGATTCCCTGAGACTGGGTATCGGAATGGTCTATCAGCACTTTACCTTGGTACCCGAATTGACGGTCTTAGAAAACCTTATCCTGGGTTTCGAAAGCGGCTTCTTTCTGAATTTGAAAAAAGCAGAACAGAAACTTAAGCAAATATCGGCGGCCTATGGTCTTACCATTGATCCTGACAGAAAGATTCAGGATCTGTCCGTCAGTGAATGCCAACGGACTGAAATTCTGAAAATCCTCTTTCATGAATCCGACGTATTGATTCTGGACGAACCCACCTCCATGCTCTCTCCAGCCGAAACCGAAGATCTTTTTGATACCCTGAGATCATTGCGAAAAGCCGGCAAATCAGTGGTCTTGATCACCCATAATTTGAGTGAAGCCATTTCTATCTCAGATCGCATCACCATTATGCGGTCAGGAAAGAATGCAGCCGAACTCTCAGGTGATATGCTGATGGCTATGGATGAGAAGACTGCAACAAACAGGATTCTTGAAGTCATGTTCGGGGCTGTTCCTGAACCCCAGCCCCGGGTGGCCGCGCAACACGTATTCGCTGATGAAACGGTGTTGGAATTAAGACAGGTTGAAGTCTTAAACAGCCAAGGCGCAGCTGGGCTGAAGCGCATTTCTTTTAGCGTCGCAAGAGGCGAAATCCTCGGCATTACCGGCGTCGACAGTGAAGACCGGCGCTTGCTGGCAGAGGTGATCGGGGGACAAAAACGAACAACTGCGGGCCAACTGCTTTACCGTGGCCGGGACATTACCCTTACGGACATCTCCACACGGTTTGAGTTGGGAATCCGCTACGTCACCGAAGACCGCATCAACGAAGGATGCGTTATCGACATGGCCCTTTCGGAAAACACGATATTACAAAGTTATTATCGACAGCCTTTTTCTCGATTCGGCATTTTAAATCAAGCCGGCATTCAATCTTTTACCGGGGATCTGATCAACCGCTTCGGGATACGGGCAGCCGGACCCGATGCGCGGGTTGGCACCCTGAGCGGCGGAAACATTCAAAAATTCATATTGGCCAGATCTCTGTCCGGCGAACCGGGCTTGATTGTCTGCAGCAACCCGACATACGGTCTCGATGCCACAACGGTCCGATTGATACGACAATTTCTCAGGGAAGAAAGCCGGCAGGGAGCTGCCGTTTTACTTATCACCCCGGACATGGATGAACTTTTCAGCTGCAGCAACCGCATCGGTGTCTTGTTTAACGGTGAGATCTCCGGATTCATGGATCACAGTGTTGCAACTGCTGAAAATGTCGGTAAACTCATGCTTGGAATTGGCGAATAGAGGGCTCATTGAAAAACGTCGACTTTGCCACCTTTAAACCGGCAGCGCTATCGATTGTCTCAATCCTTTTCTCCTTGATAACGGGCGGTATTATTTTGCTTGCCATCGGCAAAAATCCCCTGATCTACTTCGCCCTCCTATTCACCCGTGGAATGGGCTCCTCCCTGGGCCTGATTGAAACCATCATTAAGATGATCCCGCTGTTGATCATCTCAGCCGGCCTCCTGGCGTGTTTCTCAGCAGGTCTTTGGAATATCGGTTCAGACGGACAATTTCTTATCGGGGCGATGCTGACGGGATGGGCTGCCCCCTGGCTTGCCGACTCCCTACCTTACCCCGCATATCTCGTTACCATCGCCTTTCTGGGAATATTCGGCGGCATGGCCTGGATCCTCTTGCCGGCCGTCCTGAAGGCCCGTTATGATATTAACGAGATTATCACCACTCTCATGATGAGTTGGCTGGCGATAAACCTGGTCACGTGGCTGGTCAAGGGCCCTATCAATGATCTGTCTACCGTACCGGCCCAGACGACAGTGATCCCAGCAGTCTATCGCCTGCCCATGATACCCTTCACCCGCATACACGCCGGCTTAATCATTGGCATTGCAACCCTTCTGGGCATACATTGGGTGATCAGAAAAACAACCCTGGGCTATCAGTTCCGCGTGATGCGAATGAATAAAAAGGCAGCCATACACGCCGGGATGTGTGTCCCACGCCTCACCGTTTACGGGCTTCTGATCAGCGGCGGCTTGGCCGGGCTGGCGGGTGCCGGCGACGTGCTGGCGGTCAAGGGCCTCTTTCAGGCAGGCTGGAGTCCTCAATACGGAATGACTGCTATCCCTTTGGTTTTTCTGGCCAGATTGAACGGCTGGGCGGTCATTCCTTTGGCATTCTTCTTTTCGTTTTTAGCTTTGGGTGGGGAGTTTGTGGCACGCGATCTTGGAGTCCCGGTTTTTTTCGTCCATGTCTTGGAGGGTCTGACCCTGCTGTTCTTCGCCGCCTCGGAGTACTTTGAAAAAAAATGGATACCCAAATGAATGTCTTCCTCGAATCAGCTTTAATCACAGCCATACTTGCCTCCGCCATCAGAGGCACAACCCCCATTCTGCTGGCAGCTTTAGGCGAGGCCTATGCAGAACGCTCCGGTCTTCTCAATTTGGGCATAGAAGGAATGATGGTCGCAGGGGCTTTCTCATCTTTTACGGTTGCACTGAAAACGAACAGCCTGTTATCCGGTTTTGTTTGTGCTGCAGGTGTCGGCTTGACCTTGGGCCTCGTTTTTGGTATTTTGACCATTACCCTGGGCGTCAATCAGATCGTGGTCGGCTTGGGGTTAACTATTTTTGCGAGCAGTATGTGCAGTTTCCTCCACCGGGTGATCTTTGGAAATCAGTTTCCGATCTTGTTTGGTGCCGGGGGGACCAATGAGATTCCACTTCTTTCCCGCATCCCGCTTATCGGACAAGCCTTTTTCAATCAGCATTGGCTCGTATACCTGACCTTTTCGATGGTCCCCATCATGTACGTCCTAATGTACAAGACCCGTTTTGGGCTGCGCGTCCGGGCCGTGGGGGAAGCGCCCAGAGCAGCCGATGCCTGCGGTGTAAACATCTACGGCACTCGCTTTTTTGCGATTCTGCTGGGTGGACTCCTGGCGAGTCTCGGCGGCGCATTTCTGGCACTGGGTGATTTGGCCTTTTTCGTGCCTGACATGATCATGGGGCGGGGCTATATCGCCATTGTTGTTGTCATGCTGGGGAAATGGAATCCGGTGAAGGTCTGCCTGGGAGGATTGCTGTTCGGATTTGCCCTGGCCTTAACCAGTGCCTTGCAAGTGGCGGGAATAAAAATAAGTCCAGATTTTATATTGATGACCCCCTATTTGGTTGTGATAATCGCCTTGCTTCTTTTTGCAAGATCGACCAACCTGCCGTCCGCCTTGTGCGTCCCCTACAAACGTGGTAGTGATGGACAATAGGCCCTTACCGGATTTTAACTGACAACATGTTGAAAACCTGACACCTGAAACCTATATAAATTATCAGCGTATTTGCTACCCTATAGATTCCATTTTCCGTGAGCATGGTCATGAAAAAAGCAGAGGAGAGCCCAGTGCAAAAAACGATTTTAATAATTTTATTTTTGATAATTTTTAGTTTACTGTCAATCAACCTGGCTGCGGCAGGCGATCCACCGAAGTTGGTAGGACTTGCCATCCCGGAGGCAGGGACCGATAAGGGCTGGAATGAACAGGGAAAAGCGGGACTTGAAAATGTGGCCCAAAAATATGGATTCAAGATAGAACTCGCAGAAGCACTCGGCTATGGAGATATAAAACCTACCCTGCGGGATATGGCAAATAAAGGCTGTGAATTGATCATTTGCCATGCGGCCGGTTATCAAACTGTGGCCCTGGAAATCGCCAGAGAGACAGGCGTCAAGGTCGCAACCGTTGAAAATCATCAAGGCGTTACCGCGGGACTTATTAGCGACATCGACACCCAACCCCAGGGAGGAAGTTATCTGGCCGGCTGGCTGGCCGGCAAAATGACGCGATCCAATATCGTCGGAATTGTTGCGTCCGGCGAACCGCCAACCTGGAATCGAATGTCGGCCGGTTTTGCTCAGGGTCTCAAGGCTTCCAACCCGACTTCCCGCCTTCTGTATAGTGTCATCGGTGCCGAGGCATATTCGGATGCGGCCGGCGCCAAACGCAATACCCAGGATCAAATTGCCGTCGGCGCCGACGTTATTTTCGGTTTGGGGGATGGCGCCTCATTCGGTATGCTGCAAGCCTGCTCGACCAAAAAAGCCGGAGATGGCGGCAAAGCCTGGTTTATTGACGTTATTGGCGATAAACGCCAGATCGATAAGGCCGATGTCCTTTTGAGCTCTGTTATAATGGACATGGCCGTGGTCTATGAGGAGGTAATTAAGAGTTTTATGGATGGAACCTTCGGACAGCAGCATTGGGTGAGTATGAGCAATGGTGCGATCTATCTGTTAGAACTCAACAAGGCCGTAACACCATCTCTTCAGGCGGAATTGAAAAAAATAGAAAAAAAAATAGTCACGGGAAAAATAAAAGTACTGGATTTGCCGGGAGCGGTTGACCTTCACAAGTTCCTGGACAAGACATTTCCGAGATAAGTGGCACGCGTTCACGGGTTCAACTTAGAACGCATTGTAAGGCCTGACGTAAGCTTTCATATTCTCCTCTTCCATAAACATTCCGGCCTGTTTTTCGGCTGACTCAAGGGTTGGGTGATCTCCGATCCGAACAGTAAACCAGAGCCGGCCCTGGGAATCCGGTATTTCGACGATCTGAGCTGAATAACCTTTGACCGCCAACTGGGCAATTAAATCTTCTGCATTTTCTGTCCTGCGAAATGCCCCGACCTGCACGGAGTGGGTCATTGGCGCAGATCTTTGTTCAACGTCGGAACTTTCAAAGGAAGGAACAGAGGTTTCGGCAGACACCGTGGGGGTCATCATCGGCACAGATCTTTGTTCGACGTTGGAACTATCAGAGGAAGAGAGAGAGGTTTCGGCAGGCACGCTGTGGGCCATCATTGGAACAGAATTTTGTTCGACGTCGGAACTATCAGAGGAAGAAACAGAGGTTTCGGCAGGCACGCTGTGGGCCATCATTGGAACAGAATTTTGTTCGACGTCGGAACTATCAGAGGAAGAAACAGAGGTTTCGGCAGGCACGCTGTGGGCCATCATTGGAACAGAACTTTGTTCGACGTCGGAACTATCAGTGGTTTCGGTCGGCCCCGCTGGTTGGTCGGGTTGAACCGGCTCTAATGGTAATTCCTCTTTTGTTGCAGGTGGCTCCGGGTCCACAGGGGAAGACAACACAGCTCCAACAGGCATTTCTGTTGACCGACCGGGGGCAAGGGGCACCTTTTTTACTGCGATGACCTCTTTTGAAGAATTTTGATCGCTATTGTATCTAAAATAAAATACAGCAATCGCAGTCACGAATATGAGGCAACATATGGCTGCAATGGATCCAACCAGCCGCCGATGGCGGGATTTTGACTTCCCGGTTTCAGCACGGTCGCTTAAATAACGGATGGTCGCCTTGGCGATGTCGCTGTCGATATGATTGAATTTACGTTGGTATGCAATTTCGAGAGCCCGATCGCAAGCGACGTTGATATATCTTGGGATTCCGAGGGAGTACTTGAAGATTCGGCGTACAGCTTTCGGGTCAAACCTTATGGGCGGTCCCTTGGAGGCAATGGTGAGACGATGCTGTATGTAACCGACGGTTTCGTCATAGGTGAGTGGATCTATGCAGTATCCGACCGAGACGCGCTGCCCGATCTGGCGCAATTCATTTGAATTGAGCATTACGGAGAGCTTTGGCTCGCCGATGAGCACGATCTGGAGCAATTTATCCTTTGTCGTTTCCAAGTTGGATATCAGTCGAACTTGCTCAAGAACATCACTGTTCAGTTGATGCGCATCATCAATAAAAACGGCCACCTTTTTACCCTCGATCTTTTTCTGCATGAGAAATTCATTGAGCGCATCGGCAAGATCCTTAATCGTCGCCGTTTTGGAGCGAATCTTGAATTCGGCGTTGATATACAGCAACAGTTTTTGGGGGTTCGAAGTTGATCGATCGATATAAGCCGTTTCAACATTTTTACCCAGTCCTTCAAGAAAACTCCGACATACGGTTGTTTTTCCGACACCGCGTTCTCCGGTAATAACAATAAATCCCTCACCTTCAGAAACAGCGTAAGTCAGGTGTGCATTGGCCTCTTCGTGATGGTGGCCCAGATAAAGATACGCCAGATCTATGGTAAGATTGAAGGGATTCTCCTTGAAGTTAAAGTAGGGTAAAAACATGGACAGAATTTTTTATAGTTGATACCGGATAGCTAATCACCGGGGAAAAAACACTTAATCCGGATGAGCCGGAGGTGGAGAATTGAAGATTGAAGATTGCAAATTGAATATTTCTGGATCTCGCTTCGCTCCGTCTTCTTATTATCTTTTCTTAATAATCGATCCCGCCGGCTTCCGGCTCGTAGAGCCTGCAGTTCGGAGAGAGGCGGACCTTAAATATTCAATCTTCAATCGACAATCTTCAATCAATGGGATCTGTGATTAGCTAAAACCTTCATTTCTTTACAACATGATGTCAAAATAAATCAAACATCGAACATCATACCAGTCCCTGATCGAGCATCGCATCCACCACTTTTAAAAATCCGGCGATATTAGCGCCTTTTTCATAATCGCCCGGCGCACCGTATTGCGCAGCGGCGTCCACACAAGTGCTATGGATGGTCTTCATGATGAGTTTGAGTCGATCGTCTACCTCTTCGCGGGTCCATACCAGCCGCATGCTGTTTTGGGTCATCTCCAGTCCGGAAACGGAAACGCCGCCGGCATTGGCAGCCTTGCCGGGTCCATAAAGAATTTTGTGCTCCTTGAAAATATCAATGCCCTCGGGCATCGTGGGCATGTTCGCACCTTCAGAAACCAGGGCCACACCATTGTCGACCAAATTGCGGGCATCTTTGCCGCTTATTTCATTCTGGGTGGCACTGGGAAAGGCGCAGTCGGCTTTGTGGGCCCACAAGGGGTTATGGTCCAGGGCCGGATCGGCCGCCGTGTAGACCGCAGAAGAAAACTTGTCGGCATATTCTTCGATGCGCCCCCGGCGGATATTTTTAAGGGTTTTGACATACGCTAACCTTTTCTGGTCAATGCCGCTTTCATCATGGATATAGCCCGAAGAGTCCGATAGGGTCGTCACTTTGGCGCCTAATTCAATCAATTTTTCCGCCGTGAATTGGGCCACATTTCCTGAACCTGAAACCAAACAGGTTTTTCCTTCCAGGTTTTGGTCGCGGGTTGCCAGCATTTCAGCAGCAAAATAAACGGAACCGTAGCCGGTGGCTTCCGGGCGAATCAGGCTGCCGCCCCAGTTCAAACCTTTTCCCGTCAAAACACCGGTAAATTCATTGCGAAGCTTTTTATACATGCCGAATAAATAGCCTATTTCTCTGGCCCCGACACCGATATCCCCGGCAGGCACGTCCGTGTTCGGGCCGATATGGCGGGAAAGTTCACTCATGAAGCTCTGGCAAAACCGCATCACCTCGTTGTCGGATTTACCCTTGGGATCAAAGTCGGAACCGCCTTTACCGCCGCCCATGGGCAAGGTTGTCAGAGCGTTTTTAAACACCTGCTCAAAAGCCAAAAATTTGAGGATGCCCAAATTGACCGATGGATGAAACCGCAGCCCGCCCTTGTAAGGCCCCAACGCACTGTTCATTTCAATTCGAAAACCCCGATTCACCTGAACATTTCCCTGGTCATCCGCCCAGGGAATCCGGAACATGATGACCCGTTCCGGCTCCACCAGTCGTTGCGGTATCTTGGCCTGGCGATAAATTGGATTTTGATCCAAAACCGGTTTGACGGATTCCATAACTTCACTAACCGCTTGATGAAATTCTCTTTCCTGTGGGTCTCTGGCCTTTATAATCTCCAATATATCAGGCATAGTACCTCCTTATGTAGAGTGATTGAAAATTATCGATTCCATATTGAATATTTAAGGTCCACCTTCGGCAGATCCAGATTAAGGGCTCAATACCAACTTCAGCGTACAGATACAAGCAGAATCGTCAGCTATTCGGCATTCACCAAGTTAAATATGGCAAAACATGCAAAAATAAAATTGGCGGCCCAGGCCGCAATGACCGGTGAAAGTATACCGCCATACCCCAAAGACAAACAAAAACTCTGACTTATCCAATAGAGAAAAACCACGGTAATTCCATGAATAATCGTCATCGAAAGGCCTTGAGGGGTGTTTTTTCTGAGTGTTATGCCCGTTCCGATCACACAAAGGATGAGACAGGCAACGGGCAAGGCAAACTTGCCGTGAAAATCGACCCGGTAGGGTGTAGCATCGTAACCTTCGGCTTCAACATCCTGCACGTAATGATAAAGCTCCTGAAAACTCATTTCTTCCGACTTTTTCACAACCCGTTGAAGATCTTCCGGCAAAAAATCGATGTCCTCAACCTTTTCGCTTTGGAATTCCACTTTATAGGACCCGGTTTTTTTGTTCAATACCTGCTCCATTGTATCATAAAAAACCCACCGTCCCTGTTTGAACCTACCTTTGACGGCATCAACCCGCCGCGTGAGCCTGAATTGCTGATCAAAATAATTGAGAGTAATACCCGATATGGTTTTATCCTTGGGATTAAAGTAAGAAATATGCGATATGGAATGGCTTCCTTTGAACCAGATATTCTTTTGGGTCGAGCTGATCGTGTATTTTTTAACTTCCCTGCGCCAAATCTCGTTGGCCTTGCTGATGGTAATCGGTACCAAAATTTCCGATAAAAAAAATAGACACACCGTTATTAAAAGGCCCAGAAAGAAAATAGGCCTCAAAAAATGGTAAACACTCATACCGCCGCTTTTAAGGGCAATGATCTCATTGTTTTTATTCATCAGACCGAAAGTAATAAGCACAGCCAGCAGGATGCCCACCGGAGTGATCTGAGCGATAATCAGCGGTAATTTAAGCTGAAAAAAAAGGAGGATCCGGGAAACCGGCAGGCCGGCGTTAATAAATTTGTCGACGTTTTCAAAAAAATCAACAGATAGATAAATACCGCTGGCCGCCATCAGAACGATGGCGAAGTGTTTGAAAATTTCTTTTGTTAGATAGCGATAAATAGTGGACATGAAAGTATGCCGTAGAACAAGTTAGGGGCTTCGCCATAATTGAAATGTTGGAATATTCCATGTGGCTTCCCAATGTGGATACCCAAAAAAACAATATATCTCCAAAAAGTTACAGAAATTCCGAGACAGTCACCTATTGGATGCGTTTAAAATGTCGCAGTCTGGAAAAAAGTTGCACCATGCGCTGAAAAAAATACTCGATTTTTAACGTCTTTTCTCTGGTTGCTTGAACAAGGAAATACACGCCCAGGACCGCCATGGTTAAATTCGGCAGCCACATCCCGATGACCGGGGGATAGATGCCTTTTTTGCCCAGGGCATAGCCTGCCGTTAACAGCAGGTAATAGAGTAAAAAGAATAAAAGACACAGGATTAATCCGAAAGACCGTTTGCCTGATTTTGATTGAATGCCCAGTGGGAATGCAAGAAGGCCCAGGGCCAGACAAGCAGCAGGCAGCGAAAATCGTCGATGGATGGTAATCTGGGCTTTATAATAATCCTTATCTTTTTCAGTGGATTCGTTTATCACCTGCTGCAGTTCGGCAATGCTCATCTCCTCCCGGCCTTTTTCTCTCTCTTCGGCATTTTCAAGCTCTTTTTTTAAATCAAGGCTCAGATTATAGGTATCAAAATGAATCGAATTTGCCGTGTGCTTTTTGAGGTTGGTTTGATGAATTGTACCATTGGACAACACCATGTGGAAGATAAGTTTTCCAGGTTCACTGAACAAGCGGCCCTCCGGCGCAACGACGGTGGAGACGATGTCCCGCTGTCGCTTGTCCTCAATAAAAATGTCAATCAGCTTTTTCTGACTTAAATCGATTTTATTGACATACAGCATGACGTTTTTAAACGCATCATTGAAAGTTCTCTCCTTCAAGCCGATATCGACATTGGAGGCCGCCATTTCAAGGACCATATCTTCAACGGTGGCTTTTGCCTTCGGCACCCCGTATAAGGTCATAAACAGGGTGACGAGAAATCCGGCAAGACTAAAAATCAAAACCGGGGGAAGTAACCCATAAACACTCAACCCGCAGGATTTCAGTGCAACGATTTCATTGTCGGCCGACATCCTTAAAAAAGTCAACACCACCGCCAGCATGACCGACATGGGGATAATGAACATTAAAAACCAGGGCATGGAAAAAAAGACCAACGTTAGCACTGAGAATATGCTGAGGTTGTAATTGACGATCCAGTTGGTAATTTTGATTAATTCCGTCATCAAAAACAAAAAGGTGAAAACGAGTACATTAATACTGAAAGGCGCCAGCATCTCCTTTAAAACATAGCGATGGATGATGGAATTTAACTTCATGGGTTTTTTATAACATGTTTTTTTTTATCTATCAAAAATCGGACAGCGAACAACTTGCCTGAAACTTCATGAAATCATGGATCAAAGTCATTAACTTGATATCAATTTCTCGTGGGAGCGGCCTCCAGGCGCGAAAAAAAGTCGCTCTATAGCCCATACCTGCTTGATCGCGGCTGGAAGCCGCTCCCACAATCAAATTCGCTTAAATTACCACCTTTAAAATTATTTAGTTACCAGTTTCTTTTTCGATTATAACTGGCTGCCCCTTGCTGGCGGTTCTCTGCCTCCTGACATCTGGCCTTTCTCAACCCGGAACGTTGAACCCTGAACCTAGCTTTTGTTCAGGGCAATCAAGGATAAAAATTCGTATACGATATTGGCGGCCAGCAGCGCGGTAATTTCGGCCACATCATAATCGGGCAAAACTTCAACCACGTCAAAGCCTACAAAATCCAGCCCCTTTAATCCCCGTATCAAATCGACGGCCTCTGCACTGGTAAAGCCCCCCACCTCGGGCGTCCCCGTGCCGGGTGCATAGGCCGGATCGACGACATCGATGTCGAATGAAACAAACACCTTGTTTTGCCCAACCCGGTTTTTGATGATTTCAATCAA
>Ga0316192_10002134_pt1 | contig 14481 bp, 15 predicted proteins | sample MerIslwburrow_MG_FD_204931 | JGI IMG/M metagenome (GOLD analysis project Ga0316192, IMG submission 204931) | Coastal sediment microbial communities from Maine, United States - Merrow Island worm burrow | ecosystem: Environmental > Aquatic > Marine > Coastal > Sediment | place: USA: Maine...
GGCACCGACAGGAAACGTCTTTCGCAGCAACTCAAATTGCGCCAGGCCGTCGACAGCCGATCGCTCAAGCACCAACTCACCCGTCAACGCAAGGCTATTCACAAGACCCCGCATCCTGGCACCTGGCGTCACTTCGTCGCTCGTCGCGCCAGAGTCGGTGACGCGCGCGCCATTCGACTCCTGGATCGACAGAGACCGACGCGGAGCCGCTCCCACGAGGGCAGGGGCCTGTGAGATGCGGGGAAGGAGAGTGCGGATAGGCTCCCGCAGGGGTGGCTCTGGCGAAGGAGATTCGCGGAACGATCCCATAGGCTGCTCGGCTGCCGCTCAGTCGACTGGCAACTCGAGGCATTTCTGGGCCCAGCACTCGTCGCAGAAGACGGCCGCTCCTTGAGCGTCTATCACGAGCTCGCCTTTGCAGATCGTGCACTCTCTCGCACCGAGCTCTTCCTTCGGAGGCTCTGCTAGCTTGGCTTTGGCTTGGGATGTCATCCTTTGCATATCCATGGGTACCTTATCCTTCCATGCAGAACGCGGTTGCTTCGGCAATTACATCGGGGTCGAAGGGTAAATTCTGCGGCGTGTTGTGTTCGGCGTGAGTCGCGATCGGGATTCGGACAACGAGAACCTCCTCGGTCGCCGTGCCGCGGCTCACGGTTCCCCCGATTTGCACGGCATAGGCGATCGCCAGAGCGAGAAACCTAGACTTGTCGTGTTCATGTTCGAGAGGGGCGCCCTTGGTTGTCGTAGCCTTCGGCCATATCACTCGGAACTCGGCGGCCGACTCAGAACATGGCGGAAGAATCACTTCGATCTCGTCGGTCGATCGCGCGGATGCCGCGAAGATTGCTACCTCGAAAAGAGCTGTCGCCAATCGTCGGCTCGCAAGGACGTACGGCTCCCCGACGATTCGCAGAACGAGGGGCAAATCACCCGACAGTCCCGCGACCGCCTCACGAGCGCAATCCGAGAGCTCGATGAGTTCGAAGGCCCTCCTCGAGGGCACCACCACATCGCCGTAGTACCCGGTCATCTCTTCCAAAATTCGGAATCGCTCCCCAAGCGCCGCGGGCTGCTCGCCGAGCCCTGGCACGACACGGCCGGCAAGCCGCTGCAGCTCCTCGTCGATGTCTCGTCCGAGAGCGCGGAGAAACAAGGGCCGGCTGCTCCTCTCAGCAGCTGCAAGCGCAAGGCCCAGCTGCCGTCGGAGCCGCGTGATCTGTTCCGCTAGGTCTTCGGTTTGGAAAGGTCGCTCCCACCATTCGATAGCGCTTGGCGGGTGGTTGGGTGTGTTGGGAAGTGTCCTTCGGATCCGAAACATGCTTCTTTCGCTTTCGGTCGTCGCCTACGAGGCGTCTCCGGGGGGCCAACGTCGCAGACGGATCGGACCCCATCCGTCGTAGTCGTCGTCGCGCCAGTCGTCCTCGTCTCTCAAGCCCATCAAGCCAGCGTCCCACTCGTCCTGCTTGTCTTCCCGAGCCGCTGGGCCTGGCTCTGCCCAAGGGTCTTCTGCGAACCAGTCCAATTCACTGCGCCGGCGTCGAATCCGGCCGCGCTTCATTCTGTTGCTTCGCATTGGCATCGTGGTCCTCCCTTCCTTGACGGGAACATACCCACCCGGGAGCCACAGCACGTTCCGTGCCATCCATCGCCAGCTGTGCCGAGACGATTCATCCAGACCGTTCCTGCAGGCTCTTCGTCTCCAGTCGGCCCCAGAGTGCAGAAGTTGCACCGGTCGCTCCTTACCCGAATGCAGAAGTTGCACTGCGCAGACAGGCCGTGGTGGCTTTCACCAGTTCTGAGCGCCGATCACGGCCTTGCGCGACTGGGCACAGGACTTGCTTCTTGGGCGAGCCCACGGAGCCAGAGCCCATGCTGATGAGTAACCCGCAAACCCACTTGGTCACCCCGGAAGTAGTTCGGAAGATCCGTTCGGAGAATCGACTACTCCTCCGGACGACCCAGAACATGCAGGCCAGCATTGAAACGGGTCGGTTCGACGAAGCCGCTCCGCTCGCGGCTGAGCTAGGCAAAGCCCTCCGGAAGCACGTTCTCCTCGTGGACGGCGTCCTCGATGTGCTGACACCCGACGACGCTTCTTACCCGTTAGAAAGGAGATGAGACCCCCTTAGTCCAACCTCCCCGAAGAACGTCCCGGGGACCATCCAGAAACGGAGCCGGCGAGACTCGTCGCGCTCCGTTTCACTTTTCATCGGTCGATGAATCGCGTTTGGCGACCCCCCACTCCTCGAGGCGGTAGTGAATCGTTCTCTTGCTGATGCCCAAAATCGCCGCGGCCCTTGTTGGCGACCCCCCGACCGCCTCGAGTGTCTTCATGATCGTATATCGCTCGACCTCGGCGAGCGTCACCCCAGGGACAAGCAAGCTCAGGGGCTCGGCCTCTCGGTCTGGGGGCTCGATCGGCAGGTCTTCTGTGCTGATGAGGTCCTGCTCGCAAAGCACGACCGCTTGCTCGATCGCGTGTTGAAGCTCGCGGACATTGCCAGGCCAGGGATAGCCCACCAGCGCCTCTCTCGCGCGCGGCGTGAAGCCGTCTACCTGCTTGCCGTTTTCCTCGGCGTAGAGGCGGAGGAAGTGGTCGGCCAAGAGGGGAATGTCGCTCGGCCGCGCACGCAGCGGAGGCACTTCGAGGACGACCACCTTGAGGCGGAAGTAGAGATCCTCGCGGAACTTCCCATCGTCCACGAGCGTCCGAAGGTCTCTGTTCGTCGCCGCGACGACGCGGACGTTGACGGACACTGTCTCGTTGCCGCCCACGCGCTCGAGCTCCCGCTCCTGTAGAAACCTGAGCAGCTTCACCTGCACCGAGAGCGGCATTTCGCTCAGCTCATCGAGAAATAGGGTCCCCCCGTCCGCCTGCTCAAAGCGGCCTCTACGTCGCGTGAGGGCTCCGGTAAACGCCCCCTTTTCGTGTCCGAAGAGCTCCGACTCGAGGACGCTCTCGGCCAGCGCCGCGCAGTTCAGTCGAACCAAGGGGCCCTCGCTTCTTAGTGAGTGCTCATGAACCGCCTTGGCAACCAGCTCTTTACCAGTGCCCGTTTCGCCCTGGATCAGAACGGTCGACCGGCTCTTGGCAGCTTGAAGCATCCGGTTGAAAAGACGTTGCATCGCGGGGTGAGCGCCCACGATATGGTCCAGGCGGGTCGTTGGAAGGCTCGCAGCCGCCTCGGCCCGGGCGTCCATCGCATCCCTGGCATGAAGAGGTTTATCGAGCGACCGCTCGACGACGAGGACAAGCGCGTCCGGCCGGATAGGGCGCGTGAGGAGGCGGTCCGCCCCACACTCGAGGGCTTTGACAGCAGTGTCCGTGGAGCCGGACTCCGCCATCGCGATGAACGAGGCAGATGGAAGCAGAGCTCTGGCCTGTTGCAGAAATTCGAAGCCGTCCATCCCTTCCAGATCGAGTTCGACCAAGATCACGTCAGGCATCGAGCGTTCCAGGAGCTCGAGCGCAGTGAAGCCGTCGGGTGCCGTCTCCACGAGATGCCCGATCGACGAGAGGTGCCCCTCCAGCTCGGACTGCAGGGTTGGATCGCTCTCGACGATGAGGATCCGGCCGGTGTGCTCTTGGGCCATGAATCAAGGATGGCCCGACGGCCGGGGCACGTCCATGAGCCCGTGCGTCGAGGACAAACGGGACGGAAGCCCTCTCCCCAGCCCATCTGCTTGTCGATGAAGCGCGCCTCGGTTGATGGATGGTTCAGGGCTGTGCCTCACTCATGAGGAAGCCCATTGTCTTCAGTCGTACGACGACAGCGTGCGCTTCCGAGGCGAGTAACTCACAGTGAGGCGCTTCCCGTCGAGCTCGTAGCCGTCGAGCTCGTCGGCAGCGGACCGGGCGTCGTCGAGATCCTCGTAGTCGACAATCGCGTTACCCCCGAACGTACCATCGGTTCGGTCGTCGAGGATTTCAGCCTCGTATACTGCCCCGTAGGGCTCGCAAAGATCTAGCAGGTCATCCTCGTCAAAATGACTTGGAAGCCCTTCAATATACAGCCGCGCCGCCATGTTCACCTCCGAGTGGCATCCACGCCGACCGCTCGGATGCACAATCGGTGCCAGATCGGGTCGACGTCTGGAGCGGCTGAAAGTGCGCGCCCCGCAACGTTGAAGTGCAAGATCTGCCCTTCTCCAGGGTGCAAATTTTGCACTCGAACTCTTCCCCGCTGTGGTCGATATTCCGCGAGTGCGTTTGGTTGGTTTCGTTTGCGTCCGACCCTTAGGTTCACGGTAGAATCCAGAGGAGTTCGATGAATCAAAAAGCAACTCTGAAATATGGCGAGAAGAGCTACTCGATGCCGATCGTCGAAGGCACGTACGGCGAGCAGGCGTTCGATGTTCGAAGCCTTCGCAAGGACACCGGTCTCATCACGCTCGATTCCGGTTACATGAACACGGGGTCGACGAAGAGCCAGATCACATACATCAACGGCGAAGAAGGCGTCCTGCTGTATCGCGGCTACCCCATTGAGCAGCTGGCCGAGGCCTCCACGTTCGTCGAGACGAGCTACCTGCTCATCTACGGAGAGCTTCCAACGCCCACTCAACTGCAAGCGTTCTCAGAACTGCTCACCTATCACAGCATGTTGCACGAAGACATGCGCCATCTCTATGATGGATTCCCCTCGAACGCGCATCCGATGGCCATTCTCTCCTCGATGGTGAGCGCGCTGTCCGCGTACTATCCGGACAGCCTGGAGCCCGACACACACGACGAACACCACATTGGGCGCGTCTTGTCGAAGGTCAGAACCATCGCGGCGTTTACCTACCAGAAACAGCACGGGCGCCCCGTGGCCTATCCGCGCAACGAGCTGAATTACTGTGCGAACTTCCTGCACATGATGTTCTCGCATCCGGCCGAGCAGACGTACGAACCCGATCCAGAGCTCGTCAAGGCCCTCAATGTCCTGCTGATCTTGCACGCCGATCACGAGCAGAACTGCTCGACGTCGACAGTCCGCTTGGTGGGGTCGAGCCGGGCAAATCTCTACGCTGCCATCAGCGCAGGCATCTCCGCCTTGTGGGGGCCGCTTCATGGCGGAGCCAACCAGGCCGTGATCGGGATGCTCGAGGAGATCCGCGCCGAGGGCGGCGACTGCAGCGCGTTCATCCGACAGGTCAAGAATCGCGAGCGCCGGCTCATGGGTTTTGGCCACCGTGTCTACAAGAATTTCGATCCGCGCGCGTCGATTCTCAAGACCTACGCAGACCGTCTGTTGAGTCACCTCGAGCTCAAAGACGAGCTTTTCGATATTGCGCGCCAACTCGAAGAGGTGGCTTTGTCGGACGAGTTCTTCATCGATCGTCAGCTCTACCCGAACGTCGATTTCTACAGCGGCATCCTTTATCGCGCGATGGGTATCCCCACAGAGATGTTCACCGTGATGTTCGCCATCGGTCGTATCCCGGGCTGGATCGCCCACTGGAAAGAAATGATGGAGGATCCGGATCTGCGCATCGGTCGGCCCCGGCAGATCTACATGGGTGCGAAGCGTCGGGACTATGTCTCGACGGAGGAGAGGCACCCCAGGAGCCCTTAGACGCCGCCGTGCGTCGCATGTGAGGCGGTGTCAGAGTTAGACCCAGAAGCATGGAAGGCGACCTCCACAACGGCGTGGCCGGCCCGGTTCATCGCAGTCGCGAGTTCGTGTTGGATGACTTCCCTCGCGGCCAGCTGTCTCGTCTCTACGTCGACCTGGTAGCCAACGGGCTGGCCCAGGATATCTTGCTTCCGTTGTTGATTGCTCGCGGAAAACGGGACGGCCCGGTGTTCGGGTTGACGGCGGCCGTTCACGGCAATGAGCTCAACGGCATCCGGGTGATTCACGACCTTATCCGCCACATCGACACAAAACAGCTCAATGGCACGGTTGTCGCCCTCGTCGTGGTGAACGTGCCGGGCCTTTATCGGCACCAGCGCGAGTTTGTGGACGGTAGCGACTTGAACCACCTCTTTCCAGGGCGGCCGGACGGGAACGTGGCCCAAGTGTACGCCCACCGAATCGTCGATAGAATTGTCAACCGTTTCGACTACCTGGTGGATCTGCACACGGCGAGCTTTGGCCGCGTGAACTCCCTCTATGTCCGGGCCGACATGACGCAGGCCGCGACAGCGACGATGGCCTATCTGCAACGTCCGCAGATCATCGTTCACAACCCAGCTTCCGACCATACGCTGCGCGGTGCCGCGATGGATCTCGGCATCCCGGCGATCACCTTGGAGATCGGCGACCCTCAGAAGTTCCAGCCCACCTATGTTCGATCCTCGAGAATCGGTCTTCGCGCCGTCCTTGCGGCAGCAGGGATGCTGCCCCGGCGGCCCGTCGCCGAGGGCCCGGAACCCGTGCTGTGCGAACGATCCTACTGGATGTACAGCGATCGGGGTGGCCTCCTCGAGGTGCTTCCGCGCCCCACCGATCGGGTTAGCCAAGGCGAGCGGGTCGCCATGCTTCGGAACGCCTTCGGCGATGTGATCCGTGAGTACCACGCCCCGGAGGACGGTATTGTGATTGGAAAGAGCGTCAACCCGGTCGGGCAGACCGGTGCACGTATCCTGCATCTCGGGGTCGTCGCGACCGAGGAGCACGGTTTCCAACGACGTGTCCCAGGTGGCGCGACACTCGAAGTGAGTCGTTGATGCGGATCGGGTTCGTCGTGAACGACCGACGCGAGCCTTCCGTCGAACAGACGACGACGCTCCTGATCTGCGCAGCGCAGCGCCGCGGGCACGAGGTTCTGGTCTTCGGCGTTGGGGACTTGAGCTCGGGGGAGGACGGTCGGTTGTTCGCGCAGGGCTGCGCCCCAACCGAAAACGACCCCGCTGGCTTGGTCTCACAACTCTCGTCCGGAAATGCGTCGCGCCAGTCGCTCGAGGATCATGACCTCTGCATCGTTCGAACCAATCCAGGGCGGGACGCCTCGCGTCGCGCTCAACACGTTGCTGCACTTCGCTTTCTGGAGCGCCTGGACGAACGTCGGGTCCGGGTCATCAACAGCCCGAGGGGACTTTCGCGAGCGCTCACGAAGTTGTCACTTCTGGACTTGCCTCCCAGCCTGACGCCCCGAACGCTGGTGACCCGAGACCCCGCGGCGATCGAGCGATTTCTCGAACAGGAGTCGGCTCGCATCGTGGTCAAGCCTCTCGACGGAACGCGAGGGCGGGACGTATTCTCGCTGGATCCTGGGGGATCGCGCGCGAACACGAGACAGATCATCGATGTGGTGCTTCGCCAAGGGTACGCCATGGTGCAGGAGTTCGTGCCGGGTGCGGAGCACGGGGATGTCCGGGTGACGGTCGTAGGCGGCGAGATCGTCGAATTGGATGGCCGAGCGGCCGCCGTGGGCCGCGTGCCCAGTCAGAATGACTTTCGAAGCAACCTGCACGCGGGTGGCACGGCGCGAGCGGTGGAGGTCAGCCCTTCGATGCGGGAGGCCGTGGCTGAGATTGCGCCGTACCTCGAGCGCGAGGGTCTGGTCCACGTTGGCGTGGATTTCGTGGGCGGAAAGATTCTCGAGCTCAACGTGTTCAGTCCCGGTGGCATCTATCCGAGTGAGCGCCTCTACGCACGGGACTTCAGCGCTGCCGTCATCGAAGCCTTCGAGCGCCTCGTTTGATCGTCAGTCGCGCGGGGCGTCGGGCACAACCGTCTTGCTCCCACGCGCGCCGCGTTTGATCTCTTCGAGAAGCGCCGGATCGTCGTCCAGGGAGCGGAACAGGCCGCGCCGGAGGCCGCCTTTCTGCGTGAGGAGGGTAGCCGTCATCTTGTCGATGGCGATCGTCGCCAGTACCGTTTGGATGTAGGCCTCGATGAGGTCGTCGGCTCCAATCCCGACCGTGTTGAAGTCGCGACGGTCCATTAGCAGGAGTCGGTCCGTCGACGCGGCCCAGGACCCATCGGGCTGGCGCTCCGATAGATTGGTGCCGAGGACGTCCCACGAGGACTGTCCGTCATCGAGCTCGGCGGGAAGCGGTTTTCTCGAACGGCGCGCGTACACGGCGAGAGGCCGAAAGCCATTGGAGCCGCCACACACCATGACTCTGAGATCCGCGACATAAATGTGACCGTGCCGATCCGGGATGGTGCCGACGTGATAGAAGCGCCCCGCGCGCTCGACCGAGCTCCAGACGTAGTTCCCGATGAGGCTCTGGACGACGTAGCGGTCATACGAGTCCTCCATCTCCATAAAGCGGTCGAGCTCCCGTTGATTGACGATCGTGAAGACGCCCTGTCCCGCGTTGCTGTACGGGACCTTGACGACCGCATGCCCGCCAAATCGCTGGACCCAGAGGGGCACCTCCTCCTTGGTTACGTCACCGATCGTTTGAGGCGTTCGGATCTGAAGGCCGGACGCCTCTAGCTCGGCGTTGTAGATTTCGTAGGCCTTCATCGCGACGAGCTTGTTTCGCCCGCCCGAGAGACAGGTCACCACTGGATTCAGAACCCGGGTGCGTGTCCGAATCGGTATTCGATTCCAAGGCTTTTGCGTCACATAGCGGAATGCCGCACGAATCGGCCTCCATTGACCCTCGGCGTCTCGCACTTCGAGCAAGCCGTCCGTAAATCGAGCCGGCGGGTCTTCTGCCTTGTCCGGAAAGGGGGTGAGGAACACGTTTTCGCCCGTCAGATCGGCGATGACAGCGGCGTAGCCAGACGCTTCCATGTAGTTTTTGTCGAAAAGGACCGCCAACGCTCCGGAGGCGGCCTTGCGTTTCGAGATGAGGGGAAGAAAGGCCGTTTCAATCAGCTTTCGGTAGCCGGCTTGCTCATCGTCGTCGGAAAGGATGGGCATCGACTTGTTGCCGGAAGGGCAGGAGTTGGTCTCGATCACGACCAGCCGCCTGTTGCCTGCAGCCGTCGTCGTGCAGAACAGGTCCGCGCCCGCCCACCTGAAGTGCTTGGGGGTGTAGCTCAACACACTGGTCAAATACTCGGGGTCGACTCTCGGATTGAGATGGCAGTAACGTTTTACGATGCGCCGATTTGACAACCGCAGGAAGAAAGAGACCAGCGGGTGAATCTGCGCGTTGAGAACGCGGCTGTAGAAATGGCTGCGCGGCTCGAACGATTCCGGGGCGACTGCGCTGGCATGAGGGCTGTCTAGGGCAGCGCGAGAGGCGGTGACGTCCATGACCGGTGGAACAATGCTGCGCCCGGAGTCTCGCCACTGCAAGCGGGAACGACCTGAACGTCTCCGAATCGCCGCGAGCATGCTCAACAGTCACTACATTACGTCGCACGCCCCCCGGAGGCAGATGTCGGGGTTCGAACCGTTTTGCGTCCTTCGACCGGTGCCACCCTTGTCTCGCTTTCATCGTGTCGTTGTCCCGCCGCGAATAAGCCGAAGGCGTTGAGCGCGGCACGCGGGGATTGGGACATCTTCGATGTCTTACAATCCCACATCTTGCCCTGCCCAACTGCGGCAATGTCGGTGGAAGAGGCTGAACATCACGCAACATCGCGGAACGGAGTGCAACAAAGGGATCGATCATGCAATCGGCCGCGCGTGCCAATCCACTCCGCGCAAGAACGCGCAACACCACGCAACGCACAAGCGCGATTCCTATCGCCGAGGTCCGGAAACAGAAGTTCCTGTGACCTAGCATACCGAATCCCGCGCAACTTTTCGGGGGGCAAAACCGATAACTAGGAAGGGAGACGGTTTGCCCAAAGCAACACTACCAGGTCCGCAGGCACTGCAAGGTGCGCCACCTCGCGTCTACTTCTCGTGTCATCGAGATGCGATCGAGGGCTATCTACGCCTTGGCTATCACATCAAGGAAGTATGGCGGGCCTACCGCGATGCCAGCCCGCCGTACCCAGGTTGCTACACATCGTTCTACAGGCAGGTCCGAAAACATGGCCTCGGACCGAACGAGCCCGCAGGTGAGCTCGGAGTTCTGGCCAAGCCGGACATCAGCGATCGGCCGCAGCGCGCGTCCACCGCGTCGACGTCCAGTATTGAGTACGTCAGGAACAACCTCCGCCGAAATCTTCCCAAGCTGGAGCTCGAATGAGGGCGCCATCTTCGCATTTCGGCTCAGCCGACAGGAGTGAGCCATGAGCGAGTTTCATTGCGTCATTCAGGCAAAAGGCGGAATCGGAAAATCGTTGGTCGCCTCTTGGTTCGCGCAGTACCTGCGATCGCGAACCGACGATCCGTTGTGCGTCGAGTGCGACGCGTCGAACAAGACGTTGTCTCGGTATTCCGGACTTCGCGTCCAGCGCATCGATCTCCTTGATGAGGACCGGCGAATCAATCGTAGACGCTTCGATGAGCTTCTCGAGATCCTGCTCGAGGACGAGGAGAAAGCGGTGGTGGTCGACAACGGCCAAGGCAGCTTCGAACCCTTGGCTCAGTACCTCCTCGAAATGGATGCCGTCCGTCAGTTGAAAGCCGCCGGCCGCCAGACGTACCTTCACTGCGTAGTCACCGGCGGCCAGCACGGCCCATCCACATTGGCGGGCCTCGGCACGGTGGCGAAGTTCTTGGTCGAGGATTCGACCCTCGTCGTCTGGCAGAACGAGCACTTCGGGCCCGTCGATGTCGAGCGCGTGGGCGAGCTCACGCGACCGTGCTCAGACAGGCTGATAGGACCTGTGGTCATGGTTCGCCGGGGACATACCTTTCAGGAAGACGTTCAGGAGATGCTCAGCGGGTTCATGACGTTCGACGAAGCGATCGCCAGCGATCACTTCAGGACGCCGGCCAAGTCCCGGCTTTCGATTGTGAGAACAGACCTTTTTACGGAGATCGAACATGCGCTCGATGGAGCCTAGAAACCGACGGCTGCTGCTGACGGAGGAAGAAAAGAAGGAGATCGCGGCGCAGGTTGCCAAGGAATGCGGTCGCTTGATTCCTACGGATGATCCTTTGTTCGACTTGGCGGTCATCAACGAATGCGTGCTTCGGCGCACGGCCGAGAAGGTCGGCGACCGATTGACGTCATCTCTCGTGGGAGAGCTGGACCGGGTGCTTTCGGCCCACCTCGATCAGATGGATGAGAAGCTGTGTGCCGACGTCGACGAGAAGGTCCGCGGGTTTGCGGGTCTATACGGCGTCGCCGTGACGCGACTCGATCGTCGTGCGCAGCTATGGCTGTGGGGGCTTGCCGCGCTCGGCATTTTCGCCATGGCCTTGGTCTCTGGTCTGGTTCGGTGGCCTTTCTAGTGACCGTACGTAGGCCGGCGCTAGGAACAGATGAGCCCACGGCGGTTGCAAGGGCAGATTCGCCCCTGCTGACAAGGGATGAGGCGGCGAGGTATTGTCGGATAGGGCTGCGCACGTTTGATCGGCTTGTCGCTCCGCATGTGCAGGTGCTCTGTATTGGCGCTCGCCGCTTGTTTGACCGAAGGGATATCGATACATGGCTCGAAACACAGAAGGATGGTCGCTCACTCGTGACAGGCGTACGGGTGTCTACACGGTCCGCTTCACGCACGAGGGCAAACGGCAGCACCGATCCACGCGCGAGAGAGATCTTGCAGGAGCTCAGGTCGAAGCGGCGCGAATCTACGCCGAGACTATTTCCGGTCGCCGACTGCAACCCCGAACCGAACCCCTGAAGGAGCTGGACGTCTTGCTCGCCGAGTGGCTCAGCCAGATCGAATCGGAGATCGCACCCGAAACCTGGAAGACCTATCAGGGGTACTGCTCAAACCACTTTTTGCCCTTCTTTGAATCGGCTGACCGGATCACCGTGAGCTCGGCGGAGGACTACAGCCGCATGCGCCTCCGCGCAGTCACGCGCAGCACGGTCGCGAAGGAGCTTTCCGCGCTGCGCAACTTCCTCAACTGGGCGGAGCGGCGGCACGAGATCGACGAAGCCCCTCTAGTCCGCAATCCGCCGAAGCGGTCGACGGGCACAGCCTTCAAAGGTGGCAAACGCGACAAAGTGCGCGTGTCCCTGACCAGTGAGCAAGCCGAAGCAATTATTGACTTTCTCCCGGACCGAACCCCGGTGGCCGGCCACCCCATCAAGGCCCTGTTCACGGTCATCTGGGATACGAGCCTTCGCATCGGAACCATGTGGCGCCTCGAAGTCCCGAAGCACTACAAGCGCGGAGACGACGTGCTCCGGATCTCACAGGAGATCGACAAGTCGAGATACGCCCGGTCCGTCCCGCTGACCCCCAGAGCGCGCGGCGTGCTCGATGCGATCTGCCCCCAAGAGGGCGTCATCTTCCGCCACTTCGAGTACCGCCGCATCCTCGTTCAAGCCGCACGCAAAGTGCTCGGCACCGAGCACGAAGCCAAGCACTTGAGCGCCCACGACTTCCGCCACGCCGCGCTCACACACATGGCCGCCGTCGGCAGCGACCTCACCGCGATCGGTCATATCGCCGGCCACAAGAACGCGACCACCACCGCCCTCTACGTGCACAACTCGGAAGCTGCTGCACGCCGCGCGGTGGCTCGCCGAGCCGGAATTCTGGACACCAAAGTGGACACCGTTGCCGGCCAAGCGGCCGAAAAGCGTCCACTGGTACGACCTAAGTTTTCGGAATCATTGGGTGGGCCATCCTGGACTCGAACCAGGAGCCAATGGATTAAGAATCCACTGCTCTACCACTTGAGCTAATGGCCCGGTGCCGGTCGTGGGACCGGCTTCTAGCACACCCGGAAGGATTCGAACCTTCGACCTACGGATTCGAAGTCCGGCGCTCTATCCAGCTGAGCTACGGGTGCAAAGCCCCGCAACGGCGAAGCCGTTCTACGGAGCAAAGTTCAACAAATCTTTCAAAGAGTTGGGGTGAGTGACGGGAATTGAACCCGCGACTCCCGGAGCCACAATCCAGTGCTCTACCACTGAGCTACACCCACCGAAGGGGGCGGAGTCTAGCGTCACTTTCCGTGTAGGCAAGGCTACAAACAGCGGCCTTTTTCGTAATACCTTCGGGTCCACTCCGCCATGCCGATCCCGGCCGCAATGCTGATCGGATAGCTGTGGTTGATCCCAAACATGGGGATGCCCACCACCTGCTCGGCGGCCTCCAGGATGCCTGGAGAGCAGCCGTTGTCCTCGTTGCCGAAGACTAGGACCGCGTCCTCGGGGAGCTCGGCCTCCCACAAGCCGACCTGGGCGTGGTCCTTCTCGAAGGCAACCAGCCGCCAACCTTCCTTTTCGGCAGCGTCGAGGAACGTTCGCTCGGTGGGGAGCTCAACGATGTTCTCGTAGTGCTGCATCCCCATCGCGGCGCGCTCGTACCAGGGCTCGGTGCCGATCAGGATGATCTCCTTGGCGAGAAAGGAATGCGCGGTCCGGACGATCGCCCCGATGTTGAAGGGGTTCTTCGCGCGGTCGATCGCGATGCGGAACGGATGGCGGATGCGGCCGAGCTCGCTCTTGATCTCACTCCGCGGCATCTCGAACGGGGGAACGTAGGCCATTTACTTCCACTTGATGGAGCAGCCCATCGAAGGGATGTGCTCGAAGTCGACGGTGCGGCGTTCCAGGGCAGCGTCGAGAACCGCGCGCAGATCCTGACGGTCGACTTCTTCCGGGTGCTGCCAGTTGTCGTCGATACGGCCGTTGTAGATGAGCTTGCGATCCCGATTGAAGACGAAGACGTCGGGCGTGCATGCGGCGTCGTAGGCGCGCGCGACCTCCTGACTCTCGTCGTAGAGGTACGGGAAGGTGAAAGCCTTGTCGGCCGCCCTCTTCCTCATCTCATCGAAGGAGTCGTCGGGGTACTTGTCGGCGTCGTTGGAGCTGATCGCCACCAGCCTTACGCCCCGGTCCTGGTAGTCGCGCTGAATTTCGAGGAGGCGATCCTCGCTGGCGACGGCGTAGGGGCAGTGGTTGCAGGTGAACACGACAACCAGCAGCTCTGCGTCCGTAAACGAGTCCAGCGACCAGGCGTTTCCGTCCACGCCGGGCAGCGAAAACGGAGGTGCTGGGTTGCCGACGGGCATCCCTTTGGAGTGCATCAAGGCCATGGCTACCCTGTAGTGCCGGCCGCCAGCTCATGCCAGCGGACGGGGGCAGGCGTGTTAGATTCGAGATGAGGATGTCAGAAGGGGAGCGGAATCACGATCCGTTGATCGGGGCCACGCTGGGGGGGCTCTATCACGTAGAGCGGCTGCTCGGAGTCGGCGGCATGGGGCGTGTCTACGCGGCCACCCATACGCACCTCGGGAAGGCCTATGCGGTCAAGGTCTTGCCCGAGGGCCGCGCCGACAAGCCCGATGCCACCGAGCGCTTCCTCCGGGAAGCGCAGTCCGCCACCAAGATCGAGCACGATCACATCGTGAAGATCGTCAACTTCGACAGCGACGATGCGCACCGCTTGTTCATCGTGATGGAGCTGCTCGAAGGGGAGAACCTCGCCGACCGGATCGACCGGGGCGCCCTACCCATCGACGAAGCGATCGAGATTGCCAAGCAAACCGGAGACGCGCTTCAGGCAGCTCACGACGCGGGGATCGTGCACCGCGACCTAAAGCCCGAGAACATCT
>Ga0316192_10002137_pt1 | contig 14479 bp, 15 predicted proteins | sample MerIslwburrow_MG_FD_204931 | JGI IMG/M metagenome (GOLD analysis project Ga0316192, IMG submission 204931) | Coastal sediment microbial communities from Maine, United States - Merrow Island worm burrow | ecosystem: Environmental > Aquatic > Marine > Coastal > Sediment | place: USA: Maine...
GCCAATACTTCAAGACGATGTCGCCGCCCTGGCCGAACAGATGCAGATCAGCAACGATGCCCTATTGGCGCGCCTGGAGTCCGCCCGGGTTAAGCTGCTGGCAGTGCGAGCCATTCGCGGTTTGCCTGTGGACGACAAACGTCTCGCCGGCTGGAACGGGATGGCCTTGTTGGCCTTTTCACGGGGGGCCAGCAGCTTTGGTGAACACCGGTATCGGACACGCGCCAAAGCGATCCGCGATGATCTGGTGAATCGACTTTGGGATGGGCAGACGTTGGCCCGGGCCCGATCCCGGACCGGCGAAGCGGTTGGGGAGGTGGATCTGGAAGACTACGCCTGGGCTGTGGCAGGGCTGACTGCCTGGGCGGAGCTGACGAATGAGCCCGAGGATCTGGCCTTGTCCAGACGACTGGCGCTGGATGCCTGGTCCCGGTTCCATGGGGCCGGCGGGTGGCGCGCGTCTACCGAGTCGTTTATCGCTGTGCAAGGGTGGGAGCCGGCTTTGTCGGACGGGCCCATACCGGCTGCTTCAGCGGTCTTGATCGAGGTCAGTCTGGACTTGGCTGAGCGGCTTGGTGATGCGCGCCTTTACAGCTTGGCCCTGGATGCGGCACGACGCCTGCCCGTTGAACTTGCCGACAGCGCTTTTTTCTACGCCAGCCATATCGGCGCGCTGATGCGCGCAGCCAAGGCATCGCCCTCGGGCGGCTGAGATGGCGATGCAACCGGGACCCAGCGGGAAGCGTGTTGGCGCGACCGAGCCAGGCCGGCGCGAACCGGCAATGGATCTGGCCCTGCGGTGGTTGATCATGTGGGGTGTTTTGATCTGGGTCGCCGCCGTATGTTGGCACCAGGGGCTGATCCAGGCCCTCATCAGCAGCGATCGGAGTTACCTGTCTCTGGCGATACTGCTGCTTTTCGTTCTGTCCAGTAGTCAGGCTGCGGCAAGAGCCTGGCAGCTTTCACGCGAGCGGGAAAGCATCTGGAGGGTTATCGATCGGGTCGCAGCAGCGCCGAACAGGCTTTGGTTGACGTCTGACGGTGTTGGGTATGGTGGAGCGCCCTTGTCGGGCGCAACGCTGTTGGAGCAGCATTGGCGCCAACTGGTTCAGGCCCATGCCGGGGCACAGTCGTCCGGGTTGCTTGAGCAGGGTCCTCTGATGGAGGTGATGACCAAACGGGTCAAGGGGCGCCACGAGTACGGTTGGCTGGTGGCTGACATCATGTTCAAGCTCGGGTTGATGGGCACCGTCGTGGGGTTTGTCATCATGCTGGGGTCGCTGGTGAGCCTGGATGCGGTGGACCTCGGTACGCTACAGGGCTTGCTGCTCAAAATGAGCGGCGGCATGCGCATCGCCCTGTACACCACCCTGGCGGGCCTCATCGGCGGCATGCTGCTCGGTGTGCAGGTCCACATGCTGGACCGGGCGGCGGATCTCCTCTTGGCGGACGTTGCCGAAGCGTCAGAGGTGTTCCTCAAACCGGCGCTTGGGCGCGACCCAGCAGTCGCCGGGGCGCCCTGAGATGGGGCCGCGCCGCTACTATACGGATCCGTTCACCGACTTGTTGTTCAATGCGCTGTTGGGTTTCACCTTCCTTTTTCTGCTGACCATCCTGTTTTTGAATCCGGTCAGCAAGCTGGGCCGGGTCAATCTAAAGGCGGAATTTATCATCTCGGTGGAGTGGCCCGAGGATCGTGGGGACGACGTCGATCTCTGGGTCGAGGATCCCAATGGCGAGATCGTATCCTATCTTCGACGCGAAGCCGGGTGGCTGCACCTGGATCGGGATGACCGGGGCGATGTCAATGACACCATATGGGTCAACGGAGAACCGCGGGTGCACCCCATAAACCAGGAGGTGGTGACCATACGTGGCGTGGTCGCGGGAGAGTATGTGGTCAACTTGTATTACTACGAGGCTGAGCCATTGGCTCCGGTCGAGGCGGTTGTGAAAGTGGAAAAAGTCAATCCAACCTTACAATTGGTATACGCGGAGCGAATCCTGTTGGAGCAGGAAGATACGGAGCGAACGGTAATCCGTTTCAGCCTGGCGGGAGACGGCACCGTACTCGGCACCAACACCCTGCCCAAGCGCCTGACCCCCTATGGGCTCGACCCGGCATGACGGTTTGGATCGTCGCCCTGACCCTGGCCTATGTGACGATCGCGGTTCTCCTGCTGAGCCTGAATCTCAGCAGCAGTTGGGCCTGGCCTATCAAGGCCGGGGCCATCACCGTCACCGGCGTCTTTTATCTGTTTACCTACTTTGCCTGGCACGAGTTGAGCGGCTGGCCCGCTTCGGCGTGGCCGCCGGATCCGTTTGTGCTGGTGGCCTCAGAGGTCCTAGAACCGGATAAACGCACCGCGGAGTCGGGTGCCATTTTCTTATGGGCGCGGCCAACGGATGCTTGGATGAAGGCGCCCCGTGCCTACCGGCTCCCATACGACGGCGCACTGCACCAGGCGCTGCTTGTGGCCCGGGCACGTCAATCCGAGGGGGTGGCCCAGGTGGGGCGCTGGGAAAAGGCGGGTTCGCGTGCGGGCACCGATCCTCAGGCAGCCCCGGCATTGCGGTTTGAGGATCTGCCCCGATACGGGCTGCCGGCCAAGGAGTGACCCTTACCTGCGATCTGCCCCGCGATCCGCCCCTTGAATCTGCACATTTCACCCTCCAATCTGCTTCGTCCAGAACAGTTCAGAGGCACGCTAGGGAGCCTCTGATCTATTCGTGAACGAGCATCTTGGGACTGAAATGCACAGTTTCATCGTTGCAGATCTTGGCAATGGAACAACCATTACCCGCGATCTGCCCCGCGTTCCGCCCCTTGAATCTGCACATTTCACCCTCCAATCTGCTTCGTCCAGAATAGTTCAGAGGCTCCCTAACGCTTGCTGTGCGATGCGTCGGTTCGCGCGGCCGATGTCCTTCGCATTGCAGCGATCCAGCGCCCGATACTCGACTGCGGTTCGTTTCCGGCTCCACGCAAATAGTCCAGAGCATGGCTGTTTAGCGTTGCCCAGCGCATCAGATCCTCGGCCTTCGGATGACCGCAGAACAACACCTCGTCGCCGATTTCCAGTTCCTGATGATCAGCCGGCAGTAACGATTCTTCGCCTTTGTGCACCAGCATCAAGGGAATGCTTGGCAGAATCTTGCCTCGATCCCGTGGGTGACGCCCCAGGATGTCGAGCGTGACCTCATGGCCAGCCGCTATGGCGTCCGCAAGCGCAGGTGCCATTTCTCCGTCGACTGTTACAGCCCACGTGTCTGGTGTGACTTCGCCGCAGGTGGCGCGGATTCGGATGGCGAGGTCCGAAGCCCACTCCTCGCTGCGGTGGCGGGCTTGACGCAGAAAACGATCCAGCAGCGGTGTGGTGATCAACGACAGAATGTGCCAGACGATCATGCGGCTGCTTTGCATCACCATATCCACCCTGGACGCTTCGAACAGCAAGTGATTGTCGTGGCGGTTTTCGCGAGCGATCAGGTACAGGCTTTCCTTCGGCCGCTCATCGTCGTCTGCGCCATTCCTGTTGGGTTCGCCGGATTCAAGCCCGGAGCCATTGTGGTGCTGAGCGTTCACCCTCTCCGCGGCCGGGGAATTATCGTCTTCATCGACGAAACTGCTTGCCTTCGGGCGCGTACGCTTGGAAGTCATATCCCGCGCGGTCATTACGATGGACAGATTGTTGGCATCGTCGTCGGTGCCAGCGATGACCCCAGCCGCTTCATAAATGCCGGCTTCGCGCAGGGTCACCGCCTCGGTGCCCCGACCTATTACGGTCCCCTCCGGTGCGCCGGCAGCGTCCGGAAAGGGTTCGATCACCACCGTCGAGACGCCCTCATACCGCAGGTACCGCGCCATGGCCTTGCCGAAGCGGCCATAGCCGCACAACAGCCAGGTGCCCCGCGGGGGCGTTCTCGGTTCGGTTAGGGGCTGACCACCGGGCTGAACCAGCCACTGATAGATAACGTGCGAACGCGGCGCGTGCAGTGCCCGAGCCATATGGTCGGCGAACAGATAAAATGGGTTGATGATGTGATCGGTGTTGAATGACGCCATGTTTGCCATGGTATCGCTGGACCTTGCCACGCAAACCACTTTTAGCTTCTTGCGTAACAGTTTCGCGGCTATGGCTATCTTGAGGTTGCTCTGATCGTCGCTGGTCAGTGCCAGTACGCCGACGCAGTTGCTGAGTCGGATGCCGGCTTCGAGAAGGTTGTGGGATGCGCTGGCGTCTCCGAGGACATGGGGCACCTCGTAGCTCAGGTTCTCCAGCTCCAGATCCTGAATAGCCGAGGGATTGCGTTCCACCACCACCGCCCGGATACCGCGTCGACACAGTTCGCCAACCAGCAGGCGTCCGGTTTCGCCGTATCCGCCGACGATGTAGAACGGCGCCCCTATGCGCCGGACGCTGCGAATAAAACGCCATTCCGCCACCGCACGTCGAAAAGTGGAATCCTGAATCAAGGACAGAATCGTGCCGATGGCGTACAGCCAGCTGATAACGGTCAAATAGATTGAAATCAACGTCCAGATGCGCTGTGCGCCTGTGAACGGGTAGGGGATCTCACCAAAGCCGATGGTGGACGCCATAAAACTCACAAAATAAAACGCATGGAAAAAGTCGAAACGCCATGGTTCACCTTCGGGGGTCATCCCCGGGATCAGAACCATCCCGGCAATGGAAATTGAATAGGCGCTGATCAGCACCAGCAGCGGCGCCCGCATGCGCCGAAAGAAAAGTATGAAAACCTTGACCACAGGGGTGCGTTTCAGCGTCGCAGGGTGACGGTCTCGACGATGAGCAGCGTGACCGACGCGATATTGGCCAGCAGCGCGCCACCCGAGAGTGAAACCACGCTGGCAATGGTGGCGGGGTCGGTGCCTGCATCGCTGACCTGCACCGCCACCGCCCAGACCGCCGCAGCGGCGATGAGTTGCAGGTCGGCCACCAGACTGGTAGCCAGCAACACAGCCCCCATATGGGTGCGATCACCGAATTTGAGCACGGTGGCGATCAGATTCACCACGATGGCGGCGAACAGTTCAAACACATCGTGATGGTCGGGGTTGTCGACATCGCCGAGAAAGAATCCGAAATTGAGGGTCAGGGCGAGCAGGATAAAAAAACCGAACGCAACCTTCTCGAAGTTCATTTCCGTTGGGCTCCAGCAGGATCAGACTGCTCTGTTGGGTCAGGTGGTCACTTTAGCACCGGCGCAAACCCAGTTCATGGTGTCAACTTCAGGGCTCGTGTTTGGAGCTCATTTTCAGTGCTCATTTATCCCGGGGCTCAATCACCCTGAACTGTCAGGGTGATCCGCCGCTCGTATGGCGCCGTGCGGTGTTCCCAAAGATAGATTCCCTGCCAGGTGCCCAGTGCCAGCCGAGCGTCCGTGACCGGAACCGACAACCCGGTCTGGGTCAGCACCGTGCGAATGTGCGCCGCCATGTCGTCAGCACCTTCCTGGTCGTGCTCGTAGCTGGGATCACCGTCCGGCGCAACGCGTGCCATGAACCGTTCCAGATCAGAACGAACGCTTGGGTCTGCGTTCTCGCACAGCATCAGGGATGCGCTGGTGTGATGACAGAACACATGGCATAGCCCGGTTTGAACGCCACTGGTGGCCACCGCAGCCCGTGCCTGTGCCGTGCACTCATAGGTGCCGCGTCCGTGGGTAAGAAGTTTAATGCGGGTTTGGTGAAGCATGTTGCACCGTCAGCAGTCTCTGAAGGAGCCTCTGCCCTGTTCTCTACGAGCCAGATTAGAGGGTGAAACGCGCATTCAAGCTACACTTCGCCGTCAGTGGTCGCTTTCCAGCCAAGATCTGCAACGACGGAGCTGTACGTTTGAGACCCAAGATGCAGGTTCACAAGTGGACCAGAGGCGCCTTAAAGGCAGGCGCGAATCCGGGCGGCGATGGCTTCGATCGTGGCCGGGTCACCGGCTGACCGCCCATGGGATGGAGGGCGTTCGCCGTCCCTGATCGGCACCAGATGCACGTGATAGTGAAAAACCGTCTGCCCAGCGGCCCGTCCGTTGAACTGGCTGACCCGCATACCGTCCGGAGCAAGTGCGGTCTGTGCTGCCCGCGCCATTTTTTGAACCACCCGGGCAACATCAGTGATCGCGCTGTCGCCCACATCCAGTATGGATTCGTGATGGCTGCGCGGAATGACCAGCAGATGTCCGTCGCTGGCCGGCGCAACGTCCATGAAGGCAATCGTCGTTGCATCCTCGTAAACGCGAATTGCCGGCGCCTGGCCCGAGGCGATCGAACAGAATATGCAATCGCTGGACGAGATCATTGCGGCTGCATCCCAGCGTCCCGTCCCATAAGTTCGTTATGTCGCAACCCGCCCTCCGGGCGCTCCTCGCCCCGCTGAAATGCAAGCAACCCATGGGGCGGGACGCTAATCACGTTGAGAAATAAGATGTTCATAGCCTTGGCGATAGCTCGGGTAAAGGAATTGATAACCGGTTGCCAGCAATCGCTGGTTACTGCAGCGCTTGTTGTAGCGACCGTTCCGTTGCATGACTTGAGGCGCCGGCGCGTCCAATCGGTCCGCCAGCCAGGTCTGCACTTCACAGGCGGGTGCCGGATCCGAATCCACCGCCAGATAGACGCGCTCCACCTCATCAAGAGCGAGCAGATGGGCCAGGACGCCGGCACAGTCGTCCCGGTGGATTCGGTTGGTGTAGGCACCGAGCGTACAGGTCGCTGTACCCGCTCGCACCCGGTCTAGCAGTGCGCTGCGACCCGGTCCGTAGATGCCGCCAAAACGAACGACCACGGATTCGATCGGGGAGCGCGCCGCGATTTGTTCGCCAGCCAACAGGCTGTCTGGACCGAAATGACCGGTACGGACGGGGCTGTCCTCGTCCACCCAGCCGCCACCCTCCTCGCTATACACCGACGTGCTGGAGACAAACAGCATGCGGCGGGGCACATGACCTTGTCCGATGATCCATTCCAACAGCGACCTGGGTCCCTCCATGTACGCATTTCGGTAAGCCGCTTCAGAATAGCCATCGGCGGAGGCCAGGTAGACCAAATAGTCGAACCCCTGGGCAAGCCGGGGCAAGGATTCCGCTTGTGCCAGATCTGCCTGCAGGGGTGTTATGAAATCCGGCATCCCGGCGGGCCTGCGCCGTATTCCTGTCACCTGAAAACCGTCTGCGTGTAGGCGTGTGGCCAGTTCAATGCCCACATCGCCGCAACCGGCAATCAGTACTCGGCCTGTCCGGGTCGGGTTGTTGAAAACGTGTACCATACAGACCCTAACCATAGCCCGAAGGCGTGCTGTCGAAAAGTCGTGGTCGCTTGGCTTACCGCGTTTCGCCTGGCGAGCCAAGCGAGGCCACAGGTGCGGCGGGTGGAAGTGGCCAGTCATGAAGTGGCCTTTGATCTCTACCCTGAACGCGCGTCTCGGGACTCAAATGCACGTCTAGCAGCCTCGAACCACGCTGCTAGACGTTGGCAATATGAACAACGATCACTCGCATGCCGCGCCTTGAATCGGCGCGTTTTCAGTCTCTAATCTGCTCCGTCCAGGTTAAACGAAGAGCTTCACAAGAGGCATATCGTGGCAAATCTACATGACGCTGCCTGGCATTGCCTGATGTGCCCCTGCCCATCGGACAAAGTGGCGTATGTGCGGCGCATTCAAGATGCTTGGACCCAAGCTCGGGCTCCCGGTGAATCGTTAATCGCGCCAGTGCCTGTCCTCGTACCGGGGCGCCCGGCCAAGCCCACCCTGGTTGTGCCCCGTGATCTTGTGCGTCGTCGCCTCGGTTCGACCAAGGGACGTGCGGCCCTGATCCATGCCATCGTCCATATCGAGTTTAACGCCATCAATCTGGCCCTGGACGCGGTATACCGGTTCCGCGATTTGCCCGATGCCTTTTATCGCGACTGGTTACGGGTGGCGGCTGAGGAAGCGAGGCATTTCGAAATGCTGGAGGCGCGACTGGGACAGACGGGATACCGATACGGTGATTTTCCCGCTCACGATGGCCTTTGGGAGGTGGCTGTCAAAACCGCTGACGACGTGTTGTTGAGAATGGCGCTGGTTCCAAGAGTGCTGGAGGCTCGGGGCCTCGATGTGACTCCGGGGATGATTCGGCGCCTTCAGGCGGCAGGGGACGATCAGACCGCGGATATTTTACGTATCATCCTGCGCGAAGAGATAGATCATGTGGCGATTGGCACCCACTGGTTTCGCTCGATCTGCGCGCAACGAGGTCTCGATTCGGAGACAACATTCTCTCGTTTACTGACCCGCCACATGCCGGTAGCGGCGCACGGGCCACTGAACACCGAGGCGCGTCTTCAGGCCGGGTTCACTGCGAATGAGCTTGAAATTCTGACTTCAGGACCATAGGGCGGCGTGAGTACCAGCGCCTAATTGCTGTGGACCCTGGTGTGGGTCTGATTTTCTCAATCCAGGGTTTCGGCCTTCGGCTCTCCGTCGGGGGTGAAGGACAACACATGCCCTTGTGATTCCCAGTCAGCCAGCACGATGCGCTCCGCTGATTGCCCATCCAGCAAGAACGAATGCACCGCTGGACGGTGGGTATGGCCGTGGATTAGACGAGTCGCCCCATAGCGGCGCATAAACGCTTCCAACGTGTTTTGATTGACATCCATGATCTCCATGGATTTTTCCTGGGTCGAATCGCGACTGGTCTCCCGCAATTGGGCCGCCATCTGTCGGCGAATGGACAATGGCCGGTCGAGAAACTCGCGTTGCCATTGTGGGTTGCGCAGTTGTTGCCGCATGGTCTGATACGACAGATCGTCGGTACACAGCTCGTCACCATGGAGCAGCAGCGTCCGGGTGCCGTACAGATCCAAGACCGTGGCCTGATCCAGAAGTGTGGTTCCGGTACGCGCTTCAAAGCCGGACCCCAGCAGGAAATCCCGGTTGCCATGGGCCACGAACGAACGCGTTCCACGCTCGGTCAGCCGTCGAAGTCCATCGCAGACCTGTTCACTCAGCTGGCTATCCTCATCGTCGCCAATCCAGGCTTCGAACAAGTCACCGAGGATGTAGAGCGTTTCGGCTTGGACAGCGCGTTCTCTCAGGAACTGAAGGAACATGCCGGTTATCCCGGGTCGGGACGCGTCCAGATGCAGGTCTGAAATTAAAAGCGGACTCACGGCGTTTCGATCACCTCCACCGATTCCACCACCACGTCACTGACCGGCACATCCTGATGCGGGCCATTGCTGCCCGTGGGTACCGCGGCGATGCAGTCTACGATTTTCATCCCGTCGGTTACTTTGCCGAAAACGCAGTATCCCCAACCCGCAGGGGTGGGCGCCTGATGATCGAGGAACGCGTTGTCGCTGAGGTTGACGAAAAACTGAGACGAGGCCGAGTGAGGGTCCTGGGTGCGCGCCATGGACAGTGTGCCGCGCAGGTTCTTGAGGCCGTTTTCACCCTCATTCTTTATTGGAGGGCGGGTCTCCTTTTCCTTGAGACCGGACTCCATCCCGCCGCCCTGGATAACGAATCCGGGAATCACCCGGTGGAAAATGGTTCCCTCGAAAAACCCTTGCTTCGCATACTCCAGGAAGTTGGCTGCCGTCTCAGGGGCCCGCTCATGGTCAAGTTCTACGATGATGGCACCCAGATTGGTGTTCAAGCGGATCATTCTACGCTCCAGAAGTGGGTTGTTGCTTTGCTTGTTCCGGAAAGGGTTCAGGGGCGACTCACTGTGACCTGCTCAATCACGACCGTTTCCATTGGTACGTCCTTCGGGAACGGGCCGGCAGAGCCGGTCTTGAGCTTGGCGATGGCGTCGATGACATCCATGCCTCCGGTGACCTGGCCGAACACGCAGTAGCCCCAGCCGCGGGGTGTTTCATCCGTGTGATCCAGAAATGTGTTGTCCACCACGTTGATGAAGAATTGCATGGTCGCGGAATGCGGCGCGGGCGTTCTGGCCATGGCAATGGTGCCGCGGGTGTTCTTCAGACCGTTGTTTGCCTCGTTCTGGATCGGCTCCCGCGTATCCCGTCGTTCGTAGTTCTGGTCGAATCCACCGCCCTGGACCATGAACCCTTCGATTACGCGATGAAAGATCGTCTCGTCGAATGCCCCGTCTTGGGCATATGCAACGAAATTGTCAACTGTAGCAGGGGCTTGCTCATCGAACAGGTCAAGAGTGATCACCCCCAGATTGGTCTGCATCTGCACTTGAGTACCGGCCATGACCTGGCTGCTGAACATGGATACCAAAAGTCCGATAATAACGCTGCGCATCCCGGGCGCGCTCCTCTGGTTGCCGTTTTGGGTGGACGGATAGTAGCAGGGCAGACGGAGGACTTCATCGCCATCGGACTGCCTTGATGTGCCGATTGGCCACGGCGGCATTCAAGTCGTGCGCGACGCAGGCGGCGGTTTGGTCGGCGCAATTGCGTTGACGGCGCGCTGGCGGGGCCGCTATCATTCCGCTCCCCGGTTTGGTGGGGCACCGGAGTCTGACAATTCGGGGTATGGCGCAGTCTGGTAGCGCACCTGCTTTGGGAGCAGGGGGTCGGGGGTTCGAATCCCTCTACCCCGACCAGCGCGGAGCGTTGCGGGCTCGGCACGGAAGTATGGACGGGATTTCTGCGCCCGTAGCTCATTTGGATAGAGCATCGGACTTCTAATCCGAGGGTAGCAGGTTCGAGTCCTGCCGGGCGCGCCAAATATCCGGTGGAAGTCAGTGGTGGGTGTAGCTCAGTTGGTAGAGCCCTGGTTTGTGGTACCAGTGGTCGCGGGTTCGAGTCCCGTCATCCACCCCAGTCTGACAAAATGGGCCGTTAGCTCAATTGGTAGAGCAGTTGACTCTTAATCAATTGGTTCGGGGTTCGAGTCCCTGACGGCCCACCATTTCAGACCTCACGAGGGGTTGCGGTTGCGCAGCCCCTTTTGTCGTATTTGGGGAGGTAGAACGCGCTCCTCAAGTCGGATGTACTTGGCGCCGAGCTGTTTTGAACGAGCGAAAGTGGCGGAATTGGTAGACGCGCTGGATTTAGGATTCAGTGGGCAATGCCCGTGAGAGTTCGAGTCTCTCCTTTCGCACCACCCCGTATAGGCGCTGATTTGATACACCCCGACGCGGCCCGAAGCGGTAAGCGTCGCGAGGCGAGCATAGGAAGGTAACGATGCAAGTGTCAGTTGAGGAATTGGACGGACTTGAGCGACGCATGACGGTGCAGGTGCCGGCCGAAACGATCGACACCGAAGTTCAAAAACGCCTCCGGGAACTCAGTCGGACCGCGCGCATTGATGGATTTCGCCCGGGCAAAGTGCCCATCAAGGTCATTAAGCGACGCTTCGGTGCAGCAGTGCGCGACGAAGTGGCGGGGCAAGTCGTTCAGAGAACGTTTTTTGAGGCCCTGACCCAGGAGAAGTTGCGCCCGGCCGGTGGCCCTGAAATTGATGTGAAAGCGGCGCAGGAGGGTCAGGATTGTGAATTCCTCGCGACATTTGAGGTCTACCCAGAGTTCGAGGTGACCGGTATTGAAACGCTTCAGCTCAAGCGGCCGGTTGCGGATGTGCAGGATGCCGACCTGGATCGGATGATCGAAAAGCTGCGCGGCCAGCGGATGCTTTGGAACGCGGTTGATCGGGCGGCGGGCGACGGCGACCAGATAACCATCGACTTCAAGGGTTTCGTGGGTGACGAAGCGTTCGAGGGCGGTCAGGGTGAAGATATGCCCATCGTCATCGGCAGCGGTCAATTCGTACCCGGGTTTGAGGACGAGCTGAAAGGGCTCTCCAAGGCTGCCGAAAAGAGTTTCTCCATTGGCTTTCCAGAGGCGTATCCGAACCCCGGTCTGGCTGGGCGCGAAGTGCGTTTTGAAGTAACGGTCAAAGAGGTTGCCGAGTCCGAGTTGCCCGCCCTGGACGAAGACTTCGCCAAGTCGTTCGGCGTGGAGGAAGGCGGCATTGAAAAACTGCGGTCTGATTTGCGGGAGAACATGGGTCGGGAACTTGATCAAGCCATACGGGCCCAACTCAAGCAACATGTCATGGATGGATTGCTCACGGTCAACCAGCTGGACGTGCCTAAAGTCTTGCTCGATCAGGAACTGCGCAACCTTGCAGTGCAGGCCGGTGCGCTGACGGCGGAGAACGCCCGCGATGCTGAGATCACCGATGAGCTGCGCGAGCGGTTCGGCGAATCGGCTGATCGAAGGGTTCGGCTCGGCCTGATTGTGAACGAGATTATTCGGGCCAATGAACTGGAACCCGATCAGAGTAAGATCAGTGCCCACATTGAGAGCTTGGCATCCACATACCAGGAGCCTGACGAGGTCCGGGCGTACTACCGTCAGAACGAGGAGGCACGGGACAGTGTGCGCGGGATGGTTTTGGAGGAACAGGCTGTGGAGTGGATTCTAGAGCGGGTCCAACTTGCAGACGAAGCGACGAGTTTTGATGCGATCATGAACCCTGAGGAGCACACGGGCTGATCCCCGCGCTGCGATTGCCGGAGCACTCGATGGACGTTACAGCATTGAATCTAGTCCCCATGGTGGTGGAACAGACCTCCCGGGGCGAACGGGCCTACGACATTTACTCACGCCTGCTCAAGGAGCGGGTTATCTTTCTGGTTGGCCCGGTTGAGGACTACTCCGCAAACCTGGTTGTGGCACAGCTCTTGTTTCTCGAAGCCGAGAATCCGGACAAAGACATCCACCTCTACATCAACTCCCCGGGAGGCGCCGTAACTGCCGGAATGTCGATTTACGACACCATGCAATTCATAAAACCCGATGTCAGCACATTATGCATTGGACAGGCTGCGAGCATGGGGGCGTTGCTGTTGGCCGGGGGCGCCAAAGGGAAACGCTTTTGTCTGCCGCATTCCAGAGTCATGATTCATCAACCGCTGGGCGGCTTTCAGGGGCAGGCATCCGACGTGGATATTCACGCCCGAGAGATTTTGCGCTGGCGTGAGCGATTAAACGAGGTTTTGGCTCACCATACTGGGCAACCGCTGGAGCGGATCGCCTCGGACACCGACCGGGATAATTTCATGGGTGGCGAAGACGCCGTGGAGTACGGTTTGCTGGATCAGGTTCTAAGCAACCGAGAAACGCCCGGTGGGGCCAAAGTGTGATTGTGGGCAGGCCACAGCGACATGCTGCGGTTTGGCTGCCGGCTCTCACACCTTGCCTTCGCGGGCGGGACGTTGTTGAATGTCGTTAGCCCCGAGTTGTGGCGGCTGGGGGCGTTGAGCGGGTTACTGTTTCAACTGGGACAGAGCAGATATTGAGTAAGCATCTTCAGAGGGGTCGGATATGAGCACCACTGACAGGGGTGATGACGGCAAGCTCCTGTACTGCTCGTTCTGCGGTAAGAGCCAGCACGAAGTACGAAAACTGATCGCAGGGCCAAATGTGTTCATCTGCGATGAATGCGTTGAGCTGTGCAACGACATTATTCGCGAGGAATTGGAGGACAAGGAGACGGCGAAGGGCAACGCTTTGCCTAAGCCGCATGAGATAAAGGAAGTCCTGGATTCCTACGTAATAGGTCAGAATCAGGCAAAGAAAGTCCTGTCTGTTGCGGTTTACAACCACTACAAGCGTTTGGAAGTGAGCCAGCAGAAAGGGGATGTCGAGCTGGCCAAAAGCAATATCCTGCTGATCGGGCCCACCGGTTCCGGTAAAACGCTGCTGGCGGAAACCCTGGCCCGGCTGCTCAATGTGCCATTCACCATCGCTGACGCCACTGCGCTGACGGAAGCGGGCTATGTTGGCGAAGATGTCGAGAACATCATCCAAAAACTGTTGCAGAAATGCGATTACGACGTGGACAAGGCCCAGACCGGCATTGTGTACATTGATGAAATCGACAAGATCTCACGCAAGTCCGACAATCCTTCGATTACCCGCGATGTGTCGGGTGAAGGTGTGCAGCAGGCGCTACTGAAGCTGATCGAGGGCACCATTGCGTCGGTTCCGCCGCAGGGTGGTCGCAAACACCCGCAGCAGGAGTTTCTGCAGGTGGATACCGGCAACATTCTGTTCATTTGCGGGGGCGCCTTCGCCGGACTGGAGAAGCTTATTCAAAGCCGCTCGGAAACCGGCGGTATCGGTTTTTCGGCTCAGGTCAAAGGTGAGGATGAGAGCAAGTCCGTGGGCGATCTTCTGGCGGAAGTGGAACCTGAAGACCTGATACGGTTTGGGCTGATCCCGGAGTTCGTAGGCCGGCTTCCGGTGGTGGCAACACTCCAGGAACTGGACGAGGATGCCCTGGTCCAGATTCTGACCGAGCCGAAGAATGCGATCACCAAGCAGTTCCACAAGCTGTTCGAGATGGAAGGCGTTGAGGTCGAGTTCAGAGAAGATGCCCTCAGGGCGGTCGCACGCAAAGCGATGCAGCGCAAGACCGGTGCCCGTGGCCTGAGGACCATACTAGAATCTGTTCTGCTGGATACCATGTATGACTTACCGTCCATGG
>Ga0316192_10002139_pt1 | contig 14473 bp, 10 predicted proteins | sample MerIslwburrow_MG_FD_204931 | JGI IMG/M metagenome (GOLD analysis project Ga0316192, IMG submission 204931) | Coastal sediment microbial communities from Maine, United States - Merrow Island worm burrow | ecosystem: Environmental > Aquatic > Marine > Coastal > Sediment | place: USA: Maine...
TCGTGGGGCAGGCTCTCCCCCTTTTTAAAGGGGGAGGTTGTAATGGCGTGTTTTGAAAGCGATGTCCATCTTTGCAAAAAGATTCGTAACTTGCTGATCATTATCAATGAACACAGTATCTTTCCAGAAGTTAACGGGACAGCAGTGTCTCAAGTCAAAAGATCTAACGCCATTTAGATTCGACTGGCGAGCTACTTTTAGGCCGATATTTAAGCTGCAAGCCGGTGAGAAAATTGCGCAAAATCTGGTCTTTGCATTCACGGTAGTTTTTATGATCCGGCTTACGAAAAAAAGCGCTTAATTCAGGTTTGCTCATTGTCACACCTGCCAGTTCTAAAATCGCCAATATATCTTCGTCTTTGAGGTTAAGTGCAATTCTTAATTTTCTAAAAATCAGGTTGTTAGTTAAACGCTTCTCTGGCGCTGGCTGCGGCCCCTCTTTTTTGCCTCTTTTATCGACAATCAATCCATTCAGGAAAATAGCCAGGCGAACGTCGTTACATTTCTGATGACTGGGATCGTCCTCTTTTTTTAACCAATCGCTGATCTGCTCACGCGTTACCTGATAGTCAGCCAGGCCAAACAGCGCAATCATCTTCGCGTCATCAAAATCAAAGGTATAACGGATACGGCGCAAGATATCGTTATTAATCACATGGTTGCCCTGTTCTAAACTGCAGTTGTGTCACAACGACTGACTGCCTGGTTGCCCTGGCAATTTTAACAGATCCTTAGCCCTTCTTTTTTGGGAAATAGCCAATAAGGACGTTTACAGGCTTATCGTAGACTCGATGATGTTATGAACTCGCACCATGATTCCAGAAGTTGGCGAAAATCATCCAGTCCACAACAGGCGTGAGACTCTTGATCGTAGTGATTGAGTTCATCAGGTGCTTCATCAGCCAGGTCATCAAGCAGCGCGGCGCGCACCTCAATACCGTCCTGATTCATGGATAATATAAACTCCCGCCCAGGCTGTTGATGCTGCCAACACTGTTGGTTTTGCAGCTGCTCGACCTTCTTTAGTAGGCTACTGATCATCAGCGGATCTGCACCTAACTCCTCACTTAACCACAAACCAAGGGCCTCGTGGCCCATTGAAAATTCGGCTTGGTAGCGGCCGTAGAGGTTGCGGCGAAATTCATAATCCATCGTTTTATCTTGTGGTCATTGCTTTCAGTACTAGCATTATCCCTCAAATAATGACTATATTCCGATCTAAACTAGTAGACATTAAAAAATTAAAAATAAACGTCTGGTTATACGCGTTTTATCAGTTTAGACAGCTTCACTTAACCAGTAGAAACCAAAACCTGGCACCACCAGGGCATTGTTGAAAACATCGGGGGAGCGTCCCGAATACAAATCGATTATCTGACCATATTGATTGCCGCTCCAGCCATCAAGGTCATTCAGATTAAGGTGTTGAGGTTTGCCATCAAAATTTGCGACCACCAAGACCCGCTCAGCCTGCTTGTTGAGGTTATAGCGACCGAAAACAAATAAATGCGGATTCTTCACCTCAAAGAGTTCGCGGTTATTAAAATCGGCAAACACCCCGATCTCCTTACGCACCGCAATCATCCGTTTAAGTGCGCTGAATATATTGTATTCCACCGTACCGGTTACGTTGCGGTTCTCGGCTCTTTGCCAGTCTATCGTCGGCCGGTGAATCCAGCGTGAATCACCCACCTTGTGGGGATCATCCTGGTATGAAAAATCATTTAATTCGCCCAGTTCATCACCGTAGTAGAGCAACGGTATGCCACCAAACGACAGGATCATACTGTGTAGCAATAAAATATTTTTTATAGCTTCGTCAGTGGCAAGCGGATCCCCCGCCTCCAGCGCATACTGCAGGCCAACAAGAGATGCCAATGAGCCTGATATGCGCGCATCGCCATTCTTTTCATTATGGCCGAAAGGCAAACCCCTGGCATGCGAGTTGCCAAAATATCCGGTGTAGTAATCAATAAGAAATTTACGGTGCTCATAGGGTTTATAACCAGCCAATATAATATCGCTGTCATCAAAACCAAGACCTATATCATCGTGACAACGGACATAATTAAGCCAGGTGGCACGTTCAAGCTTGACGGGCAGACTCTTAATACCCTGATTGAGAAGTTTGGCATTTTTGGTTGCCACCGCATCCCACAATAGCGCCATGAAGGTTGCGTTGTAGGCAATTTCACACTCTTTGGCAATCACCGCATCTTCACCAAAGTATTTGATTACCTCAACTGGGGCGACGATGGCCTCGGCGATAAACAACACACCAGGTGAAGTCACCTGACAGCAATCTTTTAACAGCTGCAGGATCAAATGGGCTTCGCGCTCGTTCTGACAGGTACTGCCAATCTTTTTCCATAAAAATGCCACTGCATCGAGTCGCAGTATGTCGGCACCTTTATTGGCCCAGTAGAGGATGATATCCAGCATCTCGATAAATACAGCCGGGTTACTGTAATTCAGGTCCCACTGGTAGTCGTTAAACACGGTCATTACCCAGCGCCCCATTTCCTCATCCCAGGTAAAGTTACCCGGTGATGTTTGCGGAAAAATCTCAGGCATGTTTTGTTCAAACATATCCGGGACGTTGCGGGTTTCAAAGGTGTAGTAGTAGTCCTGGTAGACAGTTTCACCGGCACGGGCACGGTTTGCCCATTCATGTTCGTTGGAGGTATGGTTGACTACCACGTCAAGCACCAGCAGAATCTCACGCTCACGCATCTCATCCGCCAACTGCGTTAAGTCCTCCAATGTGCCGATGCGTGAATCGACCGCTCTGAAATCACTCACCGCATAACCACCATCACTATGCCCCTCTGGGCAACGCATGATCGGCATGACGTGGGCAATATTGACCCCCAGCTCCTGAAAATAGCCAAGTCGTTCACGTACCCCGTTAAGGTTACCGGCAAAGCCATTGCTGTAGAGCGCCATACCGACCCATTTCTGATTAAGAAACCAGTTGTGGTCTTTTTCACGTTCATTGTCGATCTGCTTTAGCGAATCAGGGCGATTGATATATTTACGCGCCATGGTCTCGACAAGAGACAAGGCCTGCGCTTCAAAGTCATCCCGTTCACCATAGAGACGTTCAAACAGGGAATGTATAGCGTAAAAGTTGGCGCCCAGGCGGGTATAGAAGTGACGCAGATCCTGCTTGCTAATCTCTGTTTTTAAATTATCGAGGATGTCATTCAGCAGTGAATGTGAGACCTGTTCGTACATACAATACCTTCTATTTAAATTCTTCGTTATCCAGTATTAGAGGTGCCCTAAAGTCTAAATGCATTATAAAACTCAGCATCAGAGGATGTTGCACCACGCAACCCAACCACTGCACTGGCAAACTGTTGTGCCGCATCAAGTATCTTGCTTAACGGCCAGCCGGCAATCAGGCCATGCACAAAGACTGCGGTAAAGGCGTCACCGGCACCGACAGTATCAACAAATTTCTGCGCCGCTGGCGGCGTTACACTATGCAACTCTCCGTCACGGCTACGGACGATGGCACCCTCTTCACCGCGGGTGACTATCAACAGATCAAGTTTGTGTTTGACTTGAAACCGGGCCATATCATCTTGCATATCACCACTACCACAACCTAGTTGCTGCAGCTCATGCTGATTAAGTTTTACCCAGCGGGCCTGGCTCAGCCAGTTTGATAACTCTTCTTTTTCAAACCATGGTGGCCGCAAATTGACATCCAGGAATATCGATAACTCAGGATTACTGGCCAGCCTTTCAAAGCTCTGTCTTGTCGCAGAATTGCGCAGTGCCAAACTGCCATGATAGAGAACTCCCTTTGCATCTAAATTGTTAAGGGCTACCGCATCGATAAAATCATAGGCACAATTTGGGGTGATGTTATAGTGAGGCTCAGCATCAATCAGCTCGACATCAACACGGCCGGTCTGATGTTGGCGATCAGTCTGCACCAATGTGGTATCCATGCCCCACTGAGTCATGGCATTAATAATCTGCGTGCCTTGTGCGTCCTCACCTACCCTGGAAATAAAGCGGGGTTGATCACCAAAGGCCTGCAGATGCCAGGCAACATTAAAAGGTGCACCACCCAATACCTGCTCGCCGCCAGGGAAGCAGTCAAACAACACTTCACCAAAGATAATAGGTTGGTGTTTATTGCTCACAACAAAACCCCATCTGTTTAAGCTGCTGACGAAAAGCTGGGGCGAAATGACAAACACCCTCAAGCACCCCAGCCGAGTAATTGCCGTTCATATGACTGTTTTTACCGGTGGCAAGGTAAAGTGCTAATTGAGTAGAATTTTGCTGCGTCAAACGTTGCGCCGCCTCATTGACATCAGCAGCCGCATTGGCGACCAACACCGAAGGAATCATACTACCCAGCACCGGCAGATCATTACCGCTATCACCAGCAAAGACTATCTCATCCAGCGAAAAATTTAATTGCTGACGCAGAAAATCAATGGCGTGCAACTTGGTGGCATTGCTTGGTAGCACATCCAATAGACCAACGCCTTTCGGCTCATCCACACTCCAGATCAAACTGGCCTGCACACCATTTTGCTCCAGGCGCTGCTCCATCTGTGGCAACAGGTTCTCTTGCCTTACATGCAAGGGAACGTAATAACTCAGTTTGTGGCTATTTTGTTTGCTACGTTCCTGAAGTTTTAAAACAGAGATATCATCAAATAACTGTTTTAACTGCTCATAGCTTTTGCCATGCCAGTCTGTATCTATTTCATCCTCCCAGCTCTTGAGTGGCTGCCACTGCTGATCATCAACCCGATAAATCCTGGTGCCAACGTCAGTAATGGCATAGTCTGGCCAGGGCAGGCTGTAGTTCTTGATTGCCTCTTTAACCAGCGCCTGATGACGGCCGGTGACATAAACCAGGCTTACCTGCGGTTGACTGCAAAATTCAGAAAATAATCTGCGTGCCAGTGGATGTTCCGATTGCACACCATTGGGGATAACCGTTCTATCCATGTCTGTACACAACAATAATTTTGACTCAATCATGACCTTAATTTATATCCCCGGGGTTGATATCCTTGGGATCTTTACATTGATTAAAAAAATCATAGTAGCTCAAGGCTTCTAATATCCCAGCAGCAAAGGGCTGTTTGGCAAAATATATGCGTTCCAGATCGACAAGCTGAGACAGCTCTTCATGATGGCGGTTAGCGACCACGGCGGCCAGCATATTACCGCGCATCATATCGTCATCGGAACCTGAGCCACCGGCAACAAAAACACGTTCCAAAGGAATCTGCCAACGCTCGGCTATATAACGTAAAGCAAGCCCTTTTGAGGCACGCTGAGGCATTACATCCAGATACTGGCCAAATGCCTGATTCAGGTGTAGCGACAGCTCATTCTGGTGCAGCAGACTGTTAATCTCTTCAATATCAGGAGCAATATCGGGGTCAATGAAATAGCTAATCTTAAAGCGACTCTGTTCATGTTTTGGCTGCAGCCTTAAACCAGGCAACTCAGCCAGAATCATTTTCACTTTTTGAGGAGACCAATCGTAATCAATGTGCCTGCTCCAGGCGATATCAGCAGTATATTTCGGCGCATAATAAATTTCAGTACCACCACTGGAAATCAAAATATCCGGTTCTGGAATTTTGTGTTGCCGCATTATTCTCAAGGCTGAATCAAAACGACGACCGGTAGCGATTGCAAATTTACTACTCTTGCGGTGTTGACGTAATAAGTCAATTAGCTGATGCAGTGATTGTTCATCCCCGATCAGGTTTTGATCCAGATCACTGACGATAGCCCGGTCACGATAGAGCTCGCTGCGACGATGTAGCGGCTTGCGTGACAATACCTCACTGCGTTCGATTACCGGTCGCACCAGAGTCAGGTAGCGTACGGCATGGGCATCCCAGGAATAGTGTTCACGTACGCCCTTCAATCCCTTGTCTACACATTGTTGCCACAAACTTTTGTCTTGCAGCAGTTTTAAGATGGCATCACTAATGCTGCTTGCTTCCAGCGGATTGATTAAAAAACCATTATTACAATTACCAATAATATCCTGTGGCCCACCATCCTCAGTTGCCACAATCGGCAGTCCAGAGGCAGCGGCTTCAATCAGCGTGAGTCCAAACGGTTCTGTCAGCGCAGGATTAACAAACACGCCTCCCGAGGCCGCAGTAATGCGATATATCAATGATACCTGTTCACGGAGATGATGCTTTGGCAGCGAAACTTTACTATAAATATCGTAACGATCGATGGTTAACAGCAACTCATGAAACACCTCCTGGGCACCCTCATCCAGATCATCGATATCATCACGATTGCCGGCAACAATCACAAGATTGGCCAGTTGTTGCAATTCGGAGGACTGCCCATAGGCATCGATTAAGGCGGCAATATTTTTGCGTTTGTCTGGCCGTGACAAGGCCAGAATGATTGGTTTATCTGGATCTTTTAGGTGCCTGACAATGTCGACAAAGAGTGGCGTCGTCAGCTCATCACCTATGGGTGGTACAAACTGCTTTAAGTCAGTACCGGGGGGCACCACTCGCATTAGTTCTGGCAGGTAATGGTCGTAGAGTTCGTATTGCTCCTCTATTTCCTGAAAGGTGCTGGTAAATACACGCTCAGCAGTTGCCAGCGTCATTTCTTCCGCCTCAATGCGGCGAGTAATATTGTAGCGTTCTTCCACATCTTTAGCTGAAAGACCACTGGCCAACAGACGATGGCGTTTTACCCGGCCCAGAGAATGACCGGTATGAATCAACGGCACCCCTAGCTGATTGGCCAGACATGTGCCAACGTAACCTGCATCGGCATAATGGCTGTGAATAATATCAGGCAGGGCACCACTATCACGAAAAAAGGTAGCCACATTATCAGCGAAACAATCAAGATGATCCCACAATTGTTCCTTGGCAATATACTCATCTGCACCGGCGGTTATGCGCACTATACGTAATTTATCAGAAAGCATTTCAACAGGCTCAGCATAGTCTTCCCCAACCGCCTCATCTATCACACGTCGAGTAATCAGATCCACCTGTGCAACTTCCGGTTGGCGGGCCAATGCCTGGGCAAGTTCGAGCACATACAGTGTTTGACCACCGGTATCGGCGTCACGCCCAAGCTCCAGATTGTTGCCGCGGATCAAACCATGAACACTGACCAATGCGATATACAACTGTTCGGTTTGTTTACTCATGAATGTGTTTTCCCTTAAACATTCCTGATAGCCTTTTCTGTATAGATCAATTTTATACCACGTAGATCAACACATCCCAAATAGGCGCCTTTGGCGAACATGTCTTTAGATAGCTCACAAGTGGAAAAATGATGATTATTTTTCCGGCATTACGCTATAGGTATATTAATGAAAAACAAACGATATAACGTGTATATAGGTCACATTGAGTTACTCGCTAACCCATGCATCAATGCGACAAAATCACATCATTGACCAGGAAGATAACGATCTCCACTGCGATCAACCAAATAATAATCCACTCCAACTTGGATGAATGCTGGTGTTTGAGGTCATCTGCAAGCATTTCAAACAACTCATGGATGGTCTCAAGTTTAAGCGAAAGGATTTGGATGCGTTGTTGTAACTCAAGGTAATTAGCGCCGACATCATAGGTGGCCTGCAATTCAGGATATTCCCAAAAGAATTCTGGTGTATCCAGCAATTCATATTTCAGGATAATGTCGCTTTTGGTCATAAATAATTGACCCCGCATCTTGGCTGTTTGGCTACGGGATAGTGATGTTGAGCCTGTTTCGGCCAGCTTGCGTGGGATTCCAGAGGTAGACTCAATAGTCTTTTGAGCATGCAATTCAAACACCGACAATTTAGTCGATTGTGCCAGGGCATGGCTTGTTGCCAACAGGGTCAGCGGTTCATTATCCGTCATTTCGATATGATCGTGGGAAAACCGATTCCGCTCACAGCCAAGAATGTAGGAAAAATGATCAACCTCCTCCTGCGGCAGCGGCCTGTTTGCCAGCTGTTGCATTTGAGCTGAAAGTCGTTCAATTACGTCATTTCTCAGATTCCAGTAGACCGCCACACCAAACGGAAAAATCGCACAACTACCCTGTTCCAGCTTCAGATAAAACACATCCCGGTAACAAGCGCCACGGCCAAGCGTCAACAAAGCATCAGACAATGCCTTAAAGTCAAATGACTCGGCGTAACAAATCACCTGACATGAATAAACCTTTTGCTCGGACATGGTTCTTCCTAACCGCTATTGATAATAATGTTAATCGAGCTAATCATTAGCGCACAAGTAGCTGTGCAAGAATCTCATTGGCACCACTGCTATCAAAATTATTAAGCCTATTTTCCAACTCAGTCAGTGACGCCATATTGTCATCATTAACATATTGATGAAGCACACTAATGTAGCATATTGCCTCAGCCAGATCTGATTCCAGATAACCGGCAAGCTGTTCCAGACTTTTACGCCAAAGTTCGGGGGCATATGCTCCTGCCGTGTCATTCAGGCTCGACTCATCCTGTTCTAAAATAGCAAGACCATTGATAATTTCATCAAGACAGACACGTAACAATTTAAGCTGGAAATCAGCAGCCTTTTTATCTGCGGATAGGCATATGGTTTCCATAGCCGCCGCTTGTTGATACAACCCCTTGGCCCCCAGATTACCACTGCTGCCTTTAAGGCTGTGCGCCAGACTTGCCGCATTTTGCCATTCACCAGCGAGAATATATTGATCTAGCAAATCGGCAGAATCTGCCTGCTTACTGCGGAATTTAAGCAAAATCCTTTTATAACTTGGCCAATTACCACGCAAACGTGCCAGGCCATCCTCGATATCTATCCCTGGCAATTCCGGCAACGACACCGACTCAACATTTTTAACATCAACAGCCGCCGGAACAGCGATCCTTTTTGTTGGTTCAAGCCATTCAGATAAAGTACGTAATAGAATATCCGGGGCGATAGGTTTTGTAATATGGCCATTCATTCCCGCAGCCAGGCTCTTATCACTATCACTACTTAATGCATGGGCGGTCATGGCAATAATAGGCAGGCGGGCATAATCATCACCAAGCAAACGAATCTGTCGAGTCGCCTCAAGCCCATCCATAACCGGCATCTGTATATCCATCAACACCACATCATAAACACTGTTTTGAACTGCCTTAATGGCATCGGCACCGTTTTCACAGATATCCACATCAAAACCTACATCGGCAAGAATCTCATTCGCCACCTCTTGATTGACCTGATTATCTTCAACCAATAGTAAATTTCTTCCCCCAAACCAGAAGTCTTTATCTTCCTGCTCCACAGTCACATTGTTCTCGGCACCGGTCTCATTTAACAGCAATGAAAAACCACTGCGCAGCTCATCTTGCAATACCGGCTTATTCAACCAGACGTCAACCCCTGAGACGGTATTATTTGAATCTAGCGCACTCAAAACCATCAATTTCATAGCGCTTAGCGTCGCATCTGCGCGTATGTTATGCACTAGCTCCAAACCGTTCATACCCGGCATTTTAATATCCAGCACGGCGATATCATAAGGCCTGCCAAGCATTGCTGCCTCGCGCAGTTGCAGCAAGGTACTAGCTGCATCGCCAGCCATGCCAACCTGAGTTACCTGCCAGCTTTCCAGGATGGATTTTAATAACTCTCTTAAAGTGGAATTATCATCCACCAATAGAATGCGCTTAGAAGCTAAACCTTCAAATATTTGGGCATGCTGATTATCATCAATCAAAGTCTCAAGCGGAATTTCAAAACTAAAATCTGATCCCAAGCCAAGTCCGCTTGCTACATGTATTTTACCACCCATGGCCTTGACCAGCTTCTGGCTAATTGCCAGACCCAGGCCCGTACCGCCATATTTGCGTGTATGGGTATTGTCTACCTGGCTGAATGACTGGAACAGCAGCTTTTGCTGTTCATCACTCATACCGATGCCCGTATCTCTAACACCGAAAATAATACGGCCATCAACCAGCATGCTGGTGTATAAAACTATGTCACCCTGCTCAGTAAACTTAACAGCGTTATTGATCAGATTGGTTAACACCTGCCGCAAGCGTGTCGGATCACCCTTTACATACCTTGGCACATCAGGGGCAATTGAGCACATTAACTCCACCCCTCTTTCATATACATTCCGGGCCATTGAAGCCGTACACTGCTCCAGCATTTCAATAAGATCAAAGCGAATGCATTCAAGCTCCAGCTTGTCAGCCTCAAGCTTGGAGAAATCCAGAATATCGTTAATGACACTAACCAGCACTTCCCCTGAACTTGTTGCCGTACCAATAAAACGTTTTTGTTTAGCCGTCAGTTTGGTTTTTTCCATCAGGTGCAACATCCCCAACACACCATTCATAGGTGTGCGAATCTCATGACTCATGGTGGCAAGAAACTGACTCTTGGCTCTGTCCGCTGCCTCTGCACCTTCTTTTGCATGCGCCAGCTTTTTTTGTACCCATATATGCTCACTGATGTCGCGATAACTCCACAGATGACTACGATGTATTAAGCCACTATCATCCTCAATAATAATCGGCACAAAATCCTGTTCAAATACACGACCATCAGCAAGTGTAAATGCCTTACCCACCACAACACTCTCATTACTCAGACATGAGTATCTATAATTTATGAATTCATCAGGGACACCAAACAAAGCTTTGTTTTGATTAAACATCTGTTCGCCCTTCTGACCGACAAATACTGTCGGCGAGGCAGCCAACCCGAACATATTACAAAAAGCCTGATTAACTTCATGAACGACTCCAAGCTCATCCTCAACCAGAATACCAGCCTGCATATTTTCAAACAGTGCTGATAAAAAGCCATTGGCACGTTTAAGCTCATGCGCGGTTTTTCGTCTCTGTCGCTCTTTCTCCAGCGCATCAAAAATCTGGGCACAGGTATTTAGAATCGGTTGCAGAAGTTCAATTACATGCTGGCCATATCCTCCCGGACAGTTAGCGAGTCCAACCATACCTAACAACTCAGTACCGAGATAAATTGGTATACCAATAAAATTATCCAGGCGTAAATGGTCATCAGGCACACCGACGCTGCGTTGATCAGGCTCGGCATCATTACTGATCACCGCTTCACCACTAAGAATAACCTGACCAAACAGAGTGTTCAGTTCATGAATTTCCAGCCCAGCAGCCACATTCTGTTCATAAAAGCTACGACTGTCATCATCCCAGGCGATATTGGTCTGAGCGTAAAGCTTTAAATAAAGGTGACCGTCTTCGGCCTGAAGTTTCTCGGCGATAAAACCAAACTTGCTATCAACCAGCTCAAGAATATCCGGTAACATCCCCTCAAAAAAACCAAGTGGATCACCCCCGGCAATAAACCGCGCCAGCGCTAGACTGACAGTTTCAATCAAGCGACGCTGCTGCTCCAACATGGCTTCGGCATGTTTACGGAGTGAAATATCACGCACCACTGCGGTAAAGAGCCGCTTGCCAGCTACCTTATCCGAACTGACGGTCAATTCAATCGGAAAGCTATGTCCACTTTTATTTCTGCCTGTTATTTCACGCCCGGCACCAATGATCCGTGGTTTACCTGGCTCATAATAATGATGCAAACTAGCTTCATCCTCGGAACGATAAACCTCTGGCACAAGCACACTAATATTCTGACCAATAATTTCACTAACGCTATAAGCAAAGATTCGTTCAGCGCCAGGATTGAATCTTAATACCCTTCCCGCCTTATCAATCACAACAAGGCCATCCGCCACTGTATTGAAGATACCGCTTAGGCGGCTTTCACTTACCTCCAGCCGTCGCAATGATAGGGACAGCCGAATGAATAAAGCCATGGCCAACAGCACAATCAAAATCAATGCCATTAGCGATAAAAACAGATCACGCTTAATTTGATCTGAACGCTCAAGCAATGACTCAAGCAACTGCACAACAACAGCATCATAGAGTTTGAATGTTGCATCGATGGCACGACTGCCAAGTTCGAAATACTGTTTGGCAGTGGTTTCGGAATAGTTTCCTAACAGTGGTTCAGCAGCCATACCCCCCTGAAACTCACCTATCAGCTTGACAGCCTCATTTGCCGGTTCCTTAATGGCGCTGATATGCTCAGAACTATGCTCATTCAGGATGTCAATAGCATGCCTTAATTGCACATTGTTACGCCGCACCTGATCAGACAAGACCGACAGTTCAAGCGAGGATTGCTCATCAAGCCAGCCAGCTGTAACAACAGTGCTACCCCAGCCACGCAGCTGACCAATTGCGTCACTTAGAACTGGCAGGCGTAATACAACAATATCCACCAGAGAATGTATAGTTATATTGGCGTCGTAGGTCAGGCTGGAGTTTTCTGCGGCATCCCGGCCCAGGTCAAAAAGTTTGCTCATCAAATCTGAGTGATGGGCAAAGAGTACAACAGGAGGTAAATCATCTGACTGCGCTTTAAGTTGCAACCATTCATCATGGATAACATCCAATCGCTGCCGCAGCCCAAGTTCATCAACCTGCTTGAGCAGTGCAAAACTTCGATCAACATCCTCTTCGGCTTGAGCACAGGACACCTTAAAACTGGCATCCCCTTGACGATAAACGGAACAAAGTCCGCGGTGCCGAGGCAGAGATTCCAGTAATGCTCGCATTGATACAACCAGTTCAAGGCCGCGGTGTTCTTGCTCTACAGTACGTAACTGCTTGATTATTCCGGACAGCAGCAAAGCGCCCAGAAGCAAAATTAGAATTAGAAACACCCCAAAGGTAATGCCCAGACTTAATTGACTACCAGCTTTGTATGGATGGTCTTTTTCTATTTTTGAGTTTTTCATGCCAAACATTGCACCCCACCACAACACCTTCCTGCACTAATCACCAGCCCGTTTACTGAGCCCCACAACAAGCCGTAAATACTCCATACTTAAATCATAGTATTATTAATCACGAAAAAAGAACACCAGCTGCTTTGCTTACACAAACGTCGCGACAGCCCTCTAATCGAACTTAAACACATCATTGATATTTGTAACAAGAAAACTGCAAGACTTCTTGTCAGTTAGACAGGCTAACCATTAATAATAAAATGGTTTCTACCAACTCAAGATTGGCACCTGCTGTGTCACCCGTTAAACCACCAATGCGTTGCAGCATCAACTGACGCAACAGCGTGGTCACGACCATTGCAGTCATAAGTAAAACGCCCCCTGCCAACCCACTATAAACCAGACCAGCAGAGCGGTGACCAATAACAACCATTTCAGTTCAACACAAGGCATGTGCAGAGCCAATAGTTCACCCACACCAGCGGGACTCACATAGGCTGTGGTCATAAATAATGCCGGCAAGGTGGCACGGCTAACGACTGGAATCAGCAAGAGAACCCATCAGTTTGCTGCAGCGACAATGCCTATCAAGGCGGCAAAACCATCCAGTCATCCGGTATGTTTGGCGATGCGCTGTTGCATCTCGGTATCACCGGACAAGGCAGTAGCATATAGATGACTACCAAACCACTATCCAGAGCTGCCTGTTCGGCAAGACGACTGCAATGACACATATTGGGTAAGAAAGATAGATATAGTGATGTAGCAACGTAAGATCCAACTCCTTTTTTATCTTTAAAGAGTTGATTCCAGCAGCATTGTTATTCCGTAGCTTGTAAAAAAGTGATCTATTTAACAATAGGCATCACCGGCAGCAAAAAGCAGAGAGAGGAAACAGTAGCATTTTATTGCTATCCGAGTGCTTGCGCCGCTTGTTTGGTGGTTTTTGGTAAAACGTCAGCAAATACGAATCCATCACGATCGACGATATCCCCCACCAGGATTTCTATTTTTTCATTAAACATCGGGCCATCAAAAACAAAACTATGGAACTCTCCATTTTCGCCACAAGGGTCTATGGTTTCAGGCAACGAATCCAAAAAAACTTTATTAAACTCCCTGCCAACAAATTCTCGTGGAGTTTGTTTAGGGTCTATACATGTAATCACCGCTTTCATGCCACTGCCAATCATTTCTCTTGAGAGTTTATCCGTCGCTATGCCCCAGATCGGAAAAATAGCTTCAATTCCAGAACCTTTTAACTTTTCTTCTCTATACCTACGTATATCTTCAAGAAATAAATCACCAAATGCAAAACACTCAATATTGTCGCGTTTTGCTCCGTCAACAAATCGGCCCATTATTTCCTCATAGCCAGCATTGCTACATGGATTGGGGATTTCAATTATTTCCAGAGGAAGACTAATACTCATTGCCTGTCTTTTTAAAAGTTCAACCCTTACGCCATGCATGGCTACACGATCAAACTCTTTATTAACCGTGCAGAACAGGCCGACTAAATCAATTTCCGGATTTTGCTGTAATTTATGTAATGCCCAGGCACTGTCTTTTCCACTACTCCAAGACATAAGAGTTTTTCTTTTCATATTCTGCTTTCCTTTCTGCCGCTAATGCCTCGCATCAGCGGCGGTGAACT
>Ga0316192_10002141_pt1 | contig 14462 bp, 11 predicted proteins | sample MerIslwburrow_MG_FD_204931 | JGI IMG/M metagenome (GOLD analysis project Ga0316192, IMG submission 204931) | Coastal sediment microbial communities from Maine, United States - Merrow Island worm burrow | ecosystem: Environmental > Aquatic > Marine > Coastal > Sediment | place: USA: Maine...
AAGCCTTCCATGACTTAATTCTGCTGTTCTCAATAACACTTATTAATAGCTATAACGTCCTTTTCACCTCGCTCTCTATTCCCATAGCTCTCAAATTCCCCGCTGTTATAACAAGTAACCCTCATCCCAACATATTAATTCACCCTAATATTTTAAGTTTATTAGCCGTTACTTCTTTTGATAAATCAAAAAATATGACGGGGGTCATGAAAAATGATGCATCAAAATAAGGCGTTATCGTCTTTCGCTTTTCATATCGACATTCACCCACCCTGACTTTTATTCCGTTCACTCATCTGCCTATCAGGCAAAAATTGCCTTAACTGCAATTTTGGACCTCACCATTACATATTTCACAAACTTTATAATGGGGTCAAAAATGAAACGCATACATAACAACGCTCTAACAAAACCATTAACAAACGCAATTTTATCTTTTTCACTCATCTTCTCAGGTGGTGCATACTCCACCCCAGCCGATGTAGACAAGCCAATTATTATTGTTGGCGCCTCTTTCGCCAGCGCAAGCTTTCCGTTTAACGATGCCCTTGAAGCACCTCTTGGAGGTGTTGCAGTTAATCTCGGAGCATATCTAAGTTTTGGTAACGCCCTGATTAAAGACCCAAGACTACCTGGCTATGTTATTAACGAAGCACAGGCTGGTGCTACAACATTTGATCACCCAGGCTGTAACCCAGGACCCGGTTGCGATAATGGGAATTGGGAAGGGTATGAAAAGCAGCTATACAAAGGGTTAAAGCGCGTAAGTATTCCCTTATACCCACCCATTTCAACTGCAAAATATGCTGTTATAACTATTGCAAATGACTGTTTGCATTCAGATGCTTTTGGTATTCCTCAGGATCAAGCTGTTCCTTGTTCTATGAATGAAATTAATGCCTACATCGATCGCCTACTAAACGTTGGGCAACAGGCGCTTAATGCGGGAATTACACCCATATTCGATATTTATCCACACTACTCTTCTTTGAATTTATCAAGAGTAGCTGCTCAATTTGGGTTGCTGTGGATAGCAGATGAAGCATATTACAATCAATTGCGTAATACTCATCTCACGCGCATGACAAGCGAACTTCCTGGTGCAATTGTGATGGATATCTGGGCTGATATGGAAACTGACGACGGAATCCACCCTAATGAGAAAAGCATGCGTAAGGCTGCGGCAATGATATCTAATTTTATTTTTCATAATAACTAATAGTATCGAGAAACTATCCGCCATCTATACGACTTACAAAGGTCGTTTGGGTGGTGGTATCTCTACTTATCATTATGATGACTTGAATAAGAAATTAATCGGCCTACACTTAAAGAACTCTACTAACTACTGGATCTGCACTTCAGAGCCTGTAGTAATTTTAAAGCCACTAGTATTTAATCAAACCTGCAACAGGGTGAACACCTGACCCAGCGGTCATCATCAGAATCAAGTCCCCACGCTTTATCTTCGGTTCAACTTGAGTATAGTGGTTAAGAGTAATTGGAATATTGGCAGCGGAAACATTGCCATAGAGCGAATAGGTATTGAGATTTTTTTCCAGAGGGATTCCAGCGATTTGATGCCATTTTTTAATTACCGCTACTCCTGGCTGATGAGAGATACTCCATGTTATGTCATTGGCGGTTAGATTGTTTTTATCCAGAAGTGCGAGTGCATTTTCTGCAACAATCGATATTGATTTATGAATCACACGATTGCTCTTGGTAAAAGTTATGTATTCACGCTCTCCGGTTGCCACTGTCTCTTTCATAGAAATAAAATCAAATAATGAAGCATTAGAACTTTCCCTAATATCAATCAAACTACCTTGCCCATCCACCACATCAACAATGACAGCACCAGCGCCATCGCCTACTGCATTTGAAATGGGTTTATCACCAAAGCCTCGTTTGACCCAGTTAGTTGATTCAACCATTAGGATTCGTTTTTTATCAGTATGACTAAGTAGATTAGCCAAATGCATATGGCTCATAAATGATGCACAGGTAACATCTAGAGTCCATGCCATTACATTGTTTAAACCTAAATTTTTGATGATACCGTAAATATCTCTTGGGCCAGCATAATCGGGAATAAAACTATATCCGAGTGCTACATCAATACTATTTGGGTCTATTCCTGCATTATCGATCGCCTGTTGCGCTGCCCGAGTTCCCATATAGGTATTGGTTTCTAATTCACTTGCAACGCGATAGTTCTCGCCACCAGTAAAAAGTTCATCTATCTCTTTACCACCGCTTGTCTCTATATCAGATGAGGCAGACATCATCTGTTCGGGTAAATAGACACCCGTAGATACAATTTGAATTCCCATACACACTCCAACCTAAAATATACTTGCTGATTCAAAGAGCTATTGTGATTTGAGTTACACTCTGACGCTCGCAAGTACGTTAATTAATACATAGCCTGCAAATATTTCGGCAGAAATCTAAAAAAAATTAGCTCTCATTTGAATACTGACGGATTTACCTAAATTCTTTGAGCAGAACACGCTGTCCACTGCTTATCAGTCGCCCCCATCTCGCAACCTCTATTCAAACCTATATGTAAGTTCAAGGTACCCGCTTCTGCCCTCTAACGGATAATCACCTGGCATGTTTGCTTGCTGTAAATCTGGATTATAGGGTGAAGGCTCCCTGGCATTTTCATCAAATGCATTACGAATGCTAAAGGCAAGATCTATCGGAGAGCCATGTAAGCTACAGAATGCAGTAAAATCTACAGTTACATAATCACCAACCTCTTCTCGAGCATCGTTGGATACCCCAGCAACTGCACTAAACGCTTGTTTAGCCCGTTTTCGATCCGCCACCCAGTTGGCCTGTCCATTCAGGGAACAGCTATTGGTTGTTTTATAGCGCACAGCTAGTGACATTTGACGCCCTGGGGCATCTGCAACCGCTTCATTTGTATCTCTGTTTTCCGATTTTTGCCAAGCCAGATTGCCAAACAGTAATAGGCTATCGCTTGCCTGCCAGCTGATATCTACTTCCATGCCATGCCCTTTCAAGTCATGTGCATTTTGTGCCTTACCACCAACAAAATCGATCAGACCATCTACCGTATAGCTATAAAAATTAAATACTGACTGCACCTCGAAATTGGGTCGATAATCAAATACCAGCTCTACCATATCGATGGTTTCTGGATCTAGGTCATGATTTCCCGTTGTGGATGGATTATTTTGATAAAACAACTCGCCAAAACTCGGGGCACGGAAGGCACGACCATAAAGCATTTTTGTTGTCAGGTTGTAGTCCGTCGCCCATACCAACGCTAACCTCGGGTTTACGGTACTACCAAAGTCCGAATAGTCATCGTAACGCACACCTCCGGTAAACTCCCAGTCAGGGGCCATACGCCATTCATCTTGCAGAGTGATGTAGCTCAATTGGCGTGATTTATTCGGCAGATAAATGTTGTCGGTACCAGTTACATCAACCAAGGTATCGTCCACTATAGAAAGATGTAGGTTGGCAGGATTAATACCACTTAAAACACCAGCGCCAAAATTTTTCTTTTCTCCCTGCTTGACAGAATAATCTTCCGCGCCAACTGTGAGTCGAATCAAATGGTCATCCAAACGGTTGTAAGTCAACGCTAATTCCGAAGTATAAGTCTGCATAGTCCCCGATGGATTTCCAATGACTCCATTTGGAAATACAACAAGGCAACTAGGCGGCGTGCCCGGGGCAAGGACCGGACAGCCTGCATCAGACGGGGTAAACAGGTTTCCATCCATTCCAATTGGAAACACCGAATCCGGCGGGAAAAGCTGATAGTAGACATCAAGGAAGTAGCGGCTACCCGCGACACGAGCATCCAGATCAACGTATTTGAAGACATCATCTTTTTTATAATCAATAGCTATATTGTAAAGATTGCCATCTTGTTTACCTACTGTATCCAGTGCTGGTGCTACACCTGCACCTACTCCAGTATCACGTTGAACCCAGCTATTAAGCCAAATATTCCACTCGTCTTTATTTAGGGTTAACGACGCATTTAGAAGCTTACCATCTGTATTTATTGGGTAAGGTGTACGACTGGAGGAGGTCATCAAATCTGGGTCAAAAACATTCTTCTGGGCATCGGACTCTATGACTCTGTCTTTGTCAGTCCCTGAACTATTAACTTCCATACTTAGCGCAGTACTCCAACCAGCAATCTTCTGACTTGTTTGCGCCCAAACATCACGTTTATCGAATGAACCAACACGAACACCCACATTGCCTTTGCCGATTTCATCTCCATTTTTGGTAATAACATTGATGACACCTGCAAAGGCATCTGCGCCATACACAGCTGAACCCGGTCCACGGATGATCTCAATGCGCGACACGTTAGCAACAGGCAGTTTGTATAACCACGGAACAGAGTTGGTCTGCAAGTCCTCAATCGCAACACCATTCATTAAAAATAAGGTTTGAGCATTAAATTGGCTGTGGATACCACGGATAGAAAAGAGGTCACCCATTCTGTTATAGCTTTTAGATACATGCAGGCCGGGTACGAACTCCAGGGCCTCAGCCACCGTTGTCGCCCCCATTGCCTTAATATCCTTTGCGGTGACAACACTGGCAACTGACGGTGCCAGATGAATTGGCTTTTGTGTGCCGGTGGCGATGCTGACCATTTCTTCATCTTCATACAACAGCATCAGATCTTCTTCCGCTGCCAGCATCTCTGCCTGCAACTGGGTTGACCCCATAATGAGGATAGTCGCTAACGCTATTTTCGAATACTGCATATACACCCCTGAGTGCTTATATTCTTTTTTTGATTGGCCCCCACCAACCGTTCGATTTATTAGAAATATTCAAACATCTTATTTATAACCTTTTCTCTATAATATTGAAATACCTCTTATTATTTTGCTTTATTCATCCCTGTCAGTGTTTTTACACGAGTGCCAATCGGTGGAACCTCTTCCGGGTCAATATGGACATCCAGCAATGTAGGCTTATTTGCATTGCAGATCTGATCTATATCTAGTGCCTGAAAATCTTTCACTGATCGAATTGTATATGCCTGCGCCCCCATACCTTTCGCAATCATGGCGAAATCAACGGCAGGCAGTTCATATCCTATTGGTTCGGCACCACTAAGTCGTTGTCCGTGTTTTATCATTCCCAATGCCTGGTCATTTAGCACAACAAAAATCACCGGTAGTTGCTCAGCAACAGCAACCGTAATTTCCTGCCCACTCATTAAATAACTACCATCACCGGTAAGACAAACGACGGGGGGGGTTCGATCACCCAAGTCTGTGTCTGTTCCTAAGGCTGTTCCTATCGCTGCACCGATAGCCCAGCCCATAGCACCAAACGTAAAACTGCTTCTTTGCATGCCTGTATTTTTGAGAAATAAATAATGCGTAGCCCATGAAAAGGCATTACCCGTATCGATCAAAAAACGAGTATCTTCTGGAAACCGTTGCGCAAGCTCTTGCATTAGGCACTGCGGCTTAATCGGAGTGGAATCTACTTTAGTGCTACATGGGTTTTGTACGCTTACATTTGATGGGAAATACGTTGCCGCATCCTGTTCATTATTTGCTTTTACGGGTTGAGCCGATTCGGCCATATGGTCGCTACGGTATAACAATGAGTCCTTGTGTAAATGTGTGAATATTGTTGTCAGATCTCCAGAAAGATGCAGACCTGCCATTGGGGTGCGAGCAAAATCTTCTGGTGACGCCGATATATGCACCAATTTTTTATTCATCAATTGTTTATTCCAGCCACTGGTTGAAATCTCTCCCATACTGGTTCCTATCGCCAGGATAGTCTCTACATCTTCACCCGCCAGGGTGTCATATGCAGATTGATGACCGGCAAAACCAAATACGCCTCTATAAAGCGGATGGTGAGGATTTATCCAGCTCTTGCCCGTGGGTGTTGTTACGATGGGGGTATTGGTTAGCTCTGCATAGTCTATGATGATGTTGGTCGCTCTGCGACAACCCCCGCCTAATAACAGAACCGTCTTTTTGGTTTCTCCCATCCTCTTTTTTAGCATCTGATATGCAGCATCATCCATTGATTTCGGTTGACGAAACAGGTGCGCCACTTGATAACCACACGTTTCAGCTTCGACAGGTGCGTTTAAAATGTCCATTGGTATACTGAGATGAACCGGACCCCGTGGTCGGCGATAGGCGTTCAACAATGCAGTGAAAAGCTTGCCTTCCAATTGATCTGGATGTGAGACCAGTCCGTTGTACTGAGTACAATGTTCAAACATGCCGACGATGTCGACTGCATCACTTGTTGATTCTTGAAATCCACCTTTGCCAAAAAATGGTAACGCCGTCTGCGGTGTTATTACCAACATCGGAATGCGATCCGCATAGGCTGAGGCCACACCTGTAATCAGGTTGGTTGCACCTGGGCCAGTGGTTGCGCAACAGACACCTAAGCGCCCGGTTTCACGGGCATAACCATCTGCCATAAATGCTGCCCCGGCTTCATGGCGAGCAATCACTGGTTTTATGTGTGCCTTGGTATCACGCTGCCGCATTGGCACCAGCCTGTTGATTTCCAGGTGTTGGATTGCATGGCCTGCCGGTTGGCGTAAATGACGGGCAATGGCATTGTAAAGCGGCTCGATGCCTCCACCAGGAATACCAAAGATATATTCAACATCGATCTGTACCAGATAGCTGACAATCAGATCTGCATATGTGAATATTGGTTCCGCGTCTACTACTGGCGTTTCATTTACCAGTGTTTCAATTTTTTGTGTTGCAGTACTCATATGACCTCTCGTTATAGCGCTATATTCATGCTCAGCTATCGGACATACTTATAATAACTTAATAGTTATAGGGTATTAGTTTATTGGCATAAACTAACCTAGGCATTCACAGTAAACGACCACCCTCTAATAAATTAATTAACTCGTTGAATCGTTATTGTAGTTAAGCATTTAATTATAAAGATTTGATGGCAAAACAAATATAAACGTTTGTTATATCCATCTTCTAAAATGCTATGGGTGGGGGTTATATACACCTGCTCATCCCTGTTTACGGAAAATGACTTTGCTGCTTTAGCACTCAATCACCATCCTGGTTAAAAGTGCTGGCTTTATTTATAACAGAAATATCCGCATAGTTCATGCGTGTATATTTTTATTATTAGTTAACAGATTATTTTTTCAACTTCGTTTTTTTATTCTAATTAAATTTTTCGGGGAAGTGGGTTTAGTGACCGAGGTGATAGCTTGCACCGAGGTAGATGACGCGCCCCTCTAAGGGATAATCATCAATTGCAGTGTGAGCATCACCTGTCGCACGTGCGCGATCTACTACCCAGTTGGCTTGACCATAAACAACAACCGCCTGGGTGCACTTTGAATCACCACACCACTGTCAGCATCTTCGGAATATTGCAGGACAAAATTTCTCTTTAACCGAATCCAGGCGACCATAACGGGACAATAAAAAACCCGACATGCCTGAGGCATGCCGGGTTTTTGTCTTACCAGGTTAAAACTGGGTTGAAAGCTTGTTTAAGCTTTGTGATAACCAACCAGCAGTTCAACTTCGTTCTTTGAGCCCAAGATAACAGGCACACGCTGGTGAATGTCATTTGGTTGCATTTCCATGATGCGCTCGTAACCAGTGTGTGAAGCACCGCCGGCCTGTTCAACAATCATAGACATTGGGTTGGCTTCGTACATCAGACGCAGTTTGCCAGCCTTGCTTGGGTCTTTATTATCTTTTGGATACATGAAGATGCCGCCGCGAGTCAGGATGCGGTGTACTTCGGCAACCATTGAAGCGACCCAACGCATGTTGAAATTGTCGCCACGTGGACCTTCTGTACCTTGCATACACTCTTCAACATAACGCTGAACAGGTGCTTCCCAGAAACGCTGGTTAGAGCTGTTGATTGAGAACTCACGCGTGTCAGCTGGGATAGTCATGTTTGGATGAGTGAGGATAAATTCACCGATGTCACGATCCAGGGTGAAACCATTTACGCCGTTACCAGTGGTCAGAACCAGCATGGTTGATGGGCCGTACAGGGCGTAACCGGCACAGATTTGCTCGGTACCAGGAATCAGGAAATCTTCCTTGGTTGGGTTTTCAACGCCTTCTGGGCATTTGGTGATTGAGAAGATAGTACCAACAGAGATGTTGACGTCGATGTTGGAAGAACCATCCAACGGATCGAAAGACATCAGGTATTTGCCTTTAGGATACTGGGCAGGGATTGGGTAGATATCATCTTCTTCTTCAGAAGCCATGGCAGCCAAATGACCGGCCCACTCGTTTGACTTGATGAATACTTCGTTGGTGATGATGTCGAGTTTCTTCTGGGTTTCACCCTGAATGTTCTCGCTATCTGCTGTGCCCAAAACGCCAATCAACGAACCCTTGTTAACCAGATTAGAGATTACTTTACAGGCGCTAACCACGTCGTTAAGCAGTGAGGTGAAATCACCGGTGGCGCCGGGCAGGCGACGCTGCTCTTCGATGATGAACTGAGTTACTGAGACTCCGTTATGCATAATCATGTTCCTTATATATAGAGTATGAAAGCTTGGTCGAAAATCTTAATTGCGGCTATTATCCTGATTTCGCCCTATAAAAGAAAGTCGAAATCGCTTAGCCTTCTCCAGCCAGGCTATAATGCCGGACACAAAACCCAGGCAGATCAAATCCTTATGAATATCCCGGCAAAATTGAAACTCCGTAAAAATGAAGAGCGCCGCCTCCGTGCCGGTCATCTGTGGGTATTCAGCAACGAAGTCGATACCAAGGCCACGCCGCTGGATCAGTTCAGCCCCGGCGACCAGATTCAAGTCATTGATTCATCAGAAAAGTTTATAGGTAATGCCTATATCAATCCGCACTCGCTGATCTGCGCTCGACTGTTCAGTCGGAATAAAAACTGCCAACTTGATCAAACACTGCTGACTCAGCGCTTCAAGGTTGCCCTGAGTCTGCGCCAGCGACTATTCCCAGACCCTTATTACCGCCTGGTGTTTGGTGAAAGTGACGCCCTGCCCGGTCTTGTGATCGATAGATTTGGCGATGTGCTGAGTGTGCAGATCAGCACCGCCGGCATGGAGGTGCACAAAGAGGCCATCATCGCTGCGCTGGATGAGGTGCTGAAACCAAAGACCATCATTCTGCGCAACGACACATCGATGCGAACTCATGAGGGGCTGCCCAGCTATGTCGAAACAGCGCTGGGTGAAACGCCCGAGATGATCGACATCATTGAAAACGGTTGCCGCTTTCAGGCCCCAGCCCTGAGTGGACAAAAGACCGGCTGGTTTTATGACCACCGCCTCAATCGCGAACGGGCCACCCATTACGTCAAAGGTCTGCGAGTGCTGGATGTGTTCAGTTATATGGGTGCCTGGGGTATTCCGGCGGCGGTCAGTGGCGCCAGCGAAGTGTTCTGCATCGATTCCTCTGCCACAGCACTGGATCAGGTTGAGGCCAATGCCGCTCTCAACAATGTTGCCGACAAGGTCACCACCATTGAGGGCGATGCCTTTGCCGCACTCAAGGAGTTACGTGAAGACAAACAACGTTTCGATGTCATCCTGCTCGATCCACCCGCCTTCATCAAACGCCGCAAGGATGCCAAGGCGGGGCTGGAGGCCTATCGCCGCATTAACCTATTGGCGATGCAGCTGCTGAACAGCGATGGCCTGCTGGTATCGGCCTCATGTTCGCACCATCTTGAACGCAGTCGTTTGCAAGAGGTTCTGCTTAAAAACAGCCGTCATCTGGATAAAAATATGGCGCTGCTGGAACAAGGCCACCAGGGCCCAGACCACCCCATCCACCCGGCCATTCCGGAGACCGATTACCTTAAGGCCTTGTTCTGTCGGCTCACACCGAACTAATAACTTTGCAGGACACTCCTAAAATTCGATCATGCAGCGGCTTTAGCGGATTTTTAGAGGTGCCCTGTATATACTAGGCCCCTATGTTGACATACCCTGATATTGATCCGATTGCACTCTCGCTTGGCCCCCTGAAAGTCCACTGGTACGGCATTATGTACCTGGTTGGTTTTGGTGCTGCCTGGTGGCTGGGCAACCTGCGCGCCAAGCTGCCTAACTCGCCCTTAACCGCGGAACAGGTCTCTGATCTGATTTTTTATGGTGCTTTAGGTGCGGTGTTGGGTGGTCGTATTGGTTACATCTTGTTCTATGATTTCGCTAACTACATCGAACATCCGCTAAATATCTTTAAAGTCTGGCAAGGCGGCATGGCCTTCCATGGTGGCCTGATTGGTGTGGCTGTAGCGATGTGGCTTTACAGTCGCAAACTCAATTTGAAGTTTTTTGTCCTGACTGATTTTCTCGTGCCGCTGGTTCCGGTCGGGCTGGGTGCTGGCCGTATCGGTAACTTTATCAACGGCGAACTATGGGGCCGCACCACCGATGTGCCCTGGGGGATGGTTTTTCCTTATGCCGGTGAGCTGCCACGCCATCCATCACAACTTTATCAAGCCGGGATGGAAGGTCTGCTGCTGTTTCTAATCATATGGTTTTATTCCAGTAAACCCAGACCAACCATGGCAGTATCCGGACTGTTTCTGATCTGTTACGGTATTTTCCGCATCGTCGCCGAGTTCTTCCGTCAGCCCGATGCCCATATCGGTTATCTTGCCTTTGGCTGGCTGACCGAGGGACAACTGCTTTCGCTGCCCATGGTCATCGCCGGGGCAACGCTGATGCTGTTTGCCTATAAACGCCAAGCACAAACGACCTGATTAATTACGAGCAGAGTAAGCCATGCAGCAATATCTTGATTTAATGCGTCATGTTTATGAAAAGGGTGACCGCAAGGAAGACCGCACCGGTACTGGCACGGTCAGTGTTTTTGGTTATCAAATGCGCTTTGATCTGAGTCAGGGCTTTCCGCTGGTAACCACCAAGAAGTGTCATCTGCGTTCCATTATCCATGAGCTGCTCTGGTTTATTAAGGGCGAGACCAACACCAAATATCTGAAAGATAACGGCGTCAGCATCTGGGATGAATGGGCCACTGATGCAGGTGACCTGGGCCCGGTCTATGGCAAACAATGGCGTTCATGGAATACACCGGATGGCCGTGTGATTGACCAACTCAGCGACCTGATTCAGCAGATCAAAAACAAACCCGATTCACGCCGCCTGATTGTCAGCGCCTGGAATCCGGCCGATCTGCCCAATGAGTCCATCAGCCCACAGGCCAATGTTGCAGAGGGCCGCATGGCGTTGGCGCCCTGTCATGCCTTTTTCCAGTTTTATGTGGTTGATGGCAAACTCTCTTGCCAGCTGTATCAACGCAGTGCCGATATCTTTTTGGGTGTGCCGTTCAATATCGCCTCGTATGCCATGTTTACCATGATGATTGCCCAGGTCTGCGACCTTGAGCCAGGTGACTTTGTGCATACCTTTGGTGATGCCCATCTCTATCTCAATCACCTGGAACAGACCGAGACTCTGCTGGCACGCAAGCCCTTCCCGCTGCCGCAAATGAAGCTCAATCCAGACGTGAAGGACATCTTCGATTTCAAGTTTGAAGACTTTGAGCTGGCGGGTTATGAGTCACACCCACACATCAAAGCACCCATTGCGATCTAAGCGCCATATGAAGATTTCTATCATCGCCGCCATGGCCGATAACCGGGTGATTGGCATCAATAACCAACTACCCTGGGATCTGCCCGCCGACATGAAATGGTTTCGGCAAAACACCATGGGTAAACCAGTGCTGATGGGGCGTAAGACCTATGATTCCATTGGCAGACCTTTGCCGAAACGGCGCAATATTGTCATTAGCCGTGACAAATCACTCAAGATTGAGGGTTGTGAGGTGGTCAGCAGTGCCGCTGCTGCTTTTCAGATCTGCCACAATGAAGCTGAAGTTATGATTATTGGTGGGGCGTCATTCTATGAGCAAACCCTGCCGCAGGCAGATCGTCTTTACCTGACTCTGGTTCATAGTGAGATTGATGGCGATGCCTGGTTTCCTGAGATTGATTTCGATCAATGGCAAGAACTGGAACGCATTGACCATCAAGCGAATGAGGCCAATGCGTTCGATTACAGCTTTTTGATTCTGGAACGAATCTAGTGGATGGTGCGGGCCTCGACGGCCTTTTCTTCGATTGTCGCTGCCTCAGCCACTGCAGGTGAGACTTCAGTTTCAGCCTCAGGCTCGGCTTCTGGTTTTGACTCAAGGCTTGATTCCGGCTCAGCGCTAATTTCTTCAGTTACGGCTTGTGGTTCTGCACTTGCTTCTTCTGCAACCGGCTTTGCTTCGCTAGCTGCTTCGGCTGTTGAGCTTTCCATTTTTTCACCCTCGCCCTCTAACACCTTGGTTTCTGCCGTCAGACCCTTGAGCTTTGCCACCTGATCGCCACAAAGCTGTTCTGAACTATTAGCCAGATGTTCATAGACCTCACGATAATCGTTGGTTAGCTGATTGAACAATGTGGCGGTTTTCTCAAAATGGCCCGTTACCTGACCACGATATTGCTGCATATCCTGATCGGCCTGTGCCAGGCTTTCTTCCAGCTCTTTGACCCTTGGTGCCGAGGTATCACCTTTGTTGCGACCTATAAAAAACCCAAGCAAAACACCGACAGCCAGCATGCTGGCTAAAATCAACCAAATATACGCTTCCATATCCCCACCTCGTCTGTTTTATCACTGAATAACCAAGAGTATTCCTCCGCTTATCTGCGGTCAAGATGACTGCGTTAGTGCCGATGTTAATTAGAACAGAGAATGTTTAGATTTAATTAATTTGATTATTTTCTTAGGGATGATTTTAGATACAAAATAAAACCATAACTGGATCATGGATGACCGTTAGTAAGCAAAAAACTCTGGAACTGCTTAGCTCAAAAATCGAGCAACAAGGTGACTTGCCTGTATTCAGCGCATCTGTAAATCGGATCTGTAACGCCAGCTCTGACCCTGAGTTTGATGTTATGTCTCTATCTCAGGAGGTTCTCAAAGATGCCAGCCTGAGTATTAAGCTACTGCGATTGGCCAATTCACCCTATTACAGTCGCGGCACGGGCAAGATTGGCGTGGTCTCCAGGGCCATCATTCTGCTGGGGTTTGATACCGTCAAAAATCTCAGCCTGACCATGAAGATGATCGAAAGCTTCCAAAATGAGCATCCTGGTATTGATATGTACAGATTGCTGGTTAAGGCGTTTATATCTGCTGCCTTCGTCCGTGATCTTGCCTTAAAGATCGGTGTAAAAGATGCTGAAGAATCCTATACCTGTGCCCTGCTGCATGAATTGGGCGAAATTTCTGTTGCTACCTATTTGCCTGATAAATATCTCGAGATCGAACAACTCAACAAAGATGATATTGAATCCAGCGCCGAAAATGAGCAAAAGGTTCTCGGTTCCAGCTTTCTGGGCATAGGTAAGGAACTTGCTGACAGCTGGGATTTCTCTTCCATGGTCGTCTCAACTATGGATAACGAACCGGTGAAAATTCAGGGTCAAATTACCAAGACTCTGGATTTGAATAAGGTACTTAGCAGCTTATCCTCAAAACTTGTTGGTTCTCTCTATACCGATTCGCCACCAAAAGACGCCAACATGCGTGAAATGATGGTTGATCTTTCTACCGCGACTGGAATTAAGCTTGATGTGATTAGTACCTCATTATCCGATTCATTCAAAATGTCCTGTGAACTTGGCAAGGCATATGGCCTTTCTGCTAAAAACCTTAAACCTGTTGTCGCCGAAACCGGTGATGAGGGGCGCGATAAACTTGCTAGCCAGTTTTCATTTCTTGTTGCTAATCATTTCCCAAATCAAACGCCTGCCAGCTCAACAACTGAAGCAAACCTTAATACTGAAGACAATACTGGTTCAGATTCAAATGAATTAACGGTTGATCATGAGCTTCAACTACAGTTTATCCAGGAGATTACCGCTCTAATTATCGATTCAGCTAAACTCAATACTGTTTTGATAAAAATCCTTGAAGGTGTTCATGTCGCTGCCGGTTTTCCTCGTGTAGTGCTTTGTCTGCTTGGCATGGATAGAAAATCATATTCCGGTCGAATTGCAATCGGCACTGACAAGGACTTAATGAAAGAATACTTTAATCTACCTGTTAATCCTAAAAACGATATTTTTTCACGCGTCATTATTGAAGGAACAGATGTATTTGTAGAAAACAGTCATGATGAACGCTGGGAAAATATTCTGCCAAAAAAATATCATAGTAGAATAAATTCTAACGGCTTTGTTGCGGCACCTTTAAAATCCGGCCAAAAACCCATTGGTTTTGTTTATGCTGACATGGGCCCATCAAAACAGCTGATCACTGAAAATCAGCACCGAGCTTTTATTCAATTTATTGCACAGGCACGACTTGCGTTTCAAACCTGTCGTTAATCTTTACTTTTTTAATATTAAAGTTAAGATGGCTAGGTGCA
>Ga0316192_10002143_pt1 | contig 14453 bp, 12 predicted proteins | sample MerIslwburrow_MG_FD_204931 | JGI IMG/M metagenome (GOLD analysis project Ga0316192, IMG submission 204931) | Coastal sediment microbial communities from Maine, United States - Merrow Island worm burrow | ecosystem: Environmental > Aquatic > Marine > Coastal > Sediment | place: USA: Maine...
CGGCAACAGTTCCCGCGTAAAATCCTTGTTTGCCCTTTGTGGCTAAAGCACTTAAGGTTTTAGCCAGCTCGGGTTGTTTAATGACATAACCCAAAGCCGGAACTTCATTCTTGTCTAAAAATATTTTGTTCGCCGCGGGTGATTTTAGTATGGCCTTTTGCCTAAACTTCATGAGTCGGTGGAAATGATTGTTCACCTTAAAGCCTTTTTTGGCGTATTTTATGGCCGGTGCCAGGCTCTTATTTAAGGGTAAACGGCCATATTTTTTGGCGATATACGCCAATGCAGCAGGTTCGCCGGGGATGCCAGCCGCTAACGGGCCATTAATGGATAAGTCTGGAATTATCTCTTTATTATCATCTAGATACATATTTCTATGTGCCGCCAGTGGAGCCTTTTCACGGCCATCGATCATGCTTGTGTGTTTGTCTGAGGCTCGATACAGCAACCAGAATCCACCACCACCCAGACCGGAGCTTTCAGGTTCCACCACGGCTAGGCTGGCACTAATGGCAACAGCTGCATCAAATGCGTTTCCACCAGCCGCTAGTATTGCGTGACCCGCCTGAGTGGCCAGGGGGTGGGCTGAGGCGATACCTGCTTGTGTCAGGTCCTCCGCCACAGCTGAAAAGGGCAGCGTGCAGCTTAATAAAACGACTTTGGTGAAATGAAAAAGGCCCGCTACGGGCCTTTTGCTCGTTCTGAACAGCATCATGTTAAGCGGTTTGAGCCATGAGTCGTTTATATTTTTCCATCAATTGGTCCTGCGTTTCTTCGTGATTAGGATCGAGCGGTATACAATCGACCGGACATACATCAACACATTGTGATGTCTCATAGTGCCCAACACATTCTGTACAGAGGTTGGGATCGATTTCATAAATCTCTTCACCTTGGGTAATCGCACCGTTGGGACATTCGGGTTCACAGACATCACAGTTGATGCATTCATCAGTAATCAATAAAGCCATTTGGATCTCACAATAAATTTAAACATGAAAATTTAGATAATAATTAACACTATATGGACAACCGATACAAGCAGTTGTGCCACATTTTTGCTAATTAATTAACGCACAATTTTAACTCATTATGCGCAGAAGTTCAGCTTTGACATTTTCAGGAACAAAATCAGTAACATCCCCACCCAGAGCGGCGATTTCCCGGACCAAACTTGATGATATATAGGCATATTTTTCAGAGGGTGTTACGAATAGGGTCTCAATATCTGGTGCCAGTTTACGATTCATTCCCGCCAGTTGAAATTCATAATCAAAATCGGAAACGGCACGCAGGCCACGCAAAATCGCCTTTGCCTGATGATCTTTGGCGAAGTTTACCAGTAAGCCTTCCAATTCACAGACTTGGACACTTTTTTGGGATGGAAAGTCAATGGATGATAAGGCGGTGTTTGCCATTTCCAAGCGCTTTTCAATAGAAAAGACCGGAGATTTTGCTGGATTGACAGCAATAGCCAATATGACCTTGTCGAACAAAGTCGTTGCACGTTTGACCAAATCGGTGTGGCCATTGGTTATAGGATCAAATGTGCCTGGATAAATTACCGTGGTCATAGAAAGATACGCTTTATTTTAGACAAATTAATGTGATGTATGCTTGCTAAGGTATCTTAATTTTTTCGAATTGCCAAGTGGTAAGCTACTTGGCCACTTTTATTTTGTTTGTGCAGAATCCAGTTGGGTGGTAAGCAAATCTCTCCATCGCTGGATGCTTCGATATAAATTTTAGCTTCGGAACTCAACCATTTTTCCTGTTCTAGCAAAGCCATGCAATCAATTAATAGTTCACTTCCATAAGGGGGGTCTAAAAAAACGATATCAAAGCTTGCAGACTGTTGGTTTTTTTGCAAAAACTCCTTGGCATCTTGCCGATAAACAACAGCATTGATTATATTAAGCCGTTTAAGGTTTTGCTTAATACTACTAGCGGCCGCAGGGTCTTTCTCAACCATGGCTACAAATTCCGCACCACGAGATATACTTTCAAAACCCAAGGCACCACTACCGGCAAAGAGATCAAGACAGTGTGCATTATAAATGTCACTTTGCAACCAATTAAACAATGTTTCCCGAATTCTATCTGGCGTGGGACGCAAACCTGCAACAGAAGGAAACGATAATTTTGTTCGTTTCAGCCTACCACCAATGATACGTAGCTGGTTTGTATTTTGACGGTTGCCTAAAGTCAAAGTTCTAGTGCCAAAAGACTAGTCTGTTAACCAATCATGCGCTTGTAAATAATTTTCATACAGGTCTGCTTCGGGGCTGCCGGGTTCAGGTTGCCAATTGTAACGCCATTTTACCAGGGGTGGCAGTGACATTAGTATGGATTCTGTTCGCCCGCCGGTTTGCAGGCCAAAAAGGGTGCCGCGGTCATAGACAAGATTGTATTCCACATACCGTCCACGTCGGTATAATTGAAAATCGCGTTCTCTTTCGCCGTATTCAGCGTCTTTCCGACGCGCGACGATGGGTTGGTAGGCTGGCAAATAATGATCGCCAATACTTTGCATAAATTCGAAACAACGATCAAATCCGCCTTCATTAAGGTCGTCAAAAAACAATCCACCAACACCTCGCGTTTCATTGCGATGCTTAATAAAAAAATATTCGTCACACCAACTTTTGTAGCGGCGATACACATCGGGACCAAAAGGATCGCAGGCTGCTTTGGAAACCTGGTGCCAGTGTATTACATCTTCTTTGTTTGCATAGTATGGGGTGAGGTCAAAGCCGCCACCAAACCACCAAATAGGATCTGCATTTTCTTTAGAGGCACAAAAAAATCGCACGTTGGCATGCGATGTAGGAACATAAGGATTTCTAGGGTGGATTACCAGAGAAACACCCATGGCTTCAAATTGTCGACCGGTGAGTTCGGGGCGATGAGACGTAGCTGAAGCTGGCATGTTGGCACCCGTAACATGGGAAAAACCAACACCAGCCTGCTCGAATACTGCGCCGTCGGACATTACGCGGGTTCGGCCGCCACCACCTTCTTGGCGTTCCCATTTATCTTCCTGAAAGTTGTTTTTTCCGTCTTCTTTTTCTATACCCGCACAAATTGTATCCTGCAAGCCTATAAGATACTGTTTAACCTTTGTTGACATATCTTGATTATTGTCTTTGCTCATTACCAATCCCCGTAGCGCCATTTCATGATTTGTCTGAATCCTACAAAAAATACCAGAATATTACCATTTAATTATTACACGCCGGCTGCTGCTAGCAATATTAACTTGCTGATAATACGTTAAAAAGCCGGTTTATGAATATGCAAACATTGCCTCTCGTTCCCACGCAGAGCATGGGAACGAGAAAAACTCCTACATCGCTCGTAGCGTGCGCCGTGCGCACAGAGACTGTGAAAGTATTCTTAATGTAGGGTGGATAAGTGCAGCGCATCCACCATTCTAGCCGGTATTGGTGGATGCGCTGCGCTTATCCACCCTACGAATAGTGCGATTTTCTAGGTTTTTAGAATACTTTCACAGTCTCACAGCACAGGCTACATAGAAACAAACGATTTACAAGCGGCCTAAATTGTGAAATCCATCACATCACTATTGCGTTAGCTGTCACAGATAGAGTGCACATATGCGGCTATTTTTATATTGATTGCTTCACTTAACTTAAATAAACGCCGATATTGATCATGTGACACCATAATAATTTTAACTGTCATTGCGCTATTTGTTTAGGTCATCGGAAATATCAAATAGCGGTGGAGTGAAAGGGTGAGGTGTGGCGATTAAAAGTCACATATGCTTAAAACCAATTTGACTCAATAGCGAGTCAAAATAGTTAACAGGTTATGTAAGGAAAACTAGCATGAGCATGATCAACGCAAGTAATGTAGTGAATCTAAATTCAATTCCCGACAGTGAAGAATTTAGCCTGCCGGTTCACACGCCAGAGCTTATAAAATCTGCGAAAAGGATTGCGGATAAAAGAATTGACTATTTAGTGCAGGTCATGTTCGATCACGTGGATGATTGTTTGTTTGAGTACGCAGATAAGGCTGAAAATAATCAGGTGCAATCGGAGTTTTTCGATGCAATGCGTATTATTCGTCTAAAAAAAGAACAGATGGTAAAAACTTACACTAATGAATTTAGTAAAGAGTTTGTATTGTCGGTAAGCGATCCATCCCATGTTATCTCACCAAACCAAACTCAACCCACAAAGGATATTGAGTTTGAAGGATTGAGCTTGGTAGAGGAAGACGATTTAGAAGAGTCTCTCGCCATAAACAATATGACTCAAAAGATTTTCCATCAATTTAAACATCCTTTATTCACTATGGCACGGCGAGTTGATTTCGTAATGGGGGAGGTGGGATATACCTCTGAAGAAAATCCGCTCAGCCCCTATGTTATATGTAATGCATTTTTGGCAGCAGTGGATACTTTGGAGCTTAATATAAAAATTAAGCTCATTGTGTTTAAGCTGTTTGATAAATTTGTGGTTCAAAAAATCGGTGTAATGTATGACGAAATAAACAGTATGTTTATTGCAGCCGGTGTATTGCCAACTATAAAATTTAAAGCGCCTATAATTAGTCGAAATGGTCCACAGGCGCGTGGTCGCACTCAAGAAGGGATTGTTACAGAAAATCAACCAGGCAGAGAGGCGGATTATTTTAATCCGAATAACTTTGTTTCCCAAAACATTGATACAAATATCTATGCAGCAGGAAATTATGGCGCTGAAAATCAGGGCGCTGAAAATTATGTCACCGAGCCGGGTGTAAGTGTTGGTTCTGATCCTTTTGCGCTAATTCAACAACTATTAATAAATCAGCGCCAAGGAATTGCGCCATCTCAGGGTAGTGGATATATCCCAGTTCAACAGCAAGGAAATCCTGACGACTATCCAAGCTACGTTACTCAAGAAGTAATAACCGGCCTTTCCGGATTACAACAAAGTGGCACTATTCAAATCAGCGGGGGTGATGGTCAAGCCACTGCACAGTATATTAAAACCAATCTTGTGCAGGAAATTAGCCGCGCGCAAGGCGATACCACCCCAAAATCCATGGAACGTGCCGAAGCGGATACTATTGATATTGTCAGTATGATGTTTGACTACATACTGGCAGATAGTAATATTCCAGAATTTATTAAGACGCAAATCATACTTTTGCAAATTCCAATGGTTAAAGTGGCTATTTTGGATAAAACGTTTTTTGCCAAGAAAAATCACCCAGCACGCCTATTACTCAACGAATTGGCTTATATAGCAGATACATTAGATGAAGATGTTGAGCCAGAGAACGACCCGATTTTTCAGCAAATAGAATGTACCGTTGCCCGAGTACTTTCTGAATTTGAAAGCAATGTCGAACTATTTGAAGAACTATTGGATGAATTCAAATTAGTCGTAAAAGAGGAAGTACAGACCAATAAATTAGCTGAAGAACTGGTTGAGCAGACAAAAGAAACCGTTGCAGCAGAAATCGAACTTCGATTAGGAAATAACCGAATACCCAAACTGGTTAGAAAATTTATCTTGGGACCCTGGAAGGATGTATTAAAGATAGTGGGTGTGCGTGATGAATGTGAAGGCAGTGCTTGGGATATTTCACTTCAAACGATGGATGATTTGGTTTGGAGTGTACAACCTAAACTGGTGGTTTCTGATCGCCAAAGGTTAATAAAGCTAATTCCAAAACTGTTAAACTCACTACAAGATGGTTTAATTCTGGTAAATTTTGGGCAAGATAATATAGATGAGCTTTTTAATCGATTAGAGAAGCTTCATGTAGCAAGTTTACGACTTGACCAGATCACCACAAGCGCAAATACGAGCATTCTTACAGATGATAAATCTGAAACACGTGTAAGCAACGTGGCAGCAGCGAATAAAGATGCAGATGATATGCAGGTTGATGATATCTTAGCTGAAGGTTCACGCCACAATGCCTATGAACGAGCTCTAGTCGATCCAGCCATAACCAGCAGCGAATACTATCAGTTTGTGCTAAATATGGAGTTGGGTACATGGTTGGAATTCAAAGAAGATAATAAATCCAAACGCGGTAAACTATCCTGGAAGTGCGACTTTACCGGAGATTATACCTTTACCGACCGAAAATATCAGGTGGTTGCGGATGTTAATATGCGTGACTTGATAACGCTTCTCGAAAATAAAGAGGCGCACTATGTTGACAACATACCAGTTTTCGATCGGGCAATTAATTCGATCGTTAGCAGTTTGAAAAAATGTATCGACCCCAGCCCAAATGATTTAGTTGTTTTAGATCAGTAAATAAGGTTAAGATTTGGCGGCAATGAACCGTTTTATGATCTTAAAGGCAACTTTGGTTACACGTGGCGAAAATTGCTTACCGCTTTGATTACTGATCTCTGTTACTGCCCGTAGAACAGAACGTTTGAACTGACGATCAGCGCGAGGATGGGTCATTGATTCATAGGCATCCACTATGGCTAAGATCTGTGCGCCGACACAAATATTATCGCCCTTAATGCCGGTGGGATAACCGCTACCATCCCAGTGTTCATGATGTTGTCGAATAATAGTGACACACTCTTCCCAACCTGGTATGAGAGCAACAAGATCAGCAGATGTGCTCGGGTGCGTCCTGATCAGTGTCTTATCGGCTTCGTCAAATTTACCGGTTTTCAATGTCAGGCTGTCATTTAAAAACGCGTGTGCAATATCATGCATATAGACAGCGGCTGCCAGTTGGTGATCCGCCACGGAATCGGCTAATTCATGGTTTATTGCCAAAGCAAGTGGCAATGTTCGGGTGGTCCGATTTTGCCAATACGTTAACTTTGAATCCAGCATGGAAATAAGATATTTGAAATAGTTTAAGCTCGCCAACAGTTCTTTGGGCGTTTCGTAAGAGACCTGTGTTTCGCTTTTCGTTTCTGGCTGCTGATCATGGTCAGCCTTAACAAACAACGCATGTTTGCCACCTACCTTGTCATGTGTAAGGTTGGCGATTACCTCACTTGCTTGTATTTCCGCTTCGGCTTGTTTTGCGGATTTTAAATCATTTAGTTTTTGTTTAATTGTGTCTAATAAGTTATTGTCGAACGTCTTGTCTTCAAAAATAAGCTCGCTTAATTCTTTAACCTTGTCTAGCGCGACTAATAGCATCTCTCCCAGTACTGGCGAAAAATGGAGCTGTCCTTCACGCATGGCGGACACGACATCTTCAATAGCATGACTAAAACTGGCCAGTTCATCTAACTGGCACATCGTAGTATTCCCCTTTATGGTGTGAAGCGCGCGAAAAACAGCGTCTATACTGGAAATGTCGCCAGGATTTCCTTCAAGCAGAACGATTGAGTTTGCAATAGACTCGTAATTATCCTGAAAGCTCTCCCGGAAGTCCGCTGCGATTTCACCATCGATTGATAATTTAATATTTGAAGTGCTCATATTTAGGTCAGGTCAATTATATTTAGCCACAAAACATAAATATAGACCATATAAGCAATTTATCATGTCAAGTAGGCTTGAGAAAAAATCAATATGCAAAGATTGTTGCCATAGTGTCTATAATTGTTGCAGGGGTATCGTGACTGTTTTGTGCCGTGCCGATCTTTAATCGGGAAATTAATGAGTAAAACTAAAACATTAACAGGCAACAATTGGTGTATGTCAATAGATCAAGGTGGACATTCCACCAGAGCGATTATATTTGACGGCAATGGCAAGGTAATCGAGCAAGCACGATGTGATGTCTCCGTAAGTTACCCTCAAGCTGGCTGGGTTGAACAGGATTCTGTTGCCTTACGGGATTCTGTATGTTCAGTTATTCGTGAACTGGAACAAAAGTTGGGTGATGCAAGTTCACGTGTTGTTGCAGCAGGCTTAGCAACACAACGATCCAATATAGTGTGTTGGAACAAAAAAACCAGGCAGGCATTGTCTCCTGCCATTAGCTGGCAAGATCGACGCGCTCACAAATGGTTAGAATCTTTTGCTTCCTATAACGAGAGAGTTCATCAGCGTACTGGTTTATTGATTACCGCACATTATGGTGCAAGCAAATTGCGTTGGTGTTTGGACAATCTTACAAAAGTACAAGACGCGTATCAAAAAAATGAATTGGCTTGGGGACCACTGGCCAGCTATTTGGTCTCTCAAATAACACTCGAACATAATAATCTGGTGGATCCGGCTAATGCTTCTCGTACTTTGCTGTGGGATTTAAGGGCAAAGGATTGGAGTAATGAATTACTGCAACTGTTCGGTGTGCCGCGTTTGCCATTGCCCCGTTGTGTTCCAACAAACTATTCATATGGTCAAATGAAGTTTAACCAGCGTAACATCCCACTAAGCCTCATGACAGGCGACCAGTCTGCAGCGATTTACGCGTATGGTCGACCAAAATCTGAATGTATCTATGTTAATTTAGGCACAGGTGCATTTATCCAACAATCCACCATGAATCAGCTTGTATTTGCCCCCAAATTGTTATCAGGCATTGTGTATTATGACGGAGAGCAGTCCAACTACGTACTAGAATCCACAGTTAACGGTGCAGGTAGCGCCTTAACAAAAATTGAAAACGAACTCAGGCTACCCACAGATTATGCAGAACAAAAATTTGCTGCTTGGTTAGATGAAATTACGGACCCTCCCTTGTTCTTGAACGGCGTGGCTGGTTTAGGCGCGCCTTATTGGGTACCGGATTTTGAGTCAAAATTTGTAGGGCAGGGCAATAGCAAGGAAAAAATCGTTGCTGTTGCCGAGAGCATTATTTTCTTGATTAAGGTTAATATGGTAGAAATGAATAAAGTAACGACACGGCCCTTCAAAATTATTGCTAGCGGTGGTTTGGCTTTAAGTGATGGTTTATGTCAACGTTTGGCAGATTTAAGTGAATTACCCGTAGTTAGACCTCAATATTGTGAAGCCACCGCAAGAGGTACGGCCTATTTAACACTAGCTTGTCCAGCGGATTGGGGGCGTGATAGCATGGATCGCCTATTCGAACCGAAAGTCAATAAACCACTAAAGGAGCGGTATTCCCGATGGCGTTTGGCAATGGAACGTAATATTAATGCAAATAGAGAATAAAAAATTTGTCGCTCACCGTGGATTCAGTAAGGAGTATCCTGAAAACTCCTATGCTGGAATTTTAGCAGCGCTTCAATGCGGGGCTTCTTATATCGAATTTGATGTACAACTTAGCGCAGATAAGGTTCCTTATGTTATTCATGATAGTGAGCTAAAAAGAACGACAGGAAAAGATGGGTTAATCTACGAGTTATCCAGTGTAGAATTGAATGACTACAATGTCGCCTATGCCTCACGTTTTGGTGATAAGTATACGCATGAGTCTCTATCTAACCTGACAAAAATTGTTGAGCTCTTAAGTAAATGGCCTCAATGCCAGGTCTTCGTGGAGCTTAAACGTGCGAGTATTACACAGTTTGGAAAAAAGGCAGTGTACGAAAGCATCGTCAAAATTCTTGGCCCAATCCAAAAGCAAACGATTATTATTTCCTTTGATATTGAGTTTGTTAAATATGCCAAACAACAAGGTTGCTCCAGAATAGCCTGGGTGTTTGACGAGTGGCATGATACGGTTAAAGACCAAGTGTTTCGCTTACAACCCGAGTACGTGTTTACTGACTGGGAATGTGTGCCCGCAGAAATTGTCAAATTGTGGCCGGGTGCTTGGCAATGGGTAATCTACGAAATCGATGATCCGCAGTTAGCGCTTAAGTGGATTAGTAAGGGCGCCGACTTGATAGAAACCAATGATATTGCTGGTATGTTGAAGACATTTGATTAATTTAGGATCATCATGCCGAGTTATGATTTAACCATAATCGGATGTGGCATACACGGTGCCGGGGTTGCTCAGGCAGCGGCTGCAAAGGGTTATCGAGTTCTACTCTTAGAAAAAACGGCGGTGGCAGCTGGTACTTCTAGTCGTTCGAGTAAACTCATTCATGGAGGCTTACGTTATCTTGAGACAGCGCAGTTTTCTCTGGTTCGTGAATGTCTGCGTGAACGTGAAATTTTACTCAGAAATGCACCAGAATTAGTAAAACTCGAACGATTCTATATTCCAATCTATAGGCAAACCTCCCGTTCACAATATATTATACGTGCCGGTTTAAGTTTATATGCACTGATGGGGGGTTTAAAAAAATCCTCGAGATTCCATTCTGTACCAAAAAGTCAATGGCCTGAAATGGACGGCCTAAGAACCAAAGACCTTCAACAGGTATTTCGTTATAGTGACGCACAAACAGATGATGCCGCGCTAACTCATGCCGTGTTGAATTCCGCCGTAGCAATGGGTGCTGAGGTCAAATTACCGGCCACATTTGTAAGTGCTGAACTTAGACCATCGGATTGTGTTATACGCTATTGCTATGATGGCAAAGAATTCGAAGTCCAATCAACCGTATTAATTAATGCAGCAGGCCCTTGGATTAACCAAATTTTGTCCAGCATAAGTCCAAAATTGCCACCACTTGAACTAGACCTGGTGCAGGGAACACATATCGTTATTAATCGCGAGCTAAAGCAAGGTTTTTATTATCTGGAATCTCCTAGTGATCAGCGAGCCATTTTCGCAATGCCTTGGAAAGGCAAACTTCTGCTCGGTACCACCGAGTCAAAATATAACGGCATACCTGAAAAGGTTAAACCATTGCAACAAGAGCTGGATTACCTGGTGGATATTTATACGCATTATTTTCCCGAGAGTCCTAGCAGTGGCGTGCCACTTATTGATAGCTTTGCCGGTCTGAGAGTATTACCTGCTTCCAAAAAAACGGTTTTTAAGCGTTCGCGTGAAACCCAATTAATCGTGGATAATGAATATTGCCCGAAATTACTGACTATTTTGGGTGGCAAATTGACTTCTTACCGCGCAACGGCACAAAATGTAATGCGACGCCTGCAGAGTGAGTTACCCGTAGCAAAAAAATATGCTGATACAGCAAATATTCCCCTGGTGCCGGATTTATAACAATTAACAACTCTGAGGAGACTAAGTGCTTATAGTTAGGCTAACTCGGCTTGGTGTTCTTCTCTGCAATATCCTCAGAACATATATTTATTATTTATAAATATCAAAAACTGAATCAAAAACTGTGCCAAAGTATTTACATGAAATGCACTTATTTGCATGCCATTTGGTGAAAAATAGGCTATAAATAAAATTTAAACACACAAAAAGATGTTTAGGCTGAATGAAGTCTATTAACCATACAAAAATAATGGTTTATAGTGCCGCGAGTCCTGCGAGATATACCCAGATAGAGATATTTAATTCAGTTGCACAATGTAGAAAAATTGCGTTACCTGTCAAGATGTTGGTAAAAAAATAGAATTTAACTAAATGATTGGATATTAGGCTTATCTATTTCAATCATTAGTTGATATTATAAATAAATATACCACAAACTATAAAAGGTTTAGAGTTATTATGGCCGACCGAAGACTCCATGTGTTTTTTAGCGTTGCTCGCCTCTTGAGCTTTACCAAAGCCGCAGAGAGCTTACATATGACCCAACCCGCCGTTACCTTTCAGGTACGGCAGTTAGAAGAATATTTTAACACCCGATTATTTGATAGAACCCATAATCGTATCAGTCTCACAGAAGCCGGGACCAAGGTATACGAATACGCGGAGCGAATATTTCAGTTGTACAATGAACTTGAAAATTCCGTTCGCGAGTTAACCGGAGAAATTAGCGGGGTACTTATTCTAGGCGCAAGTACAACCATTGCCGAATATATGTTGCCTGCGCTGTTAGGCGACTTTAAAGCCAAATATCCGGACGTCAACCTACGCTTAAAAGTCTCCAATACCGATGGTATTGTTTCCATGGTGGAGCACAATATTATTGATTTGGGGGTGGTGGAAGCTCCAGTAAGCAATAAAAACCTGGCCGTAGAGGTCTGCCGTACAGATCGTTTGGTGGCAATCGTGCCACCTAATCATCCTTTGAGTCAAAAAGGGGATACGGTAAAATTAGAAGAAATCGTTAAGTATCCTTATATTTGTCGCGAAGAGGGATCGGGTACACGTGAGGTTATTCTGGATTTCCTCAAAGAAACCGGAATTGAACCCAGCGCACTCAATATCATCATGGAATTGGGTAGCCTCGAAGCACTCAAGGGTGCAGTAGAAGCAGGTATAGGCATAAGTATCGTATCGCGTGCCACCTTGCTTAAAGAAATTAAACTGGGAACGCTTGATGTTCTGGAACTTGACCCGCCCCTGGAAAGGCCGTTTTCGTTCGTTCATCAGAAACACAAATTCCGACAACGTGCTATGGATGAATTACTGGAATTTGCACAGAGATATTGTGAGACACATCCGGGTTAATTTAGACTTATAATACAAATTACAGGCTGGCGGTGCGCTTGGCAGGGTGATCATACTTTGTGTGCGTATTGTGATTAGCTTGCCTTAAGCTTCTGGTTTCAAATTTCAATACTCCTTTATGAAACCTAACGAAAAATCATTACTCAAAATATTTCGAGATCTTTCATCGGCAGATCAGCAAAGCGTGCGTAGTTTCGCAGAATTTTTGCGCGCCAAAGGCACAAAATCTGCTAGCAATGACCAGCAAGCGGTTGTTTTACCCAGACCCGATACTGAATCTGTAGTGGCCGCAATTAAACGCTTGTCGGCCAGCTATCCTATGCTAGAAAAGCCTGGATTATTAAATGAAACATCCGCGCTTATGGCACAACATGTTATGCAGGGAAAAAAAGCAGTCGTCGTTATCGATGAATTAGAGGCCTTGTTTTTGAAAAATTATGATGAATTTCTTGCCAATAAAAATAATAAACCAACAGGTGAAGAATAAATGTTAGCGGTTATACGCCAGTGGTATGAACGGAATTTCTCCGACCCGCAAGCCGTCATATTACTTATAATCCTCGTTGTCGGATTCCTGATTGTATTTTATATGGGTAATATGTTGGCACCCATATTAACCAGTATTGTCATCGCGTATATGTTGGAAGCGGTGGTGGCGGCCCTGGTAAAGTATCGTGTGCCACGTTTGATTTCGGTGACCATCGTCTGTTTAATGTTTGTAATGGTATTGGCATTTCTGATCTTATGGTTGATTCCTGTACTGTCCGGGCAAATTACTCAGCTGGTGCAGGAATTGCCCAAACAAATCGATAAAGGCCAGCAGGCTTTGTTGCACTTACCCGAACTCTACCCGCAGATCGTATCCGAAGCACAGGTAAATGTAATTATAAATGCAATACGCGAACAATTGGGTAAATTGGGGCCACGATTTTTTTCAGTTTCCCTGTCATCTATTCCGGTTCTTTTTGCTTTAATCATCTACTTGATATTAGTACCCTTGTTGGTGTTTTTTTTCCTGAAAGACAAAACGGTTATCGTTACCTGGCTCAGCGCACGTTTACCTCAAGATCGTGGATTGGCAACACGCGTTTGGGTGGAAATGGATCAACAAATCGGTAATTATGTACGCGGCAAATTCACCGAAATATTTATTGTCGGTGGAACAACTTATATCGTCTTCGTGGTTATGGGTTTAAATTACGCTATGTTGTTGGGGGTTTTAGTGGGGATTTCGGTAATCATTCCATACATTGGTGCGGCTGCGGTAACCATACCTGTCGCCATGATCGCTTTCTTTCAATGGGGTTGGAGTGCTGATTTTGCCTATTTGTTACTTGCCTATGGAATAGTTCAGGCGCTGGACGGTAATATATTGGTGCCCTTATTGTTCTCAGAAGCAGTAAATCTCCATCCCGTTGCGATTATTGTCGCCGTTTTGGTATTTGGAGGAATGTGGGGACTTTGGGGTGTGTTTTTTGCTATACCTTTAGCTACTTTGGTAAAAGCTGTGTTAACTGCATGGCCGACGACCAGACGAACAAACAATCGGGCCGCAGCAGAGCACACCTAACTTACTATCACAAAGAATGCGCTCTTAATTGATGATGATGCAAAGACCTGTAGTCTTTACAGCAGTTTTACTGCGGCAAGGACTTCTTCCACGTGTCCGGCGACTTTAACCTTGCGCCATTCTTGGCGTAATACACCTTTTTCATCAATAAGAAAGGTGCTGCGTTCGATTCCCATGTGTTTTTTACCGTACAGGTTTTTTTCTTTGATGACATCAAAAATCTTACACAACTCTTCTTCTTCATCGGAAATCAAATCAAAATTGAATGCCTGTTTTGCCTTGAATTTTTCATGCGATGCAATACTGTCCCGTGATACACCCAAAATCTCAGCCCCAGCTCGTTTGAATTTCAAGTAATTATCACGAAAATCCTTAGCTTCGGTAGTGCAACCAGGCGTGCTGTCTTTTGGATAAAAGTAAATGACCAGCTTTTTTCCCTTAAAGTCAGATAACCTAATATTTTTTTCACCGGTGGCAGGTAGCGTAAATGCGGGTACGCGTTTTCCTATCATAATTTTATCGGCTC
>Ga0316192_10002145_pt1 | contig 14441 bp, 18 predicted proteins | sample MerIslwburrow_MG_FD_204931 | JGI IMG/M metagenome (GOLD analysis project Ga0316192, IMG submission 204931) | Coastal sediment microbial communities from Maine, United States - Merrow Island worm burrow | ecosystem: Environmental > Aquatic > Marine > Coastal > Sediment | place: USA: Maine...
AAATCGTGCCACCGGCTCTGGTACCGGGCCTGGCACGCGGATAACCCGAAACCTGATTATAGGAGGTGATCCACGTACGCACTTATTTATGATGAACACGACCTTGCCAAACCCAAAAAATCGGATACCGATTAAGGCAATTAAACGCTAGGGCTGAAGAATCCTTGTCGCAAGATTTTATCCACTTGCTCCCCAGGGCTGAGCACAACCAGAAAGGAGGACACTATGGCCGTACAAGTGCTAATTCGAAGAAAAATTATGGAAACTAAAGCGAAAGAGGTGTCTCCGCTCATCGTAAAATTACGGTCGCTTGCTACGATTCAGCCCGGCTATATTTGCGGCGAAACCCTGAACTGCATCGATCCGCCGGGCCGCAAAGAATATTTGGTCAGAAGCACGTGGCATTCGGTGGAAGATTGGAACAACTGGCTGCACAGCAAAGAAAGATCCACCGTAAATGATCAGATCGATCAATTATCACAAGAAAAAGCAGAATACGCGATCTATGAACCGCTGGTGGGCGGCATCATTCCGGCATCAAATATCCAAGGGGAAAAATGAAAAAAGATATTCTGGAGATAAATGACCGCACGTTTGATTCTCAAGTCCTGCAATCCGGCAAACCGGTAGTGTTAGATTTATGGGCCCCCTGGTGTGGCCCCTGCAATTCAATCGAACCGGTGGTTGAAAAACTGGCTGAAGCTTACGGCGATCAAATCCGTTTTGCCCGATGCAATGTGGACCATAATCCAAAGACTCCCGATAAATATGGAATTAAAGGCATCCCCACGCTGATGTTTATTGAGGGAGGCAAGCTGGTCGATAAACTCACCGGGCTGGTGCCGATGTCAATAATTGAAGATGCCATAAGGAAATGTTTGTCAGGATCTGAGCTGGCCGAGCCGTTATCGCCGGAAATCCACTAATGATTGAATATTGAATAGTTAAGGTCCACCTCTCTCCGAGCTGGAAGCTCTACGAGCCGGAAACCGGCGGATCAATTGTAAAAAGAGCTATCCAAAAAATGACGGAGCGAAGCGATTCCTTCATTCGTCAATAGTCATTTTCTTTGTTCCGGCTTGTCCGGGTTAGGAGGTATTAAAGTGAATAATATATCGTTTGCTGACATCGCCATTGTATCCTGCGGGACCTTGAGCCTTGAACTCAATTATCTAAAAAAGGAAGGGTTTCTGGATACCTCCCATCTGTTTTTTACAACACCGGGCCTCCATGAAGATATTCATGAGCTTGAAGCGCAGCTGATACAGCGAATTAACAAGGCCAAAGAAAAGGCGACCAAGGTGCTGGTTGTGTATGGCGGTAAATTCTGTTATGTCAACGCTGATGAGCCCACCCGCACCATGCAAAAAATCATTGAAGAACAGGGTCACGGTGTTGCAAGGATCCAGGCTACTCATTGCATGGACATAATCGCCGGCGAAGCCGAACGCGAATCAATCGCAAAGGAACTTGCCGGGGACGAAAAGGTCTGGTGGATGACACCGGGCTGGATCCAATTTCGCCACAAGGTTTTTAAGGACTGGGACAAAGGCCTGGCCAACGAAAATTTTCCCCGGCATACCGGCGGCGCGATTGTATTGGACGGTATTGGCTACGTCGATCAGTATATGGCCGAGCAACCGGAAGCATTTTTAGAATACTCCGACTGGATGGGGATTCCCATACAGGGTTATCCGGTGACGCTGGACCGTTTGAAATCACTATTGGTGGAGCAAGCCAAGATACTCATGGGAGTTAAGTAGATGCCCAGGTCCAGAAGGCCCGGCACTGGTTCCTCCCTGAAAGGGAGTGTTTGTTTCATTACATAAAAGTGCCTAAAGTGCGCTAAAGTGACTAAAGTTGTGGAATACTGTCGATTTAAAAAAAGACAGAGCATAGCGATTCATTAACTTTAGCTCACTTCAAATTTTAGTTCACTTTTAACTTTTCCGGTTCATCCGGGATAGGAAAGAACACATTGAAATGACGGGGATATGAAAGTGAATGGGCAAAATGATGACCACCTATTGAGTGAAGAAAGGGCGATTAAGCAACAACTGGAAGAACTAAAGTATAGGGTGTCTCAGCTTCACGACGATATCCCCTGCCTGAAGCAGTGTTCCCGTCTGAGCGATCTTTTACAAAAAATGTACGAAATACGGGTGGGACTCAATCAATTAGAACAGGACCTGTTACAGACCCATCTCAAATGTTGTATCTCTCCGAATATAAAAGTTCCGGGGGAGGTTATCCTTGCACTATCAAAGCTGAGTGAGAAACGTCACGGCGTAATCATTGCGATGGAGAATAAAGACAACCTGGATGAGCATCTGCAAGGGGGCGTTATTATTGATGCTGCTGTCAGTGCGCCACTATTAGAGAATATCTTTTACCCGGGAAGCCCGCTTCATGACGGGGCCGCTATTATCCGGGATTCAAAAATCCACAAAGTAAATGTCTTACTTCCTTTGGCGCCCCATACCTCAGAACTGGAAGCCCTCGGTCTTGCAAGCCGCCACCGGGCAGCCCTCGGTCTCAGCCAGGTAAGTGATGCCCTGATTATTGTTGTGTCTGAGGAGAAGGGCTGGATTTCGATGGCACTTCAAGGCCAGCTATATCCGAACCTGGGTACATTTGCGCTACTCGAAAAACTCGGGGATAAAACGGAGGATGGCATCCGGAAAATTAAACCCTGATTGACAATTGTAATCGGCATCTCACCGGATTTAGGCATTCACGGCATGGGCAAATTTCATATCAGCGCCATTGATGGCGTCAATTACATCGACAACCGCATCGGACCATCCCAACGGCATAAAATGGATGCCCTGGCACATTGGTCTGATCTCACGGGTGAATCTGGCCATCATTTCGGCTGATTTTATCTTACGCTCCCGGGCTTCGACTGAACCGATCTCATCAATCCAGTCCTGGGGAACCTTGATCCCGGAAACATTGGCATTCATGTATTTGCCCATCCCGGGGGATTTGAGAAAAACAACGCCCGCCTGGATAGGCCGCCCTAATTTTTCTGCTTTTTTAATGAATCTTTCGAAGACGTTGACATCATACACGGCCTGGGTCTGAAAGAACTCGGCGCCGGCCTCAATTTTTTTCTCCATCTTCATCAGCTGCAAATCAAGGGGTTCAAAATTGGGGTTGACCACCGCACCGATGGTCATATCGGGCGGATTTTGAATCTCATTGCCGATCATGTCATGGCCTTCTTTCAATCCGGCCGCAATTTTTACTAGTTGCACCGAATCAAGATCGAACACATTCCTGGCATCTTTGTGGTCGCCCAGACTGGCGTGATCGCCGGTCAGCAGCAACATGTTGTCGATTCCCAGCGAATAGGCGGTTAAGATATCGGACTGCAGGGCGATGCGATTGCGGTCCCGGCAGGTAAGTTGATAGATCGGTTCATGGCCGTTTTCCTTCAGCTTCACACAGGCTGCCAGAGAGCCCAGTTTCATCACAGCGCTCTGGTTATCGGTAACGTTCACTCCGTGGACCCGGCCTCTGAGCACCTCGGCCTCCTTGACACATACGGGATCGATCTGCTTGTCCCTGGGAACAGTCCCTTTTACCGGCCCGACCTCACCGGTAATGACAAATTCACCCTTGCTAAAAAGCTCAGTTAATTTCATTATGTTATCTCCCTGTTTATTTTCATAAAATACCAGATGGTATTTAATCCTGATTGCTCACGGTTACGCTGGATCCCTGGGAACAGAACGTCGCCTCATGGGGACTGACGATCAAGGTTCTGGAACGCGCCCATTTTGCATTGTGCTTAGGCGCCATATAGCCTTTTATCAGATCAAGACGACCCAAGTTTTTGAGGCGTTCATAAATTAATATCCATCCGCAGTCCCGATTTTTGTCTACCTCGCATTTTCCGTCTTCAGCACCGCCGCAGGGACCGTTTAGAAGGCTTTTCGCGCAAAGGGTAATGGGACAAAGTCCTCCGGTAAATTCCACGATGCATTCACCACAGAGCGAACAGTATTCATTAATTTCCGTTGCCGATACGGTTTCTCCGCCGAAAATGGTATCGCATCCGGGATGCACCATGCCGCCATCGGTGGCATCGATGACCGTATGCACGCCCTGGCCGCAGCCCAGGACCAGAAAAGAATCCGCCTCTTTGACCTGGTCGGCATAATCTTCCATCAGCACCTTGCGGGTATGGTCCAATTTGCACAAGGACATGCCTTGCGGTCCCGGCACCGTATACCCCGCAACTTTAAAGCCTCTTTTGAGCAGACGCCCGGCCATGTTCGCGGTTTCTTCCTCGCCACCGGAATGGCATTTCCAGGCGCAATTGTTACACCCGACAACGAACACCTTTTCACCGGGTTTGATGAATTTGACAATCTCTTCAATGGGTTTTTGAATTGTAGCGTGCACTTAATTTTCTCCTTTTTTTTAGAATAGACCTTTTTCCGCTTTTTATACCCAGTCTTCCAACATTCCATCATTCCATACGGCTTACCAAGAGAATGCCCGCAAAAAGCACCGTGATTCCAATAAATTGTAGAAATTCTGATATATTTAATTATCTCTTCCCGCAAAGGGCGCATGCATACCATCTCCGCAGCTTTTCCGAATGAACTGCCGCGCAGCAGAGCTGATGGGATATCCCAAATAGCGAATTTCTATTCTATCGAAGCACGCTTCGGGGGATTAACCCCTAAAGATTTGGTATCGCCCTACGAAGATTAGATTCATCTGTGCAGTCTATGAAATTTGTGGATTCAAGTTCCGCAATTTTCGACAATCCGCAATGCGGCATTAATCCGAATCAGGAATCCGATCTCCCATCGGAATTTCTTCACCCGGCGCCCAGGTGTCAAAAGATTTCGCCGTCAATTTATCACCTGCGTGCACCCGGTCGTACACCCAGACAATCCGGGTATTGCATTCCCAAACTCTTCTGCCCAGCTTATCTTGCCGTTTTTTCAAAGCTTTTTCGGCAGTCTTTCTGGTCTTGTGTACGGAGATAACTTCCTTTTCGACGTCTGCCGGTTCGAATCGGTCATAAATCAATGCGTACATAACAGAACCTCCCTTTGGGTTGAATTAGCGCCCTTTTTATAATGAGTTGTCCGACATTTTGCCCTTTATTCGAAAAAACGCTTCTCGTATTTAACCGCCGCCAGGTCGAACTCCCTATACAGTAACTTCAATTGAATTTAAATCCGCTATTTTTTGCCTCCTTAGTTAGGTTTCACCGATTGTTTTTTTTTCAGTGTTATGCGATATGAGGGCTCGTCACCCGACATCTCCTCGAGACTGACCAGTTCATAGCAAGAATCCGGTAAAACTTTGAAAAGATCTGCCCGTGTATTCGGGTCGCTCCAACAGACTTCCAGCGTTTCACCGGGGTCCATCAATTTAAGCTCCTGGATCACTTTAAGAAGTGAAAAAGAAACGATGGCACCTCGTAGATCAAGCTTGTGTTGCATGACTTCCCTCTAACAGACAACTCTGAAGTATTTAATATCCCTTTCAGCAAGTTCGATGCCATGTCATTTGAAATTCCGATGCCGGGTTTGAGCTTGAGAGTTTATGGATAATATCATGTTCTGTAATTACAATATGTTAAGTCAATCTATGGCATGGTTGACAGGATAACTTCAAAAATCCAAGCCACGTCTGCACATACCTATTGCCAGCAAAGTGTTAAAAATGTTAATAATGGTTAAAATTAGCACATGTTAAAATTTTAACAGGAGAAATTCAACATGGTCGAACAGGAATTAAACAGATATTGGAAAACGGTGGTCAACACCATCCAGGATGGTGTCATGATCGTAGACACTGACGGTACCATTGTCTCCGTAAACAAAGCCTTAGAAAATATAACCGGGTACAGCTATGACAAACTTATTGGAAAACCATGTACAATATTAAACTGCAATATTTGCGAGATTGCTCGCGAGGCCAAAGGTAAAAAATGGTGCAGCCTTTTCAGAACGGGTGCGGTAAGTAAACGAAAATGCGCCCTGATGAAAAAAGATGGCGCCTATATCCATGTGCTGAAAAACGCGTCCCTGCTGCGTGACATCAATGGCCAGGTGATGGGGGCGGTGGAGACCATGACCGATATTACGGAGTTAATTGAAAAAGATACCCAAATCGAGGCCTTTCGCCGTGAGCTGCAGACCGAAAACGGTTTTCACGGAATTTTAGGTGCCTCCGCGTCCATGCAACAGGTATTTGATTTGATCAGCAATGCCTCTCATTCGGACGCACCGGTGATTATTTTTGGTGAAAGCGGCACCGGCAAAGAGCTGGTGGCCAAGGCCATTCATGATACCGGAACCCGCAGAAAAAAGCCTTTTGTAAAGGTCAATTGTGCCGCCTTGACGGAGTCACTGCTGGAAAGCGAGCTATTTGGACACGTTAAGGGCGCCTTCACGGGGGCTTATCGCAGCCGTGAGGGCCGATTCGAGGCGGCCCACGGTGGGGACATTTTTATGGATGAAATCGGAGATTTACCCCTATCCACCCAGATCAAGATGCTGCGCGTGCTGGAGGAAAAGGTCATCGAGCGTGTCGGTGACAACCGGCCCATTCACATCGATGTCAGAATCATCTCGGCCACCAACCGCAATCTGAAACAACTGGTGGAACAGGGCAGTTTCAGGGAAGATTTCTTTTACCGGATTAACGTCATACCGATTATAGTACCGCCTTTAAGAGAACGGGCGGGAGATATTCCATTGCTGGCCGATTCATTTTTTCATCGCATCCAGCTTAAAAACCAAAAAAAAATTATGGGAATTTCCAATGAAGCCATGGAGTTACTGATGGCATGCGACTGGCCCGGCAATGTCAGGGAATTAAAAAGTGCTTTTGAGTATGCTTTTGTCACCTGCCAGGAATTACTGATCCAGCCCCATCATTTTCCGCCGGCCGTCACCTCTGCCCAACCCGCTGTTAAAAATACCTCAAAACCACCTTTCAATCGTGCCGATAGGAAAAAGAAGCAGCTGATCGAGGCCCTCGAACGTGCCGACGGGAACCAGTCCCGGGCGGCCGATATCTTGGGGGTTTCGCGGGTCACAATCTGGAACCGGATGAAAAGATACGGTATTACGGCACAGAAAAATATCAACATCTAAGTTTTGGCATTAAATTTGCCGTTATTTCTATGCACAGGGGTTATTACTTGGCATTTGCTTCTATTTAAATGGCCGCCATTCTAGATCTCATTCGGGTGCTTGTATTTAGCAATTACTGGATCTGAATAATTTTGATCATATGATCATAATATTTATTGACATTATGTATATCAAGTTTTATATTATAGTCAAATGATCATAACAGGAGAGATAATCCATGCCGCGTCCTAAAAAACCGAGATTTGTATCCGGTTATCCAACCCTAACAGCATTTATTCCCGAAGGTGTTCCGGTAACCGGTGAGGTTTATCTATCCGTTGAAGAACTCGAAGCCATCCGGTTGAGCGATTTTGAAGGTTTGGATCAGGAAGCCGCCGCCAATCTGATTGAAGTATCCCGGCAGACCTATGGCAGAATTTTAGCCCATGCACGCAGCATTATTTCAGAGGCTCTGGTAACCGGCAAAGCCTTGAAAATAGAAGGTGGCGACTATGTGTTTCGAGGCATGGGCAGGCGCCACCACGGCGGCAGGGGTCAAGGCCGGGGTCAAGGCAAGGGCCGAGGCAGACAGTCTTAACAAATTAACCAGTCAACCATTTTACTCATTAACGATACCGAAAGGAGGTGAGCAATATGCCACAGGGAGATAGAACAGGTCCCCAGGGCCAGGGCCCAAAAACAGGACGCGGCATGGGAAAATGCGGTTCTAAAAGCGGAAACCCTGCGCCACAGGGTCAAGGTGGTCGGGGAACCGGCCGGGGTCAGGGCCAGGGAGCCGGCAAGGGTCAAGGCCGGGGTCAGGGCAAAGGGCGAGGCACCGGACAGGGTCGCGGCAGGCAGTCTTGACATTTTAACAAATCAACCAATCAACTTATCAATGACAATTGAAGGAGGTGATCTTATGCCAGGATTTGATCGAACAGGACCCATGGGAGCCGGAGCTATGACCGGCGGTGCCAGAGGCCGTTGCAACCCGGCGACAGCAGGAAATATTCCTGCCTATGCCGGCGGTTACGGCTATGGGCGTGGTCTGGGGCTAAGACGCGGTTTCAGAGGCGGATACGGCCCCGGTAGGGGCTGGGGACGCGGCTACGGCAGAGGCTACGGGGGCAATCCACCTGCTGCCGGCCCGGCCTATTCAATGGACGCAACCGGTGAGATGGACATGCTAAAGGCTGATGCCGATTACATGCAAAATTCATTGGATGCCATTAAAAAACGCATTGAGGAGCTGAGTGTCAAACCTGCCGAAGCGTCTTAAAACGGCTGCAGCATGGGGAGGCTGAATGATACGCTATGAATTAAGGGGTGGTAATTGGACTGCCCCTTAATTTTTAGCTCGCCTGGGGACAGTTTCCGAAGCAGTAATGAGAAGCATAAGACTGTTGGCGAGAAGAAACGATGAGTATATGCTCATAAAAACTCTGGGTGCTGCCGGATTGGTTGTCAAGCATTTTTTTTGATCAGCGAAATAAATCGGTGTATATTGGGGAAGGCAGTCAGTAAGACGTAAGAACGTCCATTATCTATAAGGAAACCGGGCAATGAAAGGCGGATGGAATTTATTGATCTGAATATTTGAATCCTTGGGCTTTATGCTGGCTTTTGCAGGGGAATTTCCCACTTTTTCATATACTTCCATACCGCCGTGCGGCTGACACCAAGTCGGCGGGCAACCTCCGCTTTGTTCCAGCGACTGGTCTCCAGCAGTTCCATCAGCTCTTCTTTTGACAGATCCTTTCCGATTCTGGCCTTTTTTGCGTCAGCGCCGGCAATTGCTCCCGGCCGGCATTCGTCTCTGGGCTGCCGAATTTCAAGCGGTAGATCCGATATTTCAATCTGATCCCGGTTGCATAGGACGAAGGCATGCTCAATGGCATTTTCAAGCTCGCGAACATTCCCGGGCCAGGAATGATCCATAAAAACGCGCATGGCATACTGTGAGATGCCTTTGATGTCTTTACCGGTTTTGCGGTTTTGACGTGCGATGAAATGCCGCGTCAAAAGCGGGATGTCATCTTTGCGTTTTCTAATAGGCGGTAAAACAATGGGAAAGACCTTCAGCCGATAGTAGAGATCATCTCGAAAATGTCCTTCCTGGACACGGCGGTATAGATCCCGGTTGGTGGCCGCCATGATCCGTATATTGACCTTGCGGGTTTTTGAATCACCCACGCGCTCGATTTCACGCTCCTGCAACACCCGCAGCAGTTTTACCTGAATATAGGGGCTGATCTCGCCGATTTCATCAAGGAATACGGTTCCGCCATCGGCTTCCTCAAATCTTCCAGTGCGATGATTGGTGGCGCCGGTGAAGGCGCCTTTGACATGTCCGAAGAGTTCGCTTTCCAGCAGCGATTCTGTTAGGGCCGAACAATTGACCGCTATCAGCGGGGAAGTTTTACGCATGCTGCGCTGATGGATCGCTCCGGCGACCAATTCCTTGCCGGTTCCGCTTTCGCCCATGATTAATATCGTCGCATCACTGGCGGCGGCGGCATTGATGGCAGCAAACACCTTCTGCATTTCGTGGCTTTTGCCGATCAGGTTATCCAGACGGTGCTTTTCGCCCAACCGGATCAAGGCCTCCTCGGCTTCCTGACGGGCCCGGGTTATTTCGCTGAGATCGGTGACGGTTTCAACCACACCGATAATCTTTTGATTTTCATCCCGCACCACTCGGGCGTTTTTGATGACCGGCACATGATGCCCGGCTTTATGGGTTAATATACATTCTTTCGCCTCGGATTTCCCCTCTTTGAGAATCTGACAGCTGCGAATGCCAGAGGGACATTTTTTACCGAAACATCGGCTGCATTTTAAAATCTGACACGTCTTGCTCATGGCCTCATCGGCCGTATACCCGCTGATATGCTCCATCGAACGATTCCAGGAAGTAACCCGTCCGTCTTTGTCAAGGGTGAAAACGCCATCGGCCATGGTGTCGATAATCTGATTAATAAAATAAACGTTCCAAATGCGGTGGGTATTTGAGTTCACAGCAATCTCCACTTCGTTTCGGTTTGAACGTCGACTATCGTTACCAAGTGTAACCTTGGATAGTACCCACGGATCGAGGGCATGTCAACCGGAAACCGAGATATTCCAGGCGTTACCAAACGTTAACTATTTTAAGAAGTAACGTTATTATATTTGATCTCCTGACACACGGAATCATTTTACACATAGGCCTTTAGCTCTTGGAAAATTATTTTTTTATTATTTTTAAGTAGTTAGAGTATTCAACATTTTATTGCGTGTTAGAGTCGGCTTTTGGCATACAAATTGAATTTAGATATAGATAAGTACATAAAGATAATGGATGTGAACTGTAGATCAATGCCAGTATTTTTAGTCTTCGAAACGATTACCCTACTGGCAAACAACTAACCAATCAAAGAGAAAGGAGAGTATCATGAAAGCACGAAATTGTTGTAAAACCATGCAAGCAGAGCTGACGGCCTGGAAAGCCAATGTTTATGATATCGTTCGTAAAATGGAAGAGCTGCCCGGCGGGGAAAGAGAAAAGATTCTTCCCAATATCGAGGACTTGCATATATTGATTTCGGAGATGGATGATCGGATCGAATATGTCCGGGATAACTGCACCCCCGAAACCGGGATCGACGATATCAGAACCGAAAGGGATGAATTCGATAAACATCTGGCAACCTTGCGCATCAAAACTGATGAAGCCATGCGGGGGCTGGGCGCCGGCAATTTCGGTGGCTGAAGATATGCAGGCTTGCCCTACCACCGATGACAACAGGCAGCGGCGGAAACGCCGCTGTGTGTTATTGTGCGCAATAATTGGAGGAATGGAATATCATGTCTGCGAATATTCAGGAAGTCAATGAAACCAATTTTAATAATGTGGTTTTAAAGTCTGATATACCGGTGCTGGTGGATTGCTTGGCCCCCTGGTGTATGCCCTGTCGGGCCCAGCAACCCATTCTGGAAAAGGTGGCCGACGAATTACAGGGTAAGGCGCTGGTTACTTCTTTGAATATTGAAGAGAATCGCGACACTGCGTATCGGCTGAACATACACAGTATTCCCACACTGGTCATCTTTCAAGGCGGGGAGGAGACCCGGCGCTTTATCGGGCTTCAAAAAGCGGATTCATTGACCAAAGCGCTGGAGGAGGCACTCCTCTAACGGCAAAAATACATAACCGGAAAGGAAACGTAATTTATGGATGAATTTACCTCGGCTCTTTCCTTGCCCCATACAAATTTGAAGGACTTTCCCATCGTTGTGGCGAATTAGAGAACTTAAGAATCTAATGGAAGTTTCACTACCTGAATACTGAGGAGGAATTAAAAGGTTGGCAAAAAACAGCTGTTTCTTTTTGCCACCCATGGCGCGGCGGCCGGCTCGGATCACGCCCTCAACGCCATGGACCACGCCAAGTCCCTGGCCACCGAAGCAGACATCCTTGGGACATACAGCTGTCAGGGTGAGGTGAATCCAAAAGTCTTGGAAAAAGCGAAGAGCAAACCCGAGCCTCCGGTCTGGATTGCCGATGCCCCCAATGCCTCCGGCCATCCCGATGAGGCCGATATAGAAGTGTTGAAACATCAGATAGCCCAATTATGGACGACGACAAACTAAGACCAGTAAATCACTGCTGATCTACTCCCTTGATTGTCTCAAGCCATCCCTGATCGTTATCTTTGCGTTACTATCCCCATTGTTTAACGGTCATTTGAGGTTTCTCCTCATCATTGAAATAGTTTCTTCCAGGGCCGAAGCTGGAGTTCCTGCCAGTTGGTTAGCGCCAGATACAATGCACCTACCGCCAGTTCCGCACAGTGCGTATTCTGCGGCGGCAGCGTTTCCAGGTAAGAAATCACAGCTTCCGCTGTAATTTCCCAGGCATCTTCGACTTTTCTTCCTTCTGCCAGCTCGGCCACCGTATTGGCACAGGCGTTGGTATTCATGCAACCGTCGGTATCAAAACAAACCGACTGGATGCGTCCATGGCGGATGGATAAATACACTTCCACGGTATCACCGCAGTCACCGGTTCGCTTCCCATACCCATCTGGATGCTCGATTCTCTCTCTCCGGTCATTACGGTTGGCCATCTCCAGGTAGTGCCGCGAATGATCCTGCCAGATAACAAATTTTTTCTGTTCCATTGACTTACTTAACAAAAATAATGGTAAAAAAATTAATACTTTAGACTTAGTTGAATAGTTTACTGGTTGAATGGTTGAATGGTTGATTAGATAAATCATATTCATGATTTCAGAATGTTACGGTTGTTGCTTAAAGATTTTGAGGACACAGATTTGCACAGATAACCACAGATTAATTCAAAACGCCTGGCGGCGGAACCATGTCCAGACATATGCAGCTGCCTGCATGCTAGGTGTCCTTTCTCGCCGAAGGCGAAATAAACTTTCTTTTTTAATCCGTAGTCATCTGCCTGCCCAACCTGTCCAGTTAAATGCGCGATCAAAGATGTCCGGCGCCTATTTAACCGGGATGAAATCTTTTTTGCCCTTATTTCATCGGGGTGTCCTAATTATCCTTTCTTTTGAAAAGGGATAAATCCATATTTGCAGCCACTTAACCAATCAACCCATCAACCAATCAACGATATCTGTACTTATTATAATCAATGATCGCAGACATTGCCGCCGGTCTGCAGCGTATTGTCCAGGTACTGTTTTACCAGTTCTTCAGGTGTCAGCGCCGCGGCGCCAACAATCACCTTTATATCGTTTTGGGCAAAAAGGTCCAAGGCCCTGGCACCCATTCCGCCGGCAATAATCACATTGGTACCCTGGTCATGCAGCCATTTTGGTAGCACCCCGGGTTCATGGGGCGGCGGGACCAGGGTCTCTTTGCTTTTAATCTGATTGTCTTCAACTTCCACCAGTGCGAACTCCTGGCAATGCCCGAAATGAGCGGTAAGTTTCCCTTCGGCTAACGGTATTGCAAACTTCATAATAATTTTCCTCCTAGTTAAGTTGATGTTTATACATAAATCTTTTCTGTTAAACGCTGCCAGGTGCTTCGAATGGCATCTCCTACCGATGATCTGCCATCATATTCAAAAACAGTTTGAGCCTGAATCATGGCCTTGGTAAAAATCGGATCAAAAGGAATTCGGCCCAAACAGGATAGCCCTTTTTCTTTGGCATAGGTTTCAATTTCCCGGGTCAATTCCAAATTGAGATCAAATTTGTTGACACAAATCATAGCCGGGACCTTAAAATGGGCGGCCAGCTGGGCCACCCGCTCCATATCGTGTTTACCGGAAACAGTGGGTTCGGTGACAATCAGTACCGCGCTGGCACCGCCGATGGAGGCAATCACCGGACAACCTACCCCCGGGGGACCATCTGTGAGAATCAAATCCAGGTTCTTAGCTTCGGCAAGCTTTCGAGCCTCCTGACGCACCAGGGTGACCAATTTGCCGGAATTTTCCTCGGCAATGCCAAGCCGGGCATGCACCATCGGTCCGAAACGAGTGTCCGAAACAAACCATTCACCGCACGTGCTTACCGGAAAATCAATGGCACCTTCGGGGCAGAAATGGACACAAACGCCACATCCTTCGCAGTCAATGGGATTGACTTTATAATCGGCGCTGATGGCATTGAAGCGGCACATCTCCTGGCACAAGCCGCATTCGGTGCAATGGTCTTTGTTGATCACGGCGGTGTTTCCCGACTGAAAATCCGTCTGCTGAATCACTTTGGGATTCATTATTAAATGCAGATCGGCTGCATCCACATCGGCATCACAGAGAACCATATTTTCAGCCAACGAGGAAAAGGCAGCCATGATACTGGTCTTGCCGGTTCCACCCTTGCCGCTGATGACAATTAATTCTTTCATGAAGATTGCTCCACCTTATCACTGCTTACCAATTCTTAACTGTTTAGTCACCAAATCACTAAGAAAAGCTTCATATTTTAAAAATTTTTTAGTGTCTTTGAGCCTTTGTGGCCGAACAGTTAAAGCAGTTTTTTAATTTTCTTATAGAGCGCCTGAAATTTTTCCTTCCATTCCGGCATCACGTCCACGATCATATCACCCCGGGAATAGGCCTCGGCAATGCGCCGATCAAACGGTATTTCCATGAGAATCGGTAATTTTTCATCGGCGGCGTATGCTTTGACTTTATCGTCTCCGATATCAGAGCGATTGATGACCAGCCCGCAGGGGATATTAAGAATCCTGGCGGCACCCACCGCCAGTTTCAGGTCGTGAAGACCAAATGGTGTCGGTTCGGTCACCAGCAAAATAAAATCGGCCGGCTTCATGGTTACGATTACCGGGCATGAAGTA
>Ga0316192_10002146_pt1 | contig 14439 bp, 11 predicted proteins | sample MerIslwburrow_MG_FD_204931 | JGI IMG/M metagenome (GOLD analysis project Ga0316192, IMG submission 204931) | Coastal sediment microbial communities from Maine, United States - Merrow Island worm burrow | ecosystem: Environmental > Aquatic > Marine > Coastal > Sediment | place: USA: Maine...
ATGGTCAACGTTTGTCCCCGCACCAGCCGGAAATAGGTCGGAATATAGATGACGGCCACGGCAAAGGTAATACTGATAATACCCGGCTCCAGCATGGCGGCAAAGGCGATGGCCAGAATAAGGCCGGGAAAGGAGTAGACCGAGTCCATGATCAGAGATAAAAGCCGATCGAAGGCCCCACCGTAATAGCCGGATATCAGACCGATAGTGATGCCCGTGATCGAAGATATGATGGCCGCCAGTATGGCCACACCCAAAATCGTACGGGCCCCGAAAATGATGCGGGAAAACACATCGCGCTGCAGGTTGTCGGTTCCCATTAAATGATCGGCGCTCGGAGGGGCCAGCTGTGGGCCGGTATTCTGGTCAGAGGGATTGTATGGTGCAATAGCTCCTGCAAAAATAGCCATTAAAACCACAGCCAGTATAATAATGGCACCGGCCACCAGAATCCACCACTCGGCACCGTACTTTTGTCCCATCCGGGCAAAGCGTCCGATCAACCGCGCCAAAGCTTCTGTGGGAGAATATTTCATAATACCCCTTTGGAATGACGAATGACGATTGACGAATGTCGAATTATGGAATTCTGTCTATTACAATAGATAAAGCGTAGCGATTCCATAAATCCTAAATCCGCAATCTAAAATCTCAAATTGTGACCAGTGACGCCCTAAAAATAAAAACGCGGGCATTCCTTCATTCGTCATTCGACAATCATCATTCGTCATTCGCTAATACCGCACCCGCGGGTCCACCAGGGCGTAAATTATATCCACCACCAGAGAGACGGCCGCCACAATCAGCGCAAAGATGACGATAACCCCCTGAATGGTTGGATAATCTCTCAGATAAATACGTTCCAGCAACAGCCGCCCCATGCCCGGCCAGGAAAAGGTGGTCTCCGTCAATACCGCACCGGCCATCAGCAGGGCCACCTGGAGCCCCATCATGGTTAAAATGGGGACAAAAGCGTTCATAATGGCATGTTTGTATACCACCCGATAGTGTCGGATGCCCCGCGCTTCAGCCGCCAGAATGTAGTCGGATTTTAGGACATCCAGCATATTGGCCCGGGTCAGACGGATAAAAATTCCCGAAAGCGTCAGACCCAGGGTAACGGAGGGCAACACCAGATGAATCAGCACATCTTTGAGGGCCGTAAAGTCTCCGGCCAGAATCGTATCCAGAATATAAAATCCTGTCTTGTCGAAACCGGCCACAAATACCCGGGCGCCGGTTCTGCCGGCAATCGGAAAAATGTCCAGCCAGATGCCGAATATCATCTGCAGCATCAGGCCCAGCCAATAGACCGGGATACAATAAATCACGATACCGTATAAACGGATGGAGTAGTCTTGCGCAGACCTGCGTTTGTCGGCGGCATAAGCCCCTAACGGCACCCCCACCAAGAGTGTAATCAGCATGCCGAATACGGTCAATTCGATGGTGGCCGGGAGCTTGTCTCTGATCGTATCGGTGACCCGCTGCTTGAAAATCATGGAATTCCCCAGATCCAGACGGCAGATTTGCCACAGATAGCTGCCGTATTGAACGATCAGGGGTTTATTCAGCCCCAATTCCTCTTTTTTCTGTTCAATCACCTTTTCCGGCGCATGGCCGCCCAGCATGGAAGAGACGGGATCACCCGGCATCACCCGAATGACCACGAAAACAATGCTCAAAAGGATAAAAACCATGGGGATGGTGAGAAATGTGCGCGCGATGATGTATCGAAGCAGGTTTTTCATGAAACAGTGAGAGGTTTTTGAAGTTAGGGACTCGGAAATATACAAATATGGGATTCGTCACCTACGACGAATCCCATATTTATGTTGGATTACTTCATCTTTTCAATGGGAGCATACATAAATTTAAGCGTTGGCGAAATCTTAATGCCATTGATGTCTTTCTGGGAAAACAGGAACAAATTGCCCTGAAAGATGGGGGCCGTCGGAACTTCATCGGTCCACATCTGCTGGATCTTGGTAAAAATCGCTTCCCGGGCTTTCTCATCGGGGGTTTTCTGCTCATCCACAAACATCGCATCCCAGGTTGGATCGGAAAAGTAGATGCCGTTGCCCTTCGAGCCGGCAGTACCGGCAAATGCGGCCGTGTAGTTGTCCGGATCGATGTAATCCGGATACCAGCCCAACAGATAGACGGGCATCAGCTGATTGCGCCAGTTTTCCTTGTAAGTGGCCCATTCCGCTGATTTAACACTGACTTCCATGACACCGGTGGCTTCAAACTGCGCTTTGAGCACCGCCGCCATGTCCACCTCGGTATCGCCGTAATGGCTGGGTGTGTACCAGAATTCAAATTTTAACTTATTGTTTTCATTAAAGCCGGCCTGTGCCAACAACTCTTTGGACTTTTCGATATTGCCGTCTCCAAATACCTCTTTAAAATTATCCGTATGGGTCCACATGCCCATGGGTACCATGGAGTAAAGCGGTGCATTCTGACCGAGAAACACCTTATTGATGATATCCGGTCGGTTGATGGCGGCCGCCACGCCTTGTCGTACAATTTTATTGGTGAACGGCTCGGTGTTATTCTGAAAACACAAATATCGGATGTAAGGGCCTTGTCCCTCGATGGTTTTAATTTTGTCCATTTTTTGCAAGTCACTGATATCCGAAGGATTGAAGGACTTAAAGGCAAAATCGAGCTCGCCCTTTTCCAGGGCCAGCCTCATGGTGGTGGCATCCGCAAAGTATCGGATGATGATCATGTCGTTTTTAGGTTTCTCACCGGCATAATAGGGATTTGCCTCCAGGGCAATCTCCTGGTCTCGTTTGAAAAAAGCCACCCGATAAGGTCCCAGGCCGACCAGTTTACCGCCTTTCAGCGCCGTGGGGTCCTGAACGATTTTATCCGGCGGATAGACGTTGGGATTTACCGGGTAATAGGGCACCGTTGCGATTAGGGATGGAAAATAAGCCACCGGATTTTTTAAGATGAATTTGACCCGATATTTGTCCAGCACCTCCACCCGCTCCACAAAGTCGGTCACCAGCCAGGAAGGATCTCCCGCAATCCGTATCACCCGGTCGATGGACCATTTGACGGCATTGGCGTCGAAAGGCGTTCCGTCGGAAAATTTCACCCCTTCTTTGAGCTTGAAAACATAGCCCTTGCCGTCGTCAACGACATCATAGGAATCGGCCAAGCCCGGAACCAGGTTGGTTTCTCCGGGCGGATAGCCCAATAGTCCACGGTAGATATTTTCAAAAATTTCCCAGGTATGGAAATCGTAGGCATTGGCCGGGTCCATGTCGGTCACCTTTTCGGTTGTGCCGTACACCAGCGTGACCCTGGCAAAGCTGTTGGATGCAAGAAAAACCAAACTCAGAGCCAACAAACACACGAAAACCAGTTTAAAAGATTTCATTTACCGTCCTCCTTTTTCTTGTTGTGGTTGGTTGCCATTCATCATGCCGTAAATATCCTTACAACACCTGTACTTTTTATACAAAATCAAACTAAAAGCAAGTATTTATTTGTGAACGGGTAAGAGTCTGCTTTCCTCATGCAACCGAATATAGGTGCAAAATAACGGAAATCCTGATCAACATGAAATGCGGCAAATTCGAGACTTACTACAATCAAATAAAATCTGAAGGTTACCTCACATAACCCTTTTAAAAGGACATCTTTTTAGGACCTTCAACCGAACAAGCGGTGCACACCCGCTTGGATGCGATTGATGACGCCATATCAAAAGTTGATTCAAAAACTTTAGGCAAATGTGAAGTTTGTCATGACGATGTAGAAACAGAACTTTTAGAAATCGATTATAATGCCTGTGTATGCATCGAGCATCTTTCTGAAGAAGAACGTCGCAATTTAGAGAGTGAACTGGAATTAGCGCAAAGCGTGCAAAAGATGCTTTTACCGCAGGAAGTACCGGATATACCTGGGCTTGAAATAGCAGCATTTAGTCGACCAGCTCAAATTGTGGGAGGGGACTACTTTGACTTCATTGATTTTATGGACGGATTTCATGGTCTGGCTATAGCAGATGTAGCTGGCCATGGTGTATCGGCGAGTCTTCAAATGGCTAGTATACAAGCTTTGCTACGGACTCTGGTGCCGGTTAACAAATCGCCCGTCGAGGTAATGAGCCAAGTGCACAAGCTGTTCATACACAACATTCGCTTTGATACGTTCGTAACGTTCTTCATCGGAGCCTTTGATTCATCGACAAAGACACTCACATATTGTAATGCGGACCACCAGCCACCACTGGTTTTGCGCAAAACCAAGAGCAAAGAAGAGTCCATCGTTATGTTACGGCCAACGGGTGCGGCGATCGGATTGGTTGAATATGCTGAGTTCGGAGAGAACACAATTGAACTACAAAATAGTAGACACTAAGATTTAATTTAGAACCGCCACCGGTTAAGCTATTCAACATGGGGTGGTGGTAGCCTAACTGTTCACCAGATTTTGAAATGGAATTACCAAAAGAAATATTTTTTTTCTCTTGACAAGCCCTTAATGGGTGACCCCAATCTAAGACTTATTTCGTTGTGCTCAATCTCATTTCGAACAACTTGAAGAGCTGTGGGATGACCGTTACGTGAATCGACATGGGTTTTGGCGCCCCTATGCGAAAGAAGTGACTTATAAAAAATTGACGGTGTTTTTTTAAAACGGTGTCCGCGCCACCTTTTCGGCTTCGTGACAAGCCACTAGGCGGTGATTAAAAAGCCTTAGCTGGGGTTGTTGCCGGGTGCAACGATCCACCATGAAAACGCAGCGTTTATGAAAAGCGCATCCCGGCGGCGGATTCAGCGGCGAGGGGATCTCGCCCGTCAGGCGGATTCGTTTTTTGCGCAGGTTTTTGTCTACGCTCGGGGTGGAGGCCAACAGCGCCCGGGTATAGGGATGGACAGGCGTTTCAAAAATAATTGTTTTTTCGCCCTGTTCTACCGGCCGTCCCAGATACATGACCATCAGATCGTTGGCGATGTGGCGGACCACACTCAGATCGTGGGAGATAAAAATGTAGGTCAGGTTCATCTCGTCCTGCAGATCCATGAGCAGGTTCAGGGCCTGGGCCTGAACCGACACGTCCAGGGCCGAGACCGGCTCGTCAGCCACAACCAGGGCCGGATTTAGCACCAGCGCACGGGCCACGGCGATTCGCTGGCGCTGACCCCCGGAAAACATATGCGGGTATCGGCTGTACTGCTCACGGCTCAACCCAACTTTGGCCAGCATTTCGACAGCGGCTTGACGGCGTTGGGCTGCCGACAGATCGGTGTTGATTTTTAAGGGTTCTTCCAGGATCGAACCTATTTTTTTGCGGGGGTTCAAAGATCCGTATGGGTCTTGAAAAACGATCTGCACCGATTTGCGTAATTGTTTGCGCGCATTTTGATCGCTCGTGGTACCGTCGATACCATTGATGGTAAACGTTCCTGAGGTGGGGGCTTCGATCATGGTCACCAGCCGGGCCAGGGTCGATTTGCCGCAGCCGGACTCCCCCACGACCGCCAGTGTCTGACCACGTCTGATGGTAAATGATACGCCGTCAAGGGCCTTTAAGGTGGCTGCGGGTTGAAAAAATCCTTCGCCCTTGACCTGGTAATACCGGGTCAAACCCTCAGCCGTGATAATATCGGTACCGTTATTACCGGTGGTGCTTGGCATATTTGTGACCTTCATTTATTGAGGGGAAAATAACAGCGTACGGCCCCGTTGCCTTCCGCCTGCAGACGCGGGGCTTTAGCCTTGCATTTGGCAGCCGCGTATGGGCATCGGGGGTTGAAAATACAACCCGCGATATGGTCGAAGCGCCCCGGAACAACGCCGCTGATGGTCGGCAAGCGGAGCTTACCGAGGCTTCTTTCCGGCAGTGCGTCCAGCAAGGCCGCCGTGTAGGGGTGCCGCGGGGAGGAAAAAATCCCGTCCGCCGACTGCTTTTCCACTACCTGACCGGCGTACATGACCACCACGCTTTCCACAGTTTCCGCCACAACCGCCATGTCGTGGGTGATCAAAATTAAGGCCATCTGCTTTTTTTGCTGCAAATCCAAAAGCAGGTCCAGTATCTGGGCCTGAATCGTTACGTCCAGGGCGGTCGTAGGTTCATCGGCAATCAACAGGCGCGGATTACAGGCGATGGCCATGGCGATCATCACTCGCTGGTTCATCCCGCCCGAAAGCTGGTGCGGGAAGCTGCGAACCCGTTCCTGGGCCGCGGGAATTCCCACTTGCTCCAACAGTTCGATAGTTCGCTTGCGGCGCGAAACGCGGTTGCCGCCTTCATGCACCTTCAACGTCTCCATGATCTGATAACCCACGGTGAAACACGGATTCAAGCTGGTCATGGGCTCCTGGAAGATCATGGCGATATCTTTGCCCACGAGGCTGCGGCGCCTGGCGTCCGGTATCTGTAGTAGATCATTGCCGGCGAATTGCAGTTTCTCGGCGGTAATGATGCCGGGATAAGCGATCAATCCCATCAAGGCCAATTGCGATACGCTTTTACCCGAACCGGATTCACCCACGATACCGACCACTTCACCTTCCGAAATGGATAAGTCGACATCGTCAACCGCTTTAAAGCCGGAAAAATCCACCGACAGCCCTTCTATTTCCAACAGTTTCATTAGCGTTTCAATTTTGGGTCTAAAGCATCACGAAGTCCGTCGCCCGCCAGGTTGAAGGCAAGCACGGTCGATAAAATAGCCAGGCCCGGTAAGGTTACCACCCACCAGGCACGCTGGATGAATTGCAGAGCATTGGCCAGCATGGCACCCCATTCGGGTGTCGGCGGCTGGGCACCCATGCCCAGAAAACCCAAGGCGGCCGCATCCAGAATGGCGGTGGAGAAGCCCAGGGTGGCCTGGACGATTAAAGGTGCCATACAGTTGGGCAATATCTGGATAAACATCAACCGCAAAGGCCCGGCTCCGCACACCCGGGAGGAGATGACGTAATCCTTGGCTTTTTCGGTAATGGTGGCCGCCCGGGTCAGGCGCACGTAATGGGGCAAGACCACGATGGCAATGGCTAAAATGGCGTTTTTAAGGCTTGGGCCCAGTATGGTCACAATGGCCATGGCCAGCAGAAGACTTGGCAGGGCCAACATGATATCCATTATGCGCATGACCATAGTTTCGAAATAGCCGCCCACGTAACCGGAGACGATTCCCAATAAGATTCCGGCCGCTAGCGAAATGGTCACGACGATGACGCCCACCAGGAGGCTTAAACGGGCGCCGTGGATCAACCGTGAGAGTATGTCCCGGCCCAGGTCGTCGGTCCCCAGAGGATAGGTCCAGGTGCCGCCCTCCAGCCAGGCCGGCGGGGTTAGCAGCGCATCGCGGTACTGTTCGAAAGGACTGTGGGGGGCGATGTATTCCGCCAGCAGGGCCACGATCGTGATAAACACGATAAAACATAACCCCACCAGGGCGCCCTTGTTTTCGCAAAAGTAGGACCAGAACTCTCTAAGCGGGTGGGGCGGTGCTAACGATCGATCGTCGGTTGAAACGAATTCTGCCATAATTACTCACTAACGGGTGTGCCGGATGCGGGGATTAACAACGCCGTACAGCATGTCGACGATTAAATTGACCAGGATAATCAGGCTGGAAATCAATAAGATACCACCCTGAACGGACGGGTAATCGCGACGTCTGATCGATTCCACGATCCATTTGCCGACACCGGGCCAGGCAAAAATGGTTTCGGTCAAGATAGCGCCCGCCAGCAGCACGCCGGTCTGCAAACCGATAACGGTGATGACCGGAATCAGGGCGTTGCGCAGGGCATGGATACCGATGACGCGCCACGGGGCGAGGCCTTTGGCGCGGGCGGTGCGCACGTAGTCCTCGCTTAAGACCTCCAGCATGGCGGAGCGGGTCATGCGGGCGATCACCGCCAGGGGTATGGTGCCCAGTACGATGGAGGGCAGGATCAAATGCCGCAAGGCCGATATAAATGCTCCCTTTTCATCCGACCGCAATGCGTCGATCAGCATGAAGCCGGTATCGGTATCGATCCAGAAAAGGGCTGATAAACGCCCGGAGACCGGGGTCCAGTGCAGAAAAACCGAAAAAAACAGGATCATCAACAGAGCCCACCAAAAAATAGGCATGGAGTAGCCGGTTAAAGAAAGCCCCATCACCGAATGGTCAAAAACCGAACCGCGCTTGACACCGGCAATCACACCGGCCGGGATTCCGAACAAAACTGCGAGAATCAGGGCAAAAAAGGAAAGCTCCACGGTGGCGGGGAACAGCGTGATAAACTCCTTGAATACCGGTTGCTTGGTGACGATCGATTTGCCCAGATCCCCATGGAGCACACCCCAAACATACCTTCCATATTGAACCATGATCGGTTTGTCCAATCCCAACTCGGCCCGCAAGATGGCGTGACGTTCCGGGGTGATCCCGCGCTCGCCGGCAATCAATACCACCGGATCTCCGGGGATCAAATGGATCAGAGCAAAGGTCAACAAGGTAACGCCGATGAACGTGGGGATGATCATGGCGATGCGATTTAAAAAGAATTTGATCATCTGCCGATGTCCCGCTGCCTAACACGAACCGGGGATAGACGAATGCCTTTCCCCGGTGTATTGTTTGAAAACGCTATTCCTTGATATCTACACCATAGAAGATATGGCCGCCGAAAGGATCGATTTTGTAATCCATGACCTCGTTGCGAACGGGCATATAAACGATGGAATGGGCGATGGTGACCCAGGGCGCCTGCTCTTTGAAGACCAGTTGCGCTTGCTCGTAGAGTTTGGTTCGCTCGGCCGCGTCTGAAACGACCTTGGCTTTCTGGATCAGGTCTTCGAACGGTTTGTAGCACCAGCGGGCTCGGTTGGCGCCACCCACGGCATCACAACCCAGCAGAACGGCCAGGAAGTTGTCCGGGTCGCCGTTATCGCCGGTCCAGCCCAACAGTACCGTCTGGTGTTCGCCATCTTTGGATCGTTTCAGGTATTCACCCCACTCATAGGTGACGATTTTGGCCTTGACGCCGACCTTGGCCCAGTCGGCCTGGATCACTTCCGCCATACGACGGGCGTTGGGATTGTAGGGACGTTGAACCGGCATGGCCCAAATATCGGTCTCAAAGCCGTTGGGGAACCCGGCCTCGGCCAGCATCGCCTTGGCTTTTTCGGGATCATAGGGATAGTCTTTAGTGGCTTCGTTGTACGACCAGATGGTGGGCGGAATCGGGTTTTTAGCAATCTTGCCGGCTTTCTGGAAGACGGCATCGATGATGGCCTGTTTGTTGATGGCGTAATTTAACGCCACGCGTACCTTGGCATTGTCGAACGGTTTCTTTTCGGTGTTGAAGGCCAGGTAGCCGACGTTCAAACCTTCCTGCTCCAGCAGCTTGATGTCCGGGTCATCGGCCATCTGGGCCAGGTCGGCCGGGTTGGGATAGGGCATCACGTGACATTCCCCGGCTTTGAGTTTGGCATAACGTACCGATGGATCCGGTGTAATGGCAAATACCAGTTTGTCGATGGCTGCTTTACCGTCCCAATAATCGGGGTGGGCGACATAGCGAATGATGGAGTCTTTTTGATAGTCGACCAGGATGAACGGGCCGGTGCCGACCGGTTCCAGGTCCACTTTTTCCGGTGTGCCCGCGGCCAGCATCTTGTCGGCATATTCAGCCGAAAAAATGGAGGCGAAGTCCATGGCCAGGTTGGCGATCATCGGTGCTTCGGGCCGATTCAGGGCGAACTTGACGGTGTAATCGTCTACCTTTTCAATCGCTTTGAGCAGATCCGGCATGCTCATGCCGTTGAAATATTCGTACGCGCCGCCGCTCACTTGGTGATAGGGATGATCTTTCTTCCACTGGCGATGGAAACTGAAAATGACGTCGTCGGCATTGAAGTCACGGGTGGGGGTGAAGTTTTTGGTCTTGTGAACCTTCACACCTTTGCGCAGATGGAAGGTATAAGTCAGACCGTCTGCGGAGACGTCCCAGCTTTCGGCAAGTCCGGGAATGATTTTGGTCGTACCGCGCTCAAAATGCACCAGTTTGTCGAAAAGGGTTCTCGAACAGGCGTCAAAGGTGGTTCCAGCCGTGTACAATGACGGGTTAAAACCTTCCGGGCTGCCCTCCGAGCAATAAACACAGGTTTTGGCGTAGGCATTTGCTCCGGCGAAAAGAAAAGCACTCACCAATGCTAAAATTAACAACCGCTTCAAAAGTTTCATTTGTCCCTCCTCCTTTCTCATGTTGTGGTTGGTTGCCATTCATCCTGGCGTAAACATCATTACGACATCTGTACTTTTGATATAAAATTAACCTAAAAGCAAGTATTAATTTTTTGGAACGGTTTTATACCTTGAGAAAGCTGAAACAGATGAGGCGAAAAAATGGATTGGGTAAACGGAGTAAGCTGGTTGTTACAGCGTATCGCATGCTCAGAAGTATGGAATGTGCTTGATCAAGAAAGGAGGCGATACGAAAAGATTGCGCCGGTTTTTGGTTCATCTTCAAGGCGCGCCCAAGAGTAGAGTGCCTATATTTGACTTTTGGTGCACAAAACCGAAGACGGATCCATTGTGCCGGATTGATTTGGTTATTTCCGAGGTTCTGTACTCTGTGCCGCTTTTAATTGCTTCCAAAATTCCTTGATAATGATCCGGCAAGCATCTTCCGAGTCAATGACCCCGTTTTCAGAATGTGGAAGACATGATTCAATTAGACTCATGTTACCGTCAAGCCTAAACTCATGTTGAATATGGTTGCCGAGTGAAGTCTGCAGCTTCGGCAATTCACACTCTGTTTTGATTGCAACTTCTACTTTATCTCTGAACGGCAAATGATATAAAAGATGTTGAACTGCCTGACCGACGCTTGACGGGCATACTTCATTTACTTTGAAGTTTTTTTTCGAATTCTCTTTCAATCTTTTCTCTCCTTTGTATTAGCCGGTAATTGAGAGTTCTCTTCTGAATACTTTTTTGAACCTTTTCCGCAAGAGCAAGTCTTTCCCGGTTGTCCACACCCCACCTCCATAAATATGTTAACCGATACGAGTCGTATTCTATAGATAGTCATAAGCATAAAGAATAGGCCAAATCTGCTATCAAGTTGTACAATGTTCGTGCCAAAAATTTTAAAAGCCATAATTACTTTTTATTACGGTAAGTTAAATAAGTTTTCCAGATGAAAGTTTAGCCGAAATGCGGAAGGAATTTTCCGGATTTTATGGGAATTTATTCACACCTTAAGACATAGACTCCACAGTAGGTTTTTTTAACTAGCTCCGAAGGAAAAATGAGAATTGGTGACTATCATCAAGTTTTTTTACTTCTTTTGGTCACAAGTTAGAATCAAGATAAGTTGGATTTGTTTAACTACTTCTCTTTCTGGTGTCTTAGTCAGTATCCTATCCGTTCAATGGGAACTTTTCTTCACCATTCTATCCAAGTTCTTTCATAATCTGCGACGTTAAGTAAAGACTACTAAATCTAATATCTAACTGTTATTAATCAACATATTCTCTTTTTTGAATTTTGGCACGCGATTTGCCATTGTGAATGACTACCATATCAAGCTTCTTACGTTTTCGGGGAGCAGTAAAATTAACAAGAGGTGTAAAAATATCGCAAAGAGAGGGAGGAATATGATGAAGTCAAAAGAAAAAGGCAAACGCATAATACTTACTACAGTTGTTCAAAGTCTTTTTACTTTATTCATAGGTTTTGGAGCTATCGGCATCTCATATGCAGACTCGATGATGTTACCATTGCTGCTCCATAAAAGTCAGAAATACACAGTGAAAAGTGAAACAATTCGTGTTGTAACAGCTTACAATGTCGGAGACCCCCGACAAACAGACGATACCCCCTGCATCGCCGCAAATGGAGAAAATATTTGTAGCGCCCTGGCCAAAGGTGAAATGCGATGTGCCGCCAACTTTGTCCCACTAGGCTCACATTTATACGTGGATAAAATTGGCGTGTGTTTGGTTACGGACCGAATGAATAGACGTTACCGTAACCGGGTAGATATTGCCATGGAAAAGGATGAGTACCACAAAGCACGTCGATTCGGTCGACAGAAATTGCATGTTAAAATTTTAGATAACAATCTGACAAAAAAATAATCCATTTGATGTCACGATCATTTTATGGTCATCGATTATTCCTAACTTTTTATGCTAGCTTTGTCCAAAAAAAACAGTGCCATATTATTTTGAAACATTTTCATATTATGAAAAATTTTTCATAGTTTATAGGTAAAACATTACATACCTTCGAAAGACCGTAATTTTCACATTTATATATCCATCCGATTTATATAAATATTTATTAATCTGATAAGGCGGAAAAAATTTGGCAAGATTTTTGCTTAATGCTAAACTGAGACTGAGAACATTTAACTTTTTTCTTAGCTCCGAGTTAACATTTGCCCGATCGTGCGCATAATACCTAAGTGGTCGTCTCTCGCTGCCTGTAACCTGAATGCTTTCAATCTTGGTCAACACTGCATAAAGGAGATTTACTGGTTTTTATGGCTGCACCATTTTTTGATAATTTGACAGGGGGGAAAAATGATAAAGCCAATATTGATATCGATAATACCACCTACAATTATTGCTGCCCCTTGGTTTCTTGGCAGTAAAGTACTAAACTTAATTTCAGAACCTGTTGCCTTAATTTTAAGCGGTTTAATTCTTATTGGACTCGCGAATATCGGCAGAACTAAGTTTAAAAAGAATTAGCTAATTTCTTGTAATTCAGTCAGGAAATCTATCAAGTCTGATTATTTCAACACCTTTTGTCGCCATCAAAACGAAACGCTGAACCTCATCTTAATCTCTTTGCTGGTTTCATCTGGAATATAATGCTGAGTTCCTCCTTCTCTTGAACCGAAGCGACATTCGAGTTCCGTTACATCTATAAATCTGTTACTTTTAGCACTTAATTTTTGTCAAAAAAAACATGACAAAGGATTTACAGAAGATACCAATGTAAAAGCCTTGAGGGGGTTGTTTGTACTCCTTTGAGGCTTTTCGTTATCCTCAAAATTTTTTTACATCAGCCCAAATTCCCTATGAATGCCGCGCCAAAGCCCCGCCTTGTTGGACGACGGCGGGTCCGCATTCCTCCTTTTGAATTCCCAACTCCAAATTCTTCCCCCTACCCTTTTTCTTCGGTTTTAATTTCTAATTTTAGGATTCAAGGATTTTGTTAGGAAATAAAATTCAGAATTTCTAAACAATCATTTCACATCACCCGAATGCTACTGTTTTTTCGTACTCGCTCTAAGTGACTGTAATACGATCATTATTGTAATTTTTTTTCATCCCACTAGTTTTTGCACGATTATTGCTGTGAGAAACGATCTATTATTTGAATACCGACAGCGTCCAATGCGTTTATCGGATTGATAAGAAGTAGCTTCTTACAAGCTCAAAAAAATTATCGGATCGGAGGTTCATTGCAAATATTGAAGAAAGCAGTGATGGAAGGAAAGACCGGAAAAATTCGTCATGGGCGAAATAATTTAATCATCGTGATTGCTGCGACGGTACTATGTCTTGCTGCGGCCTCGATAACGATGATGCACTCGGACAAAGGCAATGCCGCCCGGTCAGAAGGCGGCGGGTATTCGATCTCCAGACAAATTCAATACAGTTTTACGCTGCAAAACAAATCCCATCAGGTGATTAAGCAAGCCGAACTGTGGAGCTTTGCGCCGGTGAAACAAACGGCCAGCCAGCGCTGCCTCAGGTTACTATCCAATTATCCCTACAAATTGCTGATAGATGACAGCGGTAATCAAGTGCTTCATTTTACTTTTGAGAATCTGGCTCCATACGGCTCCCGGGTTGTTACCATTAAAGCCGACCTGCTTGTCTCTGCCACAGCCAATCCAATTCCTTCTGGGCCATCGCCCCAGGATTTGAATCCGCAAAAATATATCGAGTCGGATCATTCCGCCATAACCAGGATAGCGCAGAAACTGCAGAAACCCGACGCATCCAAAACCATAGAAGAAGTCTTTTGCTGGGTGGCAGGCAATGTGCGTTACAGTGGTTACGCCGGCAGAGATCGCGGAGCGCTATATGCGTTGGAGCATAAAAAGGGTGACTGCACAGAATATGCGAACCTTTTTGTCGCCCTGTGCCGTGCCAACGGCATCGCCGCACGCCCGATCGGCGGCTATGTTTGCCCGCAAAGCGGCGTTTTAAAGGCAAGGGATTATCACAACTGGGTAGAATTTTATTTGAACGACACCTGGCAACTGGCCGATCCGCAAAACCGCGTTCTGATGAGGAATACAGCCGATTACATTGCCATGCGTATTATCCATGGATCTGAAGATGACCCGATGGGCCCATATAACCGCTTTCGGTTCAAGGGTGAAGGATTGGAGGTAAAGATGAATTAAAACTGCTAACCAGTAACGAACAACTCTAAT
>Ga0316192_10002147_pt1 | contig 14439 bp, 9 predicted proteins | sample MerIslwburrow_MG_FD_204931 | JGI IMG/M metagenome (GOLD analysis project Ga0316192, IMG submission 204931) | Coastal sediment microbial communities from Maine, United States - Merrow Island worm burrow | ecosystem: Environmental > Aquatic > Marine > Coastal > Sediment | place: USA: Maine...
TCCATTCTGGCAAAAAAGATTGCCGCCGGCTCCACCCACCTTCTTATCGACATCCCGGTCGGCCCAACGGCAAAGATTCGCAGCCGGTCTGCTGCGCTGCGTTTGCGCAAGCTGTTTGAATACACAGGGGACCACATGGGATTACAGCTCGAAGTCATCATTACCGATGGCCACCAGCCGATCGGCCGGGGGATCGGCCCTGTGCTGGAGGCGCGGGACGTGATGCAGGTGCTGAACAACCAGCCTGATGCGCCTGCTGACCTGCGCGAGAAGGCACTGCAACTGGCCGGAAGAATCCTGGAGTTCGATCCCGATGTGCGTGGTGGACAGGGCTATGTGATTGCCCGCGACATCCTCGACTCCGGCCGTGCACTGGCCAAGATGGAAGCGATCATCAAGGCACAGGGAGACAACCCCGAGGCACCCGTGCCGGGCAAGCTGCAACAGCCCGTGCTGGCCAGCGCATCCGGCACAATCACCGACATCGATAACCTGCAAATGGCGCGCATCGCACGCCTGGCCGGCGCCCCCATGGACCCGGGCGCCGGAGTTGATCTGCATCGCAAGCTCGGTGAGCAGGTCAGACAAGGCGACCTGCTGTATACCATTCATGCAGTGTTTGGCGCGGATTTCCGCTTTGCCTCCGAGGCGGCCGCGATCGAAAGCGGTTACCGGATTGAAGCAGCAGAATCAAAAAGCGAGTAAGGAAACCGTATTGACTTCACGACTCAACACTGGCTGCCTGCTGATTGGCTTCCCCGAATACCGTGAGCAGGCACAACGGCTGGCCAGCGCAGCAGGCATTGCCTATGCGGATGCACTGATTCATCATTTTCCGGATGGTGAAAGCCGGTTGCGTCTGCCCGAGTCACTGCCCGAACATGTTGTTCTGTGTCGCACACTGGATCACCCTAACAGCAAACTGCTTGAACTCGTCCTGGCTGCGGCAACTGCACGTGACCTGGGGGCAAAACAGATCACGCTGGTTGCCCCTTACCTTTGCTATATGCGTCAGGACATGGCCTTCCAGCCAGGAGAAGCGGTCAGCCAGCAAATCGTCGGCACTTTACTGTCGCAATGGATGGATGCATTGATCACCGTGGACGCTCACCTGCACCGGGTGCACAGGCTGAAAGAGGCAGTTCCCGCCAACCCTGCAATCAACCTCGCCGCCACTTCCGTGATGTCGGATTTTCTGGGGAGACAAATGGATGATCCCCTGCTGGTGGGACCGGACGAGGAGTCCGGACAATGGGTCGCAGCAATTGCCCGTGACAGGAAGCTCGATTACTGCGTCGCGCACAAGGAACGCTTGGGTGATCAGCAGGTGCGTGTCACTCTGCCTGATGCAGACTACCGGGACCGGCATATCGTGCTGGTAGACGACGTTGCCAGCACAGGCCATACGCTCGAACAAGCAGCGCGGGAGCTGGCACAGTTTAAACCTGCCAGCATTTCAGTTCTGGTTACACATGCCCTGTTCGTGGGGGATGCCGAGGAGCGTTTGCGCAGGGCGGGTATCGGCCACATCTGGAGCACTGATGCCATCCCTCACTCCAGTAACGCCCTGCGCCTCGAACACCTTCTTGCCGAAGCCCTGCATCGATGCACGAAGCCTCTGAAGAAATGAACTAAATGCACATCATTTTTCGCTTCGATAATTATTTTCCAAGATTTTGTTTTCTGCTTTTCAAGCGTTCCATATTTTCGATTAGAGCATCGGTCGTTTCTTTTAACAGCTCCAGTTCTTCAATCGATAAGTCATCCAGTTGTTCAAGATTGTATTCAATCGTATCGATTATCTGTTTTACGGGGCGCTGTGAAGGTCTCATAAAGTAAGCCGTTATCGTTGACACGATTGCCCCAAAAAACAACATTGATCCAATTACAATCCACACACCGCCGATTAACTCTCCTGCTCCAGTGACTGGCCTGTCGGCAATCCCAGCAGTTGAGAATGCTGCAATTCCCCAGTACAACGCATTTCCGTATGTTGTAATCGATGTCGCTTCCGATCCGGTCTCGCTGAGATAAAGAGCCGCAGAAAAAAGCAGCCAGAGGACAACCAGCAGTAAAATTGATTTCACTACGGGTGTATGTACCAGAACATCTTTGAAAAACTTGTTATACCGCCAGGCAAGGGTTCGATTTTTTCTCTTCATATTAAGACCTGATCACTTACACGAATAAAATGAGTTTTGACTACTAAAATAACCACAGCAAAACGCACGCACCTGTCACACAAACCAGCCTGAGTATTATTTATATGTAATAGCTCAAACTTGATCTAACAGTTATTGTCGGTTTTCGTACAGGCGGAAAACCAGCCTGTGCTGGAGGTTTAAAAATCCTGTTTTCTCGCAGAGGCGCAGAGAACGCAGAGGTCTCTATTATCTGTAGGAGCGACTTTAGTCGCGAATTGTCATTGTTCGCGACTAAAGTCGCTCCTGCGAATACCTGAAATCCCTCTGCGTTCTCTGCGCCTCTGCGCCTCTGCGAGAGTCAATATTTTTTAGCTTTTTCATATAGCCAATCCCGGCTGTACTGAAAATATTTATAATCGGAGTTTGAATTAATACGACACGGACTGTCAGATTAAATCCTGATGATTACATCTTAACTATGTGATTTATTATCATCACCCGGCGACTCTTCTTCCAGGCCGTATTTTTTAAGTTTCCGCCACAAAGAGACACGATCAATACCAAGAATTTTTGCCGCTCGCGTACGATTCTGTCCGCTATGCTCCAGCACATGGCGGATATAATCAGCTTCCCGTTCGAGCAATGTCGGCAGGCGCCCGCTTTCGTCACGCACGACATGCACCGAATGTTCAATCAATGTCGATGGCAAATCCTTGATTCCAAGCTGCTTTCCCTGCGCGAGCGCGACACCACGTTCCATGATATTTTCTAGCTCTCGAACATTCCCCGGATAATCATATTCGAGCAAGCTTGCCATTGCTTCAGCATCGATATCTTCAACTGAGCGGTTCATGCGGAGTGCATGTTTTTGCAAAAAATAAAACGCGAGCAGCGGAATATCGTCACGGCGTTCTGCTAACGGCGGAAGATGCAGCCCGACAACATCGAGGCGGTAATACAGGTCCTGTCGAAAACGTCCCGCGGCCACTTCATCGCGCAAATCGCGATGGGTAGCCGCAATCAGACGAATGTCGACGGTAATCGCATGTGTAGAACCCAGGCGCTGGACTTCGCGTTCCTGAATAACACGCAACAGCTTTACCTGCATGCCGAGCGACATTTCCGCTATTTCGTCGAGAAACAGCGTGCCGCCGCTGGCCGCCTCGATGAGTCCCTGGCGCGATTCCGTTGCACCCGTATAGGCCCCTTTCTCGTGGCCAAAGAGTTCGTTGGCCAGCAAGTCTTCCTGCAGCGCACCGCAGTTGACGGCCTTAAAGCGCGCTTCATCGCGACCACTGTGTGCATGGATAAAACGCGCCAGCAATTCCTTCCCGGTCCCACTCTCCCCTGTGATTAGAACATTCGTATCTGTGGGCGCGATTTGTTTTGCCGTATCCAGCAGACGCTGCATGATTGCGTCCTGAGTGATGATTGAGTGTTCACTGCGACTGATCGTTAACTGCTCCTTTAGCTGACGATTTTCCCGCTTTAGATTGACCATCTCCAGCGCATTGCGCACGATCTCGCGCACCTCATCCAGGCGAAAAGGTTTGGAGATATAGTGGAAAGCACCCGCCTTCATCGCATCAACGGCCGAGTCCAATGTTGCAAAGCCCGTTATGATGATCACTGCGGTTTCAGGATCCAGTTCTTTGGTGCGTCGAAGAATCGCCATGCCATCAACCTTTTCCATACGCAAATCACTCAGGACGACATCGTAGCGATTCTTTTCCAGTGCCTCGAGTGCACCCTGGCCGGTCGTTCTGGTTGTAACGTCATAACCCTCCTTGCGACATACATGAGCCAGGTTTTCAACGGCGGTTGCTTCATCGTCGACAATCAAAACATGACTGGCTTCAGGCGCATGCTCAATCACGCTACAGCTCCTCACCCGGAAGCAGCACGATAACCTGTGTCCCTTTACCTGCTTCAGAGGTTATTGCAAGACAACCCCCATGCTCATTTACGATTTCCTGCACAATATACAGACCGAGTCCTGCACCATGACCAGGCTCGCTGGTTGTATAAAACGGATTAAAAACCTTCGAAAGGTTCTCCGCTGGTATGCCCGGTCCGTTATCCTTGATCAGGATCTCGACATATTTTTTCTCTTTATCCTTGATGCATTTGAGATTACCTGCAACCTCTGCACCATCCGGTATCAAAGAACCACTGCGTTGACACAACATGGCGCTGATACGCACTTCGATGCCCGTACCGCTGGCATCTATCGCATTTTGTATCAGGTTTATAAAAAGTTGCTGAAACCGCTGTTTGTCGACAACAATCGTGAGATCTGCAGGCACATTGATCGACAGCTTCGTAGAATGCTGGCGCAACATTTTGTTAATGATGACTCTGGTATCATTGATAATGTCCAGTAGCTTCTGTTGTTGCTTATGCATGTTGCGCTGGCTGCCGAAGTCAAGCAGCGAACGGACAATATTCTTACCACGCTCGGTTTCACTGTCGATTTGTTTTAACCATGTATTGAGCTGCTCGGGCTCTGCCTCATTAATTTCCTCCATCAGCAACTGGCATGAGGTAGAAATATTGGATAACGGATTGTTCAACTCATGCGCAACGCCGGAAGCAAGGATGCCAAGAGAGGCCAGTTTTTCAGATTGCAGCATACGCTTTTGACGAATCTCCAGTTCTTTCAACATTCGGTTAAATGCATTGGTAAAAGCGATAAATTCACGATCGCCGGATGGTGTATCCAGGTGATCAAACTGGCCTTCGGCAATTGGCATCAAGCTAGACTCCAGTTGCTTTAATGGCATGACTGCGGCGCGGTTCATTTGTCGTCCAATGATATAAATCGAAAGCCCGATGATTAACAGCGATATCAATAAAAACCATTGTGATTCACGAACCGCAACCTCGAGCAAGCGGCGCTCCTGCCTGGACAATGATTCAACAGAGAGATAAAGCGCGTGTCCCAGCGTTCTTAATTCGTCCTGTATGGCTTCTCGGTTATTGCCTGGTGCTGCCTTCCACTGCTCCAGCGTCTCACGATATCTACCCAGCGAAGCCGCCATCGTTAACGGGTCAGCTTCGATCATGATTTCACGGAGTGTAGCTTCATTGGCATACAAGATTTCAAGCGATGATGCGGCAAAACCATCCGCCCTGGATAACGTATCCTCATCCGAGTAGAGAAACAGGTTTTTCTCCTCGCGGCGCATCTCCAGCACAGCATCTTTCAAATCCGAGACAATTTCACCCTGTGTCACCTGGTGCTCAAGAAACAGCAGGTCTGTAACGGCAATAATCCCCAGTACAGAAATAACGATCACCAGCGTAATGTACGCACTGGTGATTTTTCCGCGCAAACTCGATAGATCAAAAATTGCAGCCATAACAAATTGCAACCATGTGTTTCATATTGAAACAATAGTAGCAAAGATTGTTATTCAAAGCTTATAAAGCTGATTTCCGTTTATTACCAGGACATACTGTTGCATTTTGCAACTATAGAGCAGGATATTGAAAATCCGCCCCATTAATTTTCAATGAGTTACGAGATTTTATTGTTGGCACAAGTATTGCATTTACCATGAGTAATCATTCGTGTAATTAATTTGGATTCAATTCAATATGCGCAAACTCAGTAACAGTTTAAAACGAATTCTAACCGGTCTTGCATATCAGGATGCCGGAGAGTATTTGTCCATGAAGGACAAAATTAACGTGCTTGGCGATACAGAATCGCAAGCTGTTAACACCTGGCAGAAACCGGCAATTAGAAGCGATAAATCGAAGACCCGGCGTATCGCACTTATTACTGATGGCAGAGGGATTGGAACCGCACTCGATTATGCGATTGATGTCAGTCAGAGACAGGGTGCGCAAATTGACCTGTTGATTCACGGCGCTGTTGATGTTGAACGCATATCAAGCATGGAAAAACAAATCCGCGCAGCAGACATCATCTGCCATCGGATACAACTCTATGCGCAAGCAATAGAGGAGCTTTTACAATACATCACAGAAAATTCCTGCCTGATGTTTCTGGTTGCATCGCCCGATGACGCGGCTGCGAGGCTGCTGGTAGAAGATGTAATCCCCAAGCGCAGGTCCCGCATCACTGTTCCATTGGTACTTATTGATGATCATTCATTAGCCAATGCTCAAACGCTGACCGCCGCCTGATCGCAGCGAAAATACGAAGTATGCGGCGCGATTGACCGCCCTTTCATAGCTATGCCTGTTAGTCATGCCAGCTATGGCAAACATACCCAATGGAAGTGTACCTGCCCATTTCCAGCAAACATTAATTAAGAGAGAAATAATGATCAAACTTGCAGATGAAGAACAAACAATTGCCGAGCCGGGAATTGTTAATCGTAAACAGCTGATTGCTGCCATTATATTTGCAGCGATGGCATTGCTTCTTAGCACAGTTGTACCCTCGATAGAAATCGCCTGGGTTACGGGCATATTGCTATTAACTATCTACCTCTTTGCCTTCGAAGTCGTGGGTGTAGATGTTGCTGCAGCAACCATAATGGTGTTGCTGGGGCTGTCTTCATTGTTCGCACCTGTCATGGGTCTGGAACAGGGACTCGTTGATAACAAGCACCTGTTCGACGGTTTCGCGTCAAATGCAGTGATCTCAATCATTGCTGTAATGATCATCGGTGCGGGTCTTGATAAGACCGGGATCATGAGCAAGGTTGCCGCATTTATCCTGAACGTTGGCGGCACAACTGAAGGCAGGATAATACCCATCATCTCGGCAACCGTTGGATTCATCTCTTCGTTTATGCAAAACGTCGGGGCAGCCGCACTTTTCCTGCCCGTTGTTTCACGTATCTCGGCACGCTCCGGCATACCCATGTCACGACTGTTAATGCCCATGGGTTTCACAGCCATCCTCGGCGGCACCATGACCATGGTCGGTTCCAGCCCGCTGATCCTGCTCAACGACCTGATCCTGACTTCTAACAAGGCATTGCCTGCTGAACAGCAAATGGAAACCTGGGGCCTGTTCTCAGTCACGCCTGTCGGCATTGCCCTTGTCGTAACCGGCATTATCTATTTTGTCGTGGCCGGACGTTTTGTGCTGCCCGTAACTAAAAGTGAAAGCAGCACCAGTGGATCCGACCCCATGCAATATTTCCACGATTTGTATGGCGTGGATTTTTCACTCTCCGAAGTGGTGGTCACAAAAGGCAGCAACCTGATCGGTAAAAAACTTGATGACGTCGAAACCACCTATCGTGTGCGAATCATTGCCAGCAAGTGGGCCAGTGAAGCGCCTCGAGTTGGACCCGGCACTCTGGCACGCGATACCGAGTTCGAGGAGGGAATGGTGCTGGGCATTGTCGCCGATCCGCATGATCTGGAGCATTTCGTAGAAAAATACAACCTGAAAAAACGCAAACAACTTCGCACATTTTCCGAGTCGCTCGCCGCCACCAAAGCCGGCATTGCCGAAGTGGTCGTTCCTCCGGGTTCCAGCCTGATAGGAAAGAGTGCACGCGATGTATGGATGCGCAAGACCTATGGCCTGGCCATGATCGCTCTGCACCGCGATGGCGAGACCCTGCGTGAAGGCGACGATATTCGTAACATGCCGCTTCATGCCGGCGACACACTGGTTGTACACACAGCATGGGATGCACTGGCAAGGATCGAAAGCAACCGGGACTTTGTTGTCGTTACCACAGAATTCCCCCATGAGGAATTACGCCCAAACAAGGTATTGCCTGCAGCCGTGTTCTTTGCGATTGCCTTGAGCATGGTTCTGTTTACCGACATTCGCCTCTCTGTCGCTTTACTGACAGGCGCGATGGGTATGGTATTGTCAGGTGTGCTAACCATCGAAGAAGCCTATGATGCGGTTAGCTGGAAAACTGTTTTCCTGCTCGCCTCACTGATTCCATTAGGCCTGGCCGTTGAAACAACAGGCACTGCGAAATGGATCGCCGATCAAGTGCTCTCAGTCGTCGGCCATATGCCGATCTGGGTGATCCAGGCTTCGGTGGCAGTACTGGCGACATTTTTCACCCTGGTCATGTCCAATGTCGGTGCGACTGTTTTACTGGTTCCCCTGGCTGTCAATATCGCTATCGGCGCCGGCGCGAATCCTGCTGTGTTCGCACTTACAGTAGCAATCGCGACATCCAACTCATTCCTGATACCGACTCACCAGGTCAATGCACTGATCATGGGGCCCGGTGGTTACCGTGTTGCCGATTTCATGAAGGCGGGAGGCATTATGACCGTGCTGTTCCTGATCGTAATGATGGTGATGATGAACCTGGTCTTTTAATCGGAAAAATATAAAAAATGAAAACAAATATGAAAAACCTGTCATCAATATTGGCCGGTTTGCTGTTGCCGGGTTTGGCGATGGCCAGCGAATCGTCTGGCAGTGACCACATGGATATGACGAGCAGTGGAGTCGGCCTGTTTGCCATTGCGATCTTCGTGATTGCCTACCTGCTGGTGATGGCAGAAGAATTCACCCACCTGCGCAAATCAAAGCCAGTGATTCTTGCCGCCGGCATCATCTGGGGCGCCATTGCCTGGGTGGCAGCTCAACATGGTTTGTCTGTCGAAGCTGAACAGGCAGTACGCCATAACTTACTGGAATATGCTGAACTGATGCTGTTCCTGCTTGTGGCCATGACCTACATCAACGCCATGGAAGAACGCAAAGTGTTTGATGCACTACGCGCCTGGCTAGTCGCCAGTGGTTTCGGTTTCCGCTCATTATTCTGGATCACCGGCATACTGGCATTTTTCATCTCGCCGATCGCGGATAATTTAACCACGGCCCTGCTGATGTGTGCTGTGGTGATGGCTGTGGGTGGGGACAATACGCGATTTGTCTCGCTTGCCTGCATCAATATTGTCGTTGGCGCTAATGCCGGTGGTGCATTCAGTCCGTTCGGCGATATCACCACCCTGATGGTCTGGCAGAAAGGCGTGGTGGACTTCTGGACTTTCTTCGCCCTGTTTATTCCATCGGCAGTGAACTTCCTGGTGCCGGCAGCGATCATGCATTTCGCGGTGCCCGACTTTAAGCCGGATGCTTCAAGTGAACGAGTGATGATGCAGCGCGGTGCGAAACGTATCATTGCGCTTTTCCTGCTGACGATATTCACCGCGGTGAGTTTCCATAATTTCCTGCATATGCCACCGGTGATTGGCATGCTGACCGGCCTGGGCTATTTACAGGTATTTGGCTTCTTCCTGAAGAAAACGGCACACAGAGATCACCATGGCAGGCCTGATAATGTGGCTCACGATGCCAACATGGGCACACCGGTAGCCTTCGATGTATTCACTCCGGTCGCCAAAGCCGAATGGGATACGCTGTTGTTTTTCTATGGTGTTGTATTATGCGTCGGCGGTCTTGGCTTCCTTGGTTATTTGAGCCTGGCGTCCGAAGTCATGTACAACCAGTGGGGCGCGACCAATGCCAATATTGTCGTGGGTTTACTGTCCGCCATTGTTGATAATATTCCGGTGATGTTTGCGGTACTTACGATGAACCCCGACATGTCTATTGGCCAGTGGCTCCTGGTAACCTTAACCGCTGGTGTTGGCGGCTCATTGCTATCGATAGGATCGGCTGCCGGTGTGGCGCTGATGGGCCAGGCACGTGGCAAGTACACGTTCTTTGGCCACCTCAAATGGACGCCGGCTATCGCGCTGGGCTATGCCGCAAGTATATATGTTCATATGCTTGTCAACAGTTCGTATTTCTCTGGCTAATAAAATGAAATCCAAACGCCTTTGCAAGCATGGGTAAATGCCTGGTATAACTGCACAGAGAAAATGTATAAATTAAGCAGCACGAAGCTCATCATTATCGCCTCGGTAATGCTGGTGATATTCTACAACTTCGCGTTCTTCAGGCATGTCCTCAATATCTACGCGGATTCACCAGCGAATTATGCCTTTATAGCATCGATCGCCTGCGTGCTCGGTTGCTTTATTGCGCTTCTGTTTGCCCTGGTTGACTCAAGGTATACCACCAAGCTTGTTCTGATTCCTGTCTTCCTGATTTCCTCGGTTGCGAGCTATTTCATGGATTCGTACAACATCATTATCGACAGCACGATGATTCAGAATGCGGCATTGACGGATATTAACGAAGCAAGCGACCTGCTGAGCATCAAACTTGTCGTGTATTTCCTATTTCTAGGCGTACTCCCGTCAGTATTGATCTACAAAGCGAATATATCGTATGCACCACTGAAATCAGGAATCATAACGAAACTGAAATTTATAGTTATCCTGCTGGTGATTATTGCTTCCCAGTTGTTTATATTCGGCAAGAGCTATGCCTCTTTCTTCAGGGAACACAAGCAAGCGAGATACTACACCAACCCGGTCAGCTACATCTATTCTGTCGAGAAGTACATCAAGGGCAGTTTGGCAGCCAGAAATGTGCCCATTGAACCTATCGGCCTGGATGCGCGCGTTCCTGTCGAAGACTTTCATCGTGAACTCACCATTCTTGTTGTTGGCGAAACTGCACGAGCGGACAGGTTCTCGCTCAATGGCTATAAAAGCAAAACGAATCCACTGCTCGAAAAAGAGGACGTTATCTCATTCACAAACATGCATTCCTGTGGAACATCGACTGCGGTTTCCGTGCCCTGCATGTTCTCCATGTACAACAAGGCTGACTACGACGATGAAAAAGGCTATTCAAAAGAAAACCTGCTCGATGTATTGAGCCATGCAGGTGTAAACGTATTATGGAGGGACAATAATTCAGACTCCAAAGGCGTGGCCTTGCGTGTCCAGTACGAAGACTACAAATCTCCGCAAGCAAATACCCAATGTGACATTGAATGTCGGGACGTTGGCATGCTGGATGGCCTGCAGGAATATATCGATGCACATACACAGGACGATATACTGATTGTTCTACACCAGATGGGTAACCACGGCCCTGCCTATTACAAACGATACCCGAAAACGTTTGAGCGATTTACGCCCGTATGCGAAACGAGCCAATTGGAAGAGTGCAGCGAAGAACAGATAAACAATGCGTATGACAACGTCATCCTGTACACGGATTACTTCCTGGCCAGGGTGATTGATCTGTTGAAGCAAAATTCGAGCACATTCGAAACCGCGATGTTTTACGTCAGCGATCATGGTGAGTCACTTGGTGAAAAAGGTGTATACCTTCACGGATTACCGGGTTTCCTGGCGCCCGAGGAACAGACACATGTTGCAACCATTTTATGGTTTGGTGATAACTACGATGAGATAGATACCGAATCAGTGCGTCTAAAAGCCGATCGAGATTACTCTCATGACAACATATTTCACACAGTGCTCGGCCTGATGGAAGTGAATACCGAGCTGTATAATCGTGACCTGGATATCATTTACTCTGACATGTAGATCGATACCTTATGTAATAGTCAGGATTTAATCTGACAGTCAGTGTCATATTACCCAAACCCGGATTAAGATATTTTTGTCAGTAGAGCCGAGACAGGCTGCATCGAATAAACTATAGATATTTACTCTCGCAGAGGCGCAGAGACCACAGAGAAAGAAAATTGTTGTTTGTAGCCCGGATGCAGTATCGCAGTATCCGAGGCATGTTATGAGTTGTTCGCGTTTCATTTCATTCAGGCGAGGTTTTAGTGCTCCCTCACCTCAGCCCTCTCTCAGAAGGAGAAGGGTCGGATATCGTCTTTGTTTTTCCTTGCCCCTCGTTACTCGCCCCTTGTACCTGTAATTATTCTCCGTGCCCTCTGTGCTTGAAATCGAGTTAAAATATCGCACCGGATACTGGAGTTACCATGGTTAAAATTCTTTTCGTCTGCATGGGCAATATATGCAGATCACCAACGGCAGAAGGTGTTTTCAGGCACAAGGTTGCGAATGCCGGCCTGGAAGACCAGATTCATATCGATTCAGCCGGCACGATTGCATACCATGTCGGCACCCCCCCTGACCCGCGGGCTCAGGGGGCCGCACTCAATCGAGGTATTGATCTCAGTAGTCAACGTGCCCGCAAAGTAACGAGCCATGACTTTGAAGAGTTTGACTTTGTTATCGCAATGGACAGCGACAATCATTATGAGCTTGAAGCTATCTGCCCAACAGGCCATGAAGACCGGCTGCATATGTTTTTAAAGTTTGCTCAAAACAGCCGTGAAACCGATGTGCCTGATCCCTACTATGGGGGTGGCAATGGTTTTGAAGTTGTTCTTGATCTGATTGAGGATGCTTCGGATGGCCTGTTAAAGCACCTGCAAGAACTGAAACTGGTTCGCTAATTGCAAGATCCCCGGATTACAAAATACTTCCATGTATTTTCCCCTACGGGCCGCACTTTGTGCTTTCAAATTTGAGTCCGATCAAATTTAGTTCGCTTCACTTCATCCAGGCTACAGTACTAATTTGTAATAGTCAGGATTTCATCTGACAGCCAGTATCATATTACCCAAACCCGGATTAAGATATTTTTGTCAGTACAGCCTGGATTGGCTATATAGAAAAGGCTATAGATATTTACTCTCGCAGAGGCGCAGAGGACGCAAAGAAAGATGCAAAAAATACATGACAACTCTGCGTTCTCTGCGCCTCTGCGAGAAAACAGGAGGTTAAACCTCCAACAAAGGCTGGTTTTACGGCCATACGAAAACCGACAACAACTGTTAGATCAAGTCTGAATCACTACAATTTACATTACCGCCAGGCCAGGCCTGAACGACTACAAATTAATCACCGGTTGCAGCTGTCTCGCTTTTTGTCTCGGGCACTGGTGCTTCCTTGGCTTGCGGCTTTGATGCTGGTGCATCTTTAGTTTCTGGCTTTGATGCTGGAGCATCCTTTGCTTGAGGCTTTGACGCTGGCGCATCTTTAGTTTCAGGCTTCGGTGCTGGAGCATCCTTTGCTTGAGGTTTTGACGCTGGTGCATCTTTAGTTTCAGGCTTCGGTGCTGGAGCATCCTTTGCTTGAGGCTTTGACGCTGGTGCGTCCTTAGATTCAGGCTTTGGCGCTGACGCTTCCCCGGTTTGCGGCCTGGCTGCCGATTCGGCTGCAGGCTTCTGCGCAGGTGCTTCAGACTGTTTTTCTGCTACCGGCTGATTCTGTGATTCATTCGTCTGTGCCGCATCTGCCTGACGCGGCTTACCGGAACCTCGCCTGCCACGCCCGCCCCTGCGGCCACGACTTCTCGGCTTGCTCTCGGTTGATTGCTCTTTTTCCTTAGCATCTTTAGCGGTCGGTGCAGCTTCAGTCGCCTTCTGTGTTTTACCACCCTGCTGGCCAGTTTGTGCTGCACTCTTCTGTTTACTCTGCTGATCACTGCGCTGAGTACTTTTCTGTCCCTGGGTTGTTTTGCGTCCGCCACCACGACGGCGCGGCTGCCCGGTCTGTGCCTGGCCTTTACCTCTGCCACCACGGCTGCCACCGCGTCGAGCGTCAGTTTGTTTACGCTGTTCTGTTGCTTTCTTTTCCTTGTCTTCGCCTTTGCCGTCATCGCCGGTAAACAATGAAACAATCTTTGTCAAAAAGCCGCCGGATGGCTGCACCGCAGGCAGCGGGGCTGGACGGGCAGGAGCAATTGCTGTGACCGCCGGCTGTTCGGGCTGGATGACTTTTTCTTTAAAGTCAGCCGGATTGTAATGCTCGCCCGTATCAACCACCTGTTTGTAACTGGCCACACCGCCGGCTTCATCAATTTCGCTGACGCGAAGGCGATCGACACGGTATTGCGGTGTTTCAAGCGTGGTATTGCCAATGATGACCATCTTGATCCCGGTTTGCTGCTCAATTTCATTGATCGCCTTGCGTTTTTCGTTGAGCATATAGGTGGCCACATCAACGGGCACATGAACATCAACACGCGCTGTACTTTCCTTCAAAGCCTCCTCTTCCATGACTCTGATAAGCGACAAGGCCAGAGATTCAACTGTGCGTATTGTGCCGTGACCCGTGCATCGCGGGCACACAATCTGGGTGGATTCTCCCAGGGACGGTTTCAGTCGCTGACGCGACATCTCCAGCAGACCAAAGCGGGAAATGCGCCCGATCTGAACCCGGGCGCGGTCGATTTTCACCGCGTCACGCAGGCGGTTCTCAACTTCACGCTGGTTGCGTGTTGACAACATGTCGATGAAATCGATCACGATCAAACCACCAAGATCTCGCAGGCGTAACTGTCGAGCGATTTCATCAGCCGCTTCCAGATTGGTATTGAAGGCGGTTTCCTCGATATCACCACCGCGTGTTGCACGTGCAGAGTTGATATCAATCGAAATCAAGGCTTCGGTATGATCGACCACAATTGCGCCACCAG
>Ga0316192_10002150_pt1 | contig 14435 bp, 13 predicted proteins | sample MerIslwburrow_MG_FD_204931 | JGI IMG/M metagenome (GOLD analysis project Ga0316192, IMG submission 204931) | Coastal sediment microbial communities from Maine, United States - Merrow Island worm burrow | ecosystem: Environmental > Aquatic > Marine > Coastal > Sediment | place: USA: Maine...
GGCGATTAGTAGTACCCACAAAACCCACCCAGCAATTCGCTGACATTGTGGGGGTGCCCCCGCACCCGAAACGCCGATGTTACCGGAGGCTTTTGCTTCGGCCACTGGCGTGCACCCAAGATCCACCGTCGGGCCGTGATCGGTTGCCCCTGCTACCGCCAGAGGACCTCGTAGACGGTCTGCATCTGGGCGAAGCCCTTGAGTTCAGCTTGAATCGGCGTGCTGAAGCGGACCTCGTCCTGCCCCTGAGCGATCTCGTGCACTACGAGACTGGCCAGAATCTGGCCCCCCTTGGCCAGGTCGGCCACCCGCACCGCGAGGTTGACATGGCGGCCGAAGAGGTCGCCCGTGACGTCGGGGATGGCCTCGCCGGTGTGCAGCCCTATCCTCACTGTGACATCGGGTCCATCGTCGCTGCTGACCCGCCGCTGCACATCGCAGCTGAAGTCCAGGGCGCGGCGGACGCTGGGGAACGTCATCATGAACCCGTCGCCCACCGATTTGATCTCGGTCCCGCCCCACTGGCGCAGGACCGACCGGAACAGGGTGTTGTGCTCGGTGAGGAGGGCAAACCAGGCGGTATCGCCGATCTCGGCCGCCCGGGCCGTCGACGCCTCGATGTCGGAGAGCACCATGGTGATGGTGTCGCCACTGCGTTGAAGATTACGACCGGCCTGGTTGGCTGACATCGAGTCGGCCACCCGGCTGATCGAGGTCGACCCCAGGTCGTCGCTGAGGCGACGCTGGGTCGAGTGACCAGCTAAGGCCCGGCCCGTCTGCTGGAGGCCAAAGTCCACGGTGATCTCGGTCGATCCGATCGAGTAGCGGGTGCGGCTGTCGATGAGTTCGGGGCCGTCGATTTTGACACCTTCTCGGAAGGTGCCGTTGGTCGAGTTCAGGTCTGTGACCTCAACCGCCTGGCCCCGGCGCCGCAGCCGAAGATGTTCTCGGGAGACCTCGGAATCGGCGACGACGAGCTCAGCGCTCTCACGACCAATAACCAGTTCGTTCTGCAGCAGCAGCACCAGCGGTTGCTGGTGCTGGTGCTGGTGCTGGTGCTGGTGCTGGTGCTGGTGCTGGTGCTGGGCGACGGTGACGATCACATCGTGAAACTCCATGGCCACTGCCCCTCCAGAACTTTGCGGGCCTCCGCTGATGACCATTCAATCAGCGGCGCCGTCAAGTCTACGTGGGCTTGGTGGCGACGAGTTCGTGGGCGACCTCGTGGATGATGGCGTGCACGTAGAGGCGCTGGGGTACATCGCCGACGGTGCGGATGAGCAGGCTGCTGCCGGAGGGGTCAGGGTCCGCAGCAGACGGCGTGGTCGGGGGCGTGGCTGACCAGATAGGTCCAGTCGATGCGTAGGGAGAGCGCTCCCGGGCGGGGGTCGGGTTTGGGCTCGATCACCACCGCTCCCACCCCATCCGACAGCATCCAGTGCAGGAACTCGGCGTCGAGATTGTTGCGATCGGCCGGATCGAAACGGGAGGCCTTCAGAATCCGACTCACCAACTCCGAGCCGGCGGCGACGGCGACATCGTGTTGGCCCAGTTCGACGGAGTTGGCCGCCGCCCGCAGGGCACTGATGCCCGAACCGCAGACCCCGCCTGCGGACAGGATCTCTGCCGGGCCACCGCCCAGGCGGCCATGGACCATGGAGGCGAAGCCGGGTACGGGCAGGTCACCCTGGGTGGTGCCTGTGGCGATCATGTCGACGTCGTCCGCCGTCAGCCCTCGCCGTTGCAGGGCGGCGTTGACGGCGTTGACGGCCAGTTCCTCGTTGAGGACAGTGGTCCGGCCGCTGCTGTCGAGTGCGTAGTGCCGGGTCTTGATCCCGTTGGACTCGAGAATCCTCCGCCGCAGCCTGCTCGGTTGTCGCCCACCATGCCCAAATGAGCTTCGGTCTCGTCGTTGCCGACGGGTTGGCCGGGAAGATTGCTCCCACACGAGGTGATACACGCAGTGTCCATGGCGAGACGGTATGACAGGGGACACAGGCAGTATCAGGTGCACAGGCCCCAATGCAGCGTGGGGGTCCCCTTGGCAAGCCGGTTGGTTGAGTCGGTTGGTTGAGTCGGTTGGTTGAGTCGGTTGGTTGAGTCGGTTGGTTGAGTCGGGGTCCACGCCGGCCGGTCGGGGGTCCCCCCGCTGGGGACCGGTCGTTGGCATACTCCGGTAGGTTTGGTCCGTAGGGCCGGACTGACCGGCGGCAACAACGAGACGGAAAGGTGGCACAGTTTTGGCACTACCCAAGAAATGGGTTCTCCCCGTGTTGCTCCTGTTCGTTGCCTTCTTCATCCTCTCGAACCCGGAGGCGGCCGGACCACAGGCGAGGGATTTTTTTGGCTGGGTCGGCGAACAGGTCTCAGCCGTAGGAACCTTCGTCGATGGCGTGCTGGCCGACGAGGAGCCGGTGCCGGTTACCACCGAAACCCCCGACGCCTCCTGAAGCGCGCTCCTGGTCGGCATTGACACTCCCGCGGGAGTGTTGGCCCGCCCCGTCAGACCCGCTGGCTGTCAGGCGCCGAACGGGAAGGTCACGCCGGTGAGTTGCTCCGATGCGGCCCACAGCTTCTTCTGGGTCTCGGCTTCGTGCGACCGGGCGCTCGATCTCACCAGAACCGGGCGACCCTCGAGCTCCATGAAACCGCCCGGACCATAATATTGGCCACCGGTTGCGGCGGGGTCGGTGGCCGCCCGCAGGGTTGGTAACGCCCCCGATGCTGCGCTTTGGCCCATGGGCCGGGCCATTTCGGCGAACTGGCGCGGCCCGGGTGGCAGATGGCGACCCAATTCGGTGTTGGATACTCCGGGATGGGCGGCCAAGGCCTTGGTTCCGGCGCCGGCCTGGCCCAGCCTTCGCTGTAACTCGTAGGTGAACAGTAGGTTGGCCAGCTTCGACCGACCGTAGGCCGCCACCCGGTTGTAGCCCTTCTCCGCTTGCAGGTCGTTGAAGTTGATCCGTGACCACACCCGATGGGCAACGCTGCTGACCGACACGATGCGGGAGCCCGCAACCGGGAGCAGTCGGTCGATGAGCAGGTCGATGCGATCGAACTTGGCCCGCAATTCATCGGCCGCGGTTCGTACCGACGCCAAAGAGGCCAGGTCGAGCTCCTGAAGCCCGACCTTGGCCCCCGGCCCGCCGGCGGTGATGTCGTCGGCTGCCGCCTGGCCCTTGCCCACGTTGCGCACGGCCAGGACCACCGTGGCACCGCGGTGGGCCAGGGCCCTCGCCGTTTCGAGGCCCAATCCCGAGTTGGCACCGGTAACCACCGCCACCCGGCCACTCTGGTCACCGATGTCGGCCGTGGTCCACCTGTTGTTGCTCACAACCGTTGAGAATACCTAGGCGGGTCGAGTGCTAGGACCACTGCCCCTGAAGAGCGTACTCGTCGAGGGGGAGGCGGGGGTTGGCGATCTCGGGCGGAGCTTCGCCCCCAGGGGCGGGGTGGCCAAGGGTGACGATCATGGCCGGATCGACGTCGGCGGGAATGTTCAGCACCGAACGGGCAACGTCGGGATGGTGAACGGTCACAGGGCAACTGGCCAGTCCCTCGGCGTGGGCCGCCACCATCAGGTTCTGGGTGTGGCGGCCGAGGTCGTACAGCCGACGGGGCCCGGCGTTGGCGGAAACGGTAGCCACCACGATCACCGGTGCGTTGTCGATCCAGGCGGCAAAATCGCCACTGGCCTTCAGGGCGACCTTCGCCTCGGGGTCGGTCACCACGACCAGGCGGACGGGTTGGTTGTTCTTGGCCGAACCGGCCATGCGGGCCGCATCGAGCACCCGATTGAGCACACCGGCCTCAATCGGACTGTCGGTGTAGCTGCGGGTGTCGCGTTTGCTGCGAAGGGCGGTGAGGGCGTTCATTGCGTTGAGTATGGCACCGGCACCGGGAAGCAGGCCCAGTTCGCTCCCTCGGACTTTCGGCATCGGGCATTGGGGGTTCGGGCATCAGAGTTTCCGCCCCGGCACCCACCCGCTCTAACATCCGATCTTTCAACCGGCACCACCGTCGGAGTGACCCGCCACCGCCACCGCCAGGGAGACCGCCATGGCCGAGGAGCATCTCAATGCCGTCGTCCACGAAGGCCGCGGCCCCTACGCCCTCGTGGTTCACGGCGCGGTGGGCAGTCGCTCGTACTGGGCGGACAACCTCGCCGCCCTGCGCGAGGTCTGTCAACCGGTGGTTGTTGAGCTGTGGGGCCACGGCCGCTCACCGAGCCCGGCCGATCCGGCCCGCTACCGGCCCGATGGTTACGCCGCCGAGTTCGAGCACCTTCGGACCGGGTTGGGCGCTGATCGCTGGATCACGATCGGCCAGTCGATGGGAGCGGCACTCACCCTGCACTACGGACTGCGCCACCCAGACCGGGTCATGGCGCAGATCCTCACCAACAGCTCGTCTGCCTTCACACCCCCGCAGGGCTGGCTCGATCGCCATGCCACCGTGGTGGCCCCGCTGGTTGAGCAGCTCCGGGCCGAAGGGATCGACGCCTTGCGGGGCCACTTCGTCAACCCCGGGCGTTCCAAACGCATCAGTGCCGACACCAGAGCGTTGCTGGCCGTCGAGTTTGAGGAACACGACGCCGGCGGGGTGGCCGAATCGTTGTTCACGACCAACGCCCACCTGCCGCTCGGGGAACGCCTGCGCGACGTGACGCGACCGACGTTGCTGACCCTGGGTGTCGACGAGGAGCGCTTCTTGAAGCTCCTACCCGAGGCCCGCAAGATTCCGGGCCTGGAGATCGCCGAACTCAATGGCGCCCACGCCGTCAACGCCCACGACCCCGCCGGGTGGAACGCTGTCGTTGTCGCATTCATCACCCGTCATTCGTGAGCAGCGTTTCCCCGCCGGCGATCAGCCGACAGCGGGAGCTACCAGTGGGCTGATGATCCGGAGTGCGGGGCCGACGGAGGTAGCCATGAGTGCTCCAAAGTTGCCGCAGAACCTGCTCATCAGACGACTCCGATTTCCCCGACGCCGACGGTGATGGGGTTCCCGATTCGGTTGAGACCGCCCAGGGAACCGATCCCAACGACGGGTCGAGCTTCCTCGACCCCGACGGTGATGGTGTGCCCAACTATGTCGAAGATCGTCAGGGCACTGACTCCAACGACGGCACCGACGCTGTCGATACCGATGGCCTCAGCGACTACGACGAAGTTTTGCGCGGCACCAATCCCGCCAACCCCGATTCCGATGGTGACGACATCCCCGACAATGTTGAGGTAGCCGACGGTTCCCTGCCCACCGATTCACAGTCGTTTGCCGATCGTGACCTCGACGGCGTACCTGATCTCATTGAGATCAACGAAGGCAGCGACCCCGACGACTCGACGTCGTTCGTCGATACCGACCTTGATGGTGTGTCGAACTACGCCGCGGCCCACGGCACCACAACCCAGCCGGTGCACTGCTCGTTCAACTTCTTGTCGAACTATGGTTCGAGCCAGTCGAGCGAGGACATCGCCCGCCTCTATGTCACGTTCATGCGTCGGGAGCCCGAGGTCGCAGGCTATGGCTACTGGACCGGCCTGGCCGAGCATGGCCTGACCACGGCCGACTTCGGCCGCTACTTTGCCGTGAGTGACGAGTTCGCCGGGCGTCAAGCTGCGATGTCTGACGGTGACTTCATCACGATGATCTACCGGGACTTCCTCTGTCGGACCCCGAGCTCCGCAGGCGTCGACTACTGGAGCAGTGCCCTGGCCGGCAGTGGGGCGACCCGCTCAGATGTGGCCGAGGCGGTCTTGGCCAGCGAGGAGTACCGCAGCCTTATCGGCTCGCGCGGTTTGGCCCCGCCTCCGACGCGTAGGATTTCGCCGCTGACCCAGCTGGCGGCGTCGGAGGCCAGATGGAGGCAGGCGGCGCTAATGTCCTGGGGGGTTCCCAGGCGGCCGAGGGGGATGTTCCACTCCTCCAATACCTGATCGAGTTCGGATTCCTCCCGCCCGATGGCCTTCAGTATCACCTCGGTCGGGATGGCGCCCGGGGCCACGGCATTGACCCGGATTTTCGGCGCAAACTCGGCCGACAACGTCCAGGTCAGGTTGAGGGCGATGGTGCGATCCCATTCCTCCCGAGGGAGGTCCTTGAGCGGCATGCGCATGGCGGAGCCACCAGCGTTTTTGACCCAGTCGGTCAAGGGGCCGAAGGTGTCGACCGCGGCCTGGGCCAGGGCCTCGACCGCTTCGTCGTCGGTGGCGTCGGTCGTCACTGCCAGCGCAGCACCACCCGCCGCTCGAATGCGCTCGGCAACGGCCTCGATCTCGTCGGTCCGCCGGGCGGCAACCACGACCGATGCCCCCGCCTCGGTGAAGGCAACGGCGATGCCCTCACCAATGCCCCGACCGGCCCCGGTTACCACCGCCACGTGGCCGGTCATATCGAACAGTTGGGGCGCGGTGCGTGAAGAGGGCTCGCTCATGGAGGTGGGTGTGGCAGACGTTCGTGCCTGATCGGTTACCTGCGCGCCACGTGGCTCGCGACGGATGCCCGGTTCAGGTCGATGTCATCCCGAGGGCGTGCTCCAAGGAGGGCCATACGACTCGACGGTGGATGTCGCCGATCTCCCTCCTGACGCCTTCGACACCGGCTACCGGTCTAGCGACCGGGGACGGCGATCCTGCGTTCCCACCATTGCAGCAGCAGGCTCAGGACCAGGGTGAGGGTCACGTAGAACACGGCGAGGACGAAGAACGCCTCGCGGAAGCGGAATGAACTGCCCGAGTAGATGCGGGCCTTGTAGGTGAGTTCGGCTGCCGCGATCACCGAGATCAGCGAGGTGTCCTTCATGAGGGCGATCAGGTCGTTGCCGATGGCGGGCAGGGTGTTGCGCAGCGCCTGGGGCAGGGTGATTCGTCGCAGCACCTGGTTCTCGGTGAGGCTCAACGCCCGGCCTGCCTCTTTCTGGCCCCCGTCCACCGATTGGATACCTGCCCGGAACACCTCGGCCAGGAAGGCGGCGTAGAACAGCGACAGCGCGATCGATCCCCGCCAGGCGAAGCTGACCGACCTGGCCTTGATCTCGGTCCTCAACACGAAGTTGATCAGGTCGATGACGTCGACGGTGAGTACCAGAGCGATCAGGAAGAGCCACACCAACATCGGCATGCCCCGAACGAACTCGATGTAGACTCGGGCCACGGTCTCGATCACCCGGTTCCGGCTGAGACGGGCCACCCCGATGAGCAGGCCGAGGATCATGGAGGCGACGAAGGAACCGGCCGTGACGTAGAGGGTGAGGCCCAGACCGGGTCGGATCTCGTTGAAGGCCTCGCGGTAGTCCTCGTTGATGATGATCTGGACCACCATCCAGCCGATGATGGCGACCATCACCATGAACCAGGCGGAGGAGCCATCCTTCAGGTCGATCTTGATGATGTTGTTCGGTTTGATTGCACTTTCGGTGTTACTCATCATGCTCCCCGTCGCCTTCTCAGAGCCTTCCCCCATGGCCTTCCCCCGTAGCGCCGTGGAGCGCCGGGTCTGCCCCGGCGCCCCACAACGTAATCCACTGTCTGTTTGCCGTCCCGAAGTCCCGATCTATCGGTCCGAAAGGCCGGTGTGCGTAGTGGTTATTCTTCTTCCAGCACCGGCTCGACGATGTCGTCGTAGGTGACGGTGAACTCCGTGCCGAAGAATTTCTGGCCGATCTCGTCCAGGAAGCCCGACTCACGCATCTCGGCCAGAGCAGCGTTGACGGGTTCGATCAGGTCGGAGCCCTGCGGGTAGATGAAGCCGAGCGGGTCCGACTGCAGGCCGTCGTCGATGGTCTTGACGGTGTCGGCGTTCTCGCCGATGTAGCCCAGTCCGGCAGCGTCGTCGATGATGACGGCGTCGACGTCACCGGCAATGAGGGCCTGAATGGCCAGGCCGAACTGATCGAAGGCCCGGATGCGCTCATCGCCACCAAGGAGTTCCTCTGCCAGTTCGAAGTTGGTCGTTCCGACCTGAGTGGCAACGAGGGCATCACCGTTGATGATGTCATCGGCGCTGGCGAAGCGGTCGTCGTCGAGACCGACGATGAACTTCTGCTGCACCGTCATGTAAGAATCGGAGTAGTCGACGATCTCTTTGCGCTCGTCGGTGATGGAGATGCCATCAGCGGCGGTGTCGAGGTCGCCCTGGGCGACCTGGTCGATCACGTCGGGCCAGCCCGACGGCACGAACTCGGCCGTGCAGTTGAGCAGTCGGCAGATCTCGTTCCAGGCGTCGTAGTCCCAACCGGCGCCCGCGTCCGCACCAACGGCCACGAAGTTGAACGGCAGGTAGTTGTTCTCGACGCCGACCGTCACGGTACGGCCTTCGAGGTCGGGCAGAGCTGAAGCGTCATCAGCTGACTCGTCGTCGTCGGCCATCGCCTCGTCGTCATCCGACTCGTCGTCGTCGGCCATTGCCTCGTCGTCGTCGCTCGACTCGGCGGCATCGTCTGAGTCGCCGGTGACGGTGTCCTCGGCATCATCGCCGCCGCAGCCGGCGACAAAGAGTGCCACGGCCAAGGCAATCAATAACAGATATTTGATCTTGCGCATGGTGGGTCCTTCCATATTCAACGAGGTGACGTTACTGCTGGCAGTCGACGAATAGGGCGCCGGTGCGGGTTGAGATGAAGTCGTCAAACGGGATGTCCTCCTGTTTGAGGAAGCCGCGGGCCGGGAGTTTCCCGGCTCGCACCATCTCGATAACGGCGACGACGGAGCCGGCCGTTGTCCAGGCGATGGCGGTGCGTTCTGCCCCCGCCAGGGCCCGGGGCAGGTAGCGATGCACGAATTCGAGGCGTCGCAGTTGGTCGTTCTTGGTGCCTTCGGCCGAGACGTGAACGTAGACGACGTCGTCGGACACCGGGGGCTTGGCGCTGGTGAGAATCTCCTCGGCCATTTCGCGACGGTCGCGCATCAACAGCTCATGAAAAAAGAAGTTCATCAGATCGACATGGCCCGGATAACGCAATGTTTTGTAATCGACATTGTCGACCCGCCCAAGGTACGTGTCGCACATCGTGCCCAGACCACCCGAGGTGGTGAAAGCCTCCAGCTTGGTGCCGTGGAGGTACACCGGCTCGTGCCACTCCATCGACGACACCAGCTTGCGTTCACCGTTCTCGATGACCTCGCAGTCGTTCAGGTACTCGTTGACGACACCGGCCGGCGACCAATTGAAGGAGTAGCCCAACATCCCGTCGGGATTCTGGGGCAGGGCCCCGACCCGCAGTTTCACCGAGCGGCAGGTGTCGAGCGACTCGATCAGGTCGGCAGCCACGATCCCGACGAACCCCGGGGCCAGGCCGCACTGGGGCGCCATGACGGCCGTCGCCGTCGTGGCCAGCTCGATGATCTTGTTGGTTGTCGGGACGTCTTCGGTGAGGTCGAAGTAGTGGATGCCGAGGCCGTGGGCCATGTTGGCGACGGCGGCGTTGAGGCGATACGGCAGACACGACAACACGGCGTCGACCCCTTCCAACACCGAGCGCAGATCGCCGCCTCCGCCCCGGTCGGGGGTCTCGCTTGGGCCGGTCGCCGGGCTGGCCGTGGTATCGGAGGCTACCCCGGCGACGTCCGACAGATCCGTGGCCGAGTCCGCCGTCAACAGGTCGGGGGCACCCAGCTCCGCGGTCGCCAAGTCGGCGACTGATAAATCACTTCGCACCGTTTCGAAGCCGACGTCGCTTGGGAGGTGCTGATCGACGCCGACGACGTCGAAGCCGCTCTCGACCAGCAGTTCAGCCGCCAGCTTCCCGACCCGCCCCAAACCGAGCACCGCGATCCGGTGCATCGCCTGGTCCTCACTCTGGTCCAGGCGGCCGTCGTCGACCCGGTTCACCGCGCTCATTGGCCGGTCTCGACGTTGAAGGAGATGCCCTGGGCCAGGGGTAGTTCGTTGGAGTAGTTGATGGTGTTGGTCTGGCGGCGCATGTAGCCTTTCCAGGCGTCGCTGCCCGATTCGCGTCCGCCCCCGGTTTCCTTCTCGCCGCCGAAGGCGCCACCGATCTCGGCCCCTGAGGGTCCGATGTTCACGTTGGCGATGCCGCAGTCCGAGCCGACGGCGGTGGTGAACTGCTCGGCCTGGCGCAGGTCGGTGGTGAAGATGGCCGAGGCCAGACCCTGGGGTACGGCGTTGTTGAGCGCAATGGCTTCGTCGAGATCGTCGTAGGCCAGCACGTACAGAATGGGGGCGAAGGTCTCCTCGGCCACGATGGAGCACTGCCCGGGCATCTCGACCAGGGCCGGGGCGACGTAACAACCCTCGGGGAACTGGTCTTCGAGCACTCGCCCCCCACCGGTGACCGTTCCTCCCTGTTCGGCTGCGACCTTCAGCGCGGCCTGCATCCTGGCCAGGGCGTCACCGTCGATGAGTGGTCCGACGAGGGTGTCCGGTTCGGTCGGATCACCAATGGGAAGGCTGCGGTAGGCGGCCTGGAGGCGGGGGAGCAGTTGCTGGTAGACGTCGCGGTGGACGATGAGGCGCCGCAGCGACGTGCAGCGCTGGCCGGCGGTGCCGACGGCGGAGAACACGATGGCCCGGACCGCCAGATCGAGGTCGGCACTGGGGGTGACGATCATGGCGTTGTTGCCGCCGAGTTCGAGGATCGAGCGGCCGAACCGCTGTGCCAGCTGGGCCGCAACCGAGCGTCCCATGGCCGTCGAGCCGGTGGCCGATACCAGGGCCACATCGGGGTTGGCGGTCAGGGCCGCTCCCAGGTCTGCCTCGCCGATGGCCAGTTGGGTGAGGTGCTCAGGGGCATCGGAGCCGAAGCGCTCGATGGCCCGATTTATGATGTTGGTCACGGCCAGTGCCGTCAGCGGGCTCTTCTCCGACGGTTTCCAGATCACCGAGTTGCCACAAACCAGTCCCAGGGCGGCGTTCCAACTCCACACCGCAACCGGAAAGTTGAAGGCGGTGATGACGGCGGCGACCCCCAGCGGGTGCCAGGTCTCGCGCATGGCGTGACCCGGGCGTTCCGACGCGATCGTCAGGCCGTAGAGCTGGCGGGAGAGACCGACGGCGAAGTCGCAGATGTCGATCATCTCCTGGACCTCGCCCGTGCCTTCTTCCAGGATCTTGCCCGTTTCCAGCGAGACCAGCCGGCCCAGCGGTTCCTTGGCCAACCGCAACTCCTCGCCCAGCAGGCGCACCAGTTCGCCCCGGCGGGGAGCGGGAACCGTCCGCCATTGCTTGAAGGCGGCGCGGGCCCGCTCGACCATCTGTTTGCTTTCGTCGACCGTGGTCGTGGCCACCGCTCCCAGTGGCGCCCCGTCGATCGGGCTGGTGACCTCGAGGTCACCTCCCTCGGTGATCGACGGCGTCAGGCCCAGGGCCTCGAACGTCGGATTCAGATCGAGCGTCAGGCTGCTCATGGCTCTTACCTCCAGGCCGGAACGGGTAAGTTGTCTACTCCTAATGTTAGAGCGCTGCCAACATTAGACTTGATAATGTTCTCCCGTCTCGTGTCACTCTGGTTCCAGATGCCATGCTTGCGGTGGCCCGCTTCGGCCCCCAACCGGGCCGGACCGCTCTACGTGCCGGTAGTGGTAGCTCGGTAGTAGTTCGGCGGCAGCAGCGACGAAAGGACGGGAATCCATGAAGCTGAGCGTTGATCGGCTCCGGGTGCTGGTGGTGGTCCAGCGCACCGGTTCACTGGCCGCCGCTGCCCGTGAGCTGGGCGTAGGACCCTCGGCGGTGTCGCAACAACTCAGCAACTTCGAGCGGGAGGTTGGCGACGAACTCCTGATCCGATCAACCAAACCGGCGACTCTCACCCCCTTGGGCGTTACCTTGGCCCGCCACGGTGAGGCCATCCTCGAAGAGTTGGAACGGGCGGTCGTGGCGGCTGAACAGGCCCGCCACAACGTTGCCGGTACCTATGTTATTGCCGCCCTTCCCACCATCGCCGTCACCGTGTTGACCACGGCCCTCCGGCTACTGCAGGAGACCGCACCCGCCCTGGACATCCGCCTCCGGGACCTGGAAGCGGGTCGCAGCGTCGACGCCCTGGTGGCGCAGAGGATCGACATGGCCATCGTCGACACCTATGCCGGGCTGCCAACGGCCTTCCCCGACCGAACCGATGTGGTGACGTTGGGTCAAGAACCGGTGCAGTTGTTCGCCCCCAAGGCCAGGGTCGACGGGCTGGGTCCGGGGCCGCTGGAACTGGATCGGCTGGCTGGCTGCCCCTGGGTACTGGCCCCGCCTGTCGCCTCGTGCGGTGCGGCCGCGCTGCAACTCTGCCATGCCGCGGGGTTCGTCCCCGACATCAAGCTCGAAACCAACGACCTGCTACTGTTGCGGACCTTCGTCGCCGATGGATTCGGGGTCACGTTGTTGCCGCGTCTGGCGCTACTCGACCCGCCTCCCACCGGCGTCGTGCTCGACATCGCCGCACCCAACGCCCAGCGCACCATCCACGCGCTGACCAGAACCGCGACCCAGGGGCGGCCCAGCGACCAGCTCGTGCTCGACGCCCTCAGAACCGCAGCCAACCACCAGCTCGATCGCACCGGAGACCAACCATGAGCAGTTCGCCCCTCACCGACGAGGTCGCCCCTGTTGACACCACGGCAGCCATCGAGGTCCGGGGTCTGTTCAAGTCGTTCGGCGAGATTGAGGTCCTGCATGATGTCAGCCTTGATGTCGGTAACGGTGAGGTGGTGGTCGTGCTCGGCCCGTCGGGCTCAGGCAAGTCGACGTTGATCCGCTGCATCAACCAACTCGAACACCACGATCAGGGCACCATTTCGGTGTTGGGCCACGAAATCCTGGCTGACCCCCAAAAGCGGGCCGTGGTGAGCCCGGAGGTGGGCATGGTGTTTCAGCAGTTCAATCTGTTTCGCCATCTGACGGTGCTCGACAACATCACGTTGGCCCCCAAGGTGGCACGGGGCGAGAAGAAAGAGGTGGCCGAGGAGCGGGCCATGCGTCTGCTGGAACGGGTGGGAATACCCGAGCAGGCCCACAAACACCCGGGCCAGCTCTCCGGGGGGCAACAGCAACGGGTAGCCATCGCCCGGGCCCTGGCCATGGAGCCGACCATTATGTTGTTCGACGAGCCGACCTCAGCCCTCGACCCGGAGATGATCTCCGAGGTGCTCGACGCCATGCGGGACCTGGCCGCCGAAGGCATGACCATGATCGTCGTCACCCATGAGATGGGCTTTGCCCGCGAGGTGGCCGACCGCCTGGCCTTCATGGAGGAAGGCCGCATCGTCGAGGTAGCCAGCCCCGAGGAGTTCTTCACCGCCCCCAAGTCGGAACGAACCCGGGAGTTCCTCAGCCAGATCCTGTAGGTGGGCCTGCCGACTGGAGTGGACCACTTCTGATCGGCTGGTTGCAACAGGAAGAGACCGCCATGGGTCTCAGATGGTGATGAGGTTTCGAACGACGAGCGCAGAGGCACCTGGCAGGCGGACCTGAGCAGCTGTATGTCACGGATCGGGAGCGATTCGTCAGGCTCGCCTACCTCCTCACCAGTCAGCACGACGTGGCGTGGGGTGCGGAGATCCGCGTTGCTATCGATATCGAGACCACGGCGGTCGGCGGCTGGCAGTACACGGTTGGAGTTCAGGACGTCGACGGGATCCTCAGGACCATCAGCGAAGCTGCGGCGGTGCTGGGGTTCGATGAGATTGCGGTCACGCTGTCCGTGGATCCTGCGAGGCTCGGACAGGTCCGAGCCGTTCTGGGAGCTGATCAGCGAATCGTCGACTTGGGAAACTCGGAGCTGCCGAGACGAAGGATGATTTCCGGGTCCAGTACTCCCAGTCGGCCGAGGTGGCGGCGATCTGGGATGACGATGGCGATATTCCAGTCCTTTGTCCTGGCCGTTGCCGCCACCGAGGGTGTCAGCGCCGTGACTAGCCGACTGGCCGCCGTCGACGGTGTGTTGGCGGCAGTGCAGACACCGCCCGAGCTTTCGTCTGAGGGACCGGAGGGCGGAAGCACCGAAGCTCCGACAACGTCAATTGCGCCGGGGGAGCAGCCCGACTGACCGGCTGTCTGCCGGGGTACCGGATGTCGTCGGGCTTCACTGTCACAGCGGCGTGCGATGCTTGGTTCCTCGGTGATGGGGAAGGTGGCATGGCGATGACGGTGATGGACGATTGCGACGCTGTTGTCTTTGACCAGGGTGTCCCGATTGGGGTCGGCGACACTCCCGCGGGAGTGTCCGGGGGGAGCGGCGACACTCCCGCGGGAGTGTCCGGTGATGTGGACGTCGGAGGATCCCGAACGATGAATCCAAGGCAGGGGGATGGTTCAGGTTCAAAACCCCGGACGGTGACCTGGCCACCGTCAAACACTCCCGCGGGAGTGTCAACGCCCTCTACTGGCACACCCGAGAGCACCTCGACGCCGAGAGCGACCAAACCATCCCAGAGCGATACGCCCCAGGGCGAACTCGACTCGAACCCATCGACGGAGGCCGACTCCAG
>Ga0316192_10002151_pt1 | contig 14428 bp, 9 predicted proteins | sample MerIslwburrow_MG_FD_204931 | JGI IMG/M metagenome (GOLD analysis project Ga0316192, IMG submission 204931) | Coastal sediment microbial communities from Maine, United States - Merrow Island worm burrow | ecosystem: Environmental > Aquatic > Marine > Coastal > Sediment | place: USA: Maine...
ACAGTATGTCTATTACTGGAGCCGGGACGGAGGGCGAACCCAGCGGATAGATGCCCATCCGCGGCTGTACCTCCCCTTTCAACTCAAGCCCTTCATCAATATTGAGCCCTCGGTAGGGGTGCGGGAGACTATATGGCGTCCGGACAAGAAAGAATACGGCCCGGATGACAAAAAATTCTACCATCGGGAGTTGTACGATACCCGACTGGATCTTTTCTCGGAAATTTATGGTGTATTCCACACCGAAGGCAAAGCCATGGAAGCTGTCAAACATACGATCCGCCCCCGGATCATCCATGATTTTATTCCAGATGTGGATCAGGATGATTTGCCGAATTTTGACTCCCTTGACCGCATCGCCAATACAAACCTGCTCACTTACTCTCTGACCAACACCCTGACATCCAAAACACGAAAAAAAGACAGCTTTGATATTTCCCATCGCATCGACAAAACCAAGGCCACCGTCATCGACTCTGCCGCCGATTACAGCTACAATGATTTTTTGCGCTTTGAATTGGAGCAAAGTTACGATATTAATGAGGCTAAGGAAAAGGATCCGGATCGTCCGTTCTCACCCGTAGGCGCCAGACTGGACCTGGTTCCCGGAAGGTATATTGCCCTGGAAGCCGATGCGTTGTGGTCCGTATATGATACCAAATTTTTATCACATAACATCATTGCGAATCTCTGGGACCTTCGCGGAGACAGACTGTCTATGGAATACAGGTACACCAGGGATTCCGACGAGATCAGTTTGAATCCAACCCAATCTCTTTCCGCGGACTTACGTGTGAAGGTGACGGACAGGCTCTCCCTTTCCGCGGATTACGAATACAATTTTTTGGACAATACCCGGGTCCAAACAGGTTTAGGGATGAATTACAAAGCCCGGTGCTGGGCATTTGAGGGCCGCATCACCGACAGAACCGGTGTCGACAACTCTCACAATTTTGATTTTGAAATAAAAATGAACCTGTTCGGATTGGGTGAATTTGGGATTTAGAGCCCTTAGTTGTTATTTTTGTGTATTTTGTGCTAAAAAATTGTATTGGGATATTTTCCCTATCTTGCAACGATTGAATTTTCATTCCCGGCTCGTCCGGATGAGGTAAAAAAAAGTGACCGATAAAAAACTTGAGCGTTTGTGGTATGTCCTGCACACCAAAAGCCGTCATGAATCCGTGGTTAACGACGGCCTGTTGAAAAAATCAATAGAGGCATATCTACCCAAGATCACCGTGCGCAGCAAGCGGCGTGATCGCAAGGTGACGATTCGTGTGCCGCTTTTCCCGGGGTATCTATTCGTCAAAACGGACCTTCAGGCTTACTCCCATCTGGAGGTTGTAAAAACGGTCGGGGCGGTGCGTTTGATCGGCAGCAAACAGGGCCCCCTGCCGGTGACCGACGAAACCGTTGAATCACTGAAAATAATGGTATCAAGCGACCATACCGTAACTACCGGCTATCGTTTAGAAAAAGGAGATAAAGTCATGGTGGTGCACGGACCGTTTACGGGGGTGGTCGGCAACTTTGCGAGATACGGCGGCAAGGGACGTATCGTGGTAAACATCGAGGCCCTTGGTCAGTACGCAGGGGTCGAAGTCAGCGAAGATGATATTGAAATTCTACCGAAAATATTATCATAACTACTTGACATTTTATTAAGTTCTGGTTTATAAAAGATTAATATACCAAAGGTCACCAGAGGGTCCAGAAGGAGGTTGTATGAATAAACTGGAGCTAATTTCCGCCTTGAAAGCAGATGCAGATATCTCGAAAGCGGAAGCGGCAAAAGTAGTTCAGATATTTTTCGATAACATGGCAGATGCCATGGCCCGGGGAGAGCGTGTGGAGATCCGCGGCTTGTGCAGTTTTTTTGTGAAGGAATACAAGAGCTACACGGGTCGAAATCCCAAAACCGGGGAAAAAGTCACCATCAAACCCAAAAAACTTCCATTTTTCAAATCTGGTAAGGAATTGAAAGATCGGGTAGACTACTGATTTGTGCCTGGGTTTGAGTCGATAATAGGTCAAGACCGCCCCATACGTATCCTGACTACCTTCCTTCAAAAAGGGACCGTTCCTCACGCCCTTCTGTTTACAGGAATAGAGGGGGTGGGGAAACAAAGCGCGGCGGTTACATTTGCCATGGCGTGTAACTGCACCGGAGACCATTCTGAGAACAAATCTGAATGGCGGGATAACCGGGCTGCCGATGGTTGCAGCACCACGAACCGACCGCGAATAACCAATCCTTGCGGCAACTGCAAGTCATGCCGGAAAATTGAATCTGAAAACCATCCGGATATCATCCGGATAAAGCCATCCGGTGTGTTCATCAAAATTGATCAAATTCGTGCCCTCTGCCGAACCCTTGCAATGAGACCATATGAGGCCGGCATGCGGATCGTTTTGATATTTGACGCCCAGGCAATGAATCCTGCCGCAGGCAATGCTCTCCTCAAGGTGCTGGAGGAACCTCCAACCGGAACCATTCTAATTCTTGTGGCCAATCATACATCCGATCTTCTGTCAACCGTCGTCTCACGTTGCCGGCACATTCGGTTCAATCCGATCCCGAGAACAAAGATGGAATCCGTACTCGTTCGCAGGCATGGACTTGATCCGGAAAATGCGAAGATCATTGCAGCCATGGCCGATGGGAGCTTTTCACGGGCGCTGCATATGTACCGGACGAATTGGATAAGCCGCAGAAACTGGCTTATCAGCGAGTTGGATTCCTTATCATCGGAATCCCTCAGCCGTCTCTTGGCTTTTGGTGAACAACTGGCAAAAAATAAAGACGCTTTGCCGGACGCACTCGAGGTAATGAAGTCTTGGTTGCGGGATCTTGTAATCAGCAAACTTTATCCTGAAAAAATAATCCATCAGGATCTGACTGAAAACGTGCACCGGGCTTCGCAAAAAATGAGTATAACATCGCTGCTTTCAAAGCTTGAAACAATTCAATCCACCCAAAATGCAATTCAGGCCGGCACCAATTTAAGGCTTGCCATGGAAACAATGGTCTTGAAATTGTCCCGGATTTAATCTAGAGTACAATTTATGAATAAAAAAGTTGGCATTAAATTTAAAGCCACCGGCAAGGTGTATGATTTTGACTGCGGCGCATTTGTCTTAAATCGTGGTGATCATGTTATTGTAGAAACTGAACAGGGACTCGGTTTCGGCACGGTTGCCGTTGATCCGGTTCTTTTTCAAAGTAAAAAAGATGACAGACCGCTAAAAAAGATCTATCGTCTGGCAAATAAAAAAGATTTTGAGCAGATAGACAAAAATCTCGCTGATGAAAAAACAGCCCACAATTACTGTATAAAATGCATTAAAAAATTGGGTCTGAAAATGAATCTTTTCTCCGTCGAGAAAGCCTTTGATGGGAATAAATATACTTTTTTCTTCACATCCGAAGGGCGTGTCGATTTTCGACAACTGGTAAAAATGCTGGTCAGCCAGCTGGGAGTTAGAATTGAAATGCGCCAGGTGGGTATTCGCAACCAGGCTAAAATGTGCGGCGGCATCGGCAGATGCGGCCGGGAGCTGTGTTGCGCAGCCTTTCTGGAAAAATTCGAACCGGTCTCCATACGCATGGCCAAAGAGCAAAGTCTGTCATTAAACCCAACAAAAATCTCGGGCCAGTGCGGCCGTTTGATGTGTTGTTTGACCTATGAATATGATACTTACCGTGCATTAAAAAAAAATTTGCCTAAGATCGGAAAACACATAATGACCGAAAAAGGCAAAGGAAAAGTAATCCGTCACAATGCTATTTGCAATTGCATAACGGTTCGTTTAGAAGGCGGTATGGAAATCGAAACCGCAGTCAATCAAATTATAAAGGATTGAAAAAAATGTCCATGCCCTTTTATGTCACCACCCCGATCTATTATGTTAATGCTCGTCCCCATTTGGGGCACGCCTATACCACCATCGTGGCGGATGTTGCCGCGCGTTTTCATACCATGTGCGCATGCGATGTTTATTTTTTAACCGGCACAGATGAGCATGGTGACAAAGTCGTACGTGCCGCCAAAAAAGAAAATATGACACCCAGGGCTTACGTGGATACCATCAGCCGTCTATTCAGGGATCTGTGGCCCGAATTAGGTATCAATCATTCCGCCTTCATTCGCACCACCGATTCCGCCCACATGGCCGTTGTGGAACAGGTGCTGCAAAAAATTTATGATGCGGGTGATATCTATTTTGCCGAATACGAGGGTCTGTATTGTTTCGGGTGTGAGCGTTTTTACACCGAACGAGAACTGGTGGAAGGACAATGTCCGGACCATGAAACAGCACCGGAAGTTATCAAAGAATCCAACTATTTTTTTAAAATGAGTCGCTATCAGGACTGGCTCGTCGATCATATCCGCAACACGCCGGATTTCATACGTCCCCAACGCTATAAAAACGAAGCTCTGGCCTTTTTAAAAGAGCCGCTGGAAGACCTATGTATTTCCAGACCTAAATCCAGGTTGAAATGGGGCATTACCCTGCCCTTTGATAATAACTACGTCACCTATGTATGGTTTGATGCGCTTTTAAACTATGTCTCCGCTTTGGGATATCCCGGGGAGGACCTGTTTAAAACTTTCTGGCCGGCAGCTCAGCACGTCGTGGCCAAGGACATCCTCAAACCCCATGGCATCTATTGGCCAATTATGCTTAAAGCGGCCGGTATTCCGATATACAAGCATTTGAATGTTCACGGGTACTGGAATATTGAAGAAAGCAAAATGTCAAAAAGCCTGGGAAATGTGGTTGAACCCATCGAACTTAAAAATATTTACGGCCTGGATGCCTTCCGCTTTTTTTTAATCCGCGATATGGCATTCGGACTGGATTCCAGTTTCAGTGAAACTTCATTGGTTCAGCGCATCAATTCGGATCTTGCCAATGATCTTGGCAATCTGTTTTCCAGGGTCCTTTCAATGGTTCATAAATATTTTGACGGGGTTGTCCCTGAAATTGAGCCAATGGTGGAAGCCGAATGTGAACTCGGACTGGAAGCAAATGCTCAGAATGCCATTGCCGATTACGAAGGCTTTATGGAGTCATTCCAGTTTCACAACGCACTGCAGGCAGTTTGGAAATTCATTAGCGAAATGAATAAATATGTGGATGTCACCGCCCCATGGGTGCTGGCCAAGAAGAAATCAAGCCGTAAATCCCTGGCGGTGGTTATCTATAATATGCTTGAGGGGTTGAGAATAATTTCCGGTCTCATATACCCCGTCATGCCCGATACGGCGGCCAAAATGCAAAAACATCTCGGACTGGATCCCAAGAGGCCCTTTTATCTTCTTGATCGACTCAAAACCTGGAAATCCATCAAACCCGGCACCCGGTTGCCGAAGTCTATTGTCCTTTTTCCGCGAGTCGATCCAACTGAAAAAGCGGCGGATCCATTGGTCAAACTGCAAGCAGCTGTCAGCCGACCTGAAATCAAACCGGAGATCACGTTGGAAGATTTCAGCAGGATTGATCTTCGGGTGGCAACCGTGATTCATGCGGAAAGGATTCCCAGAGCGAAGAAAATTTTAAAACTTGAGGTGGATCTGGGGCAAAAACGGACCATTGTTGCAGGCATCGCACAAAACTATACACCCGAAGAACTTATCGGCAAACAAATCATTATTGTGGCCAACTTAAAGCCGGCCAAACTCATGGGAATTGTTTCCAACGGTATGTTGATAGCCGCCGTCGATGATTCCGGTCCAACCCTGGCAGCTCTGGACAAACCCGTGGACCCCGGAACACCACTGCGGTAAGCAAACTTGGGAGTTCGTGGATGAGCATGCGATAATGACGGTTCTACCCTAAATGAGCGAAATAAGCTCAATTAGGCGTTAATGGTTATTTGTTATTCGTTATTCGTTATTAGAGTAGGATGACCCCCCATTTTATAATTCAATTATAGATGAAATATAAGAATGGATTTTATTCCTCTGAAACAATTAACCAATCACTAATAACGAATAACTCCCAATTGGTTTTTCACTCAATTGGGGTTCTATCTTATTATGGCCGATGAGAATCACAAAAACAGGTTGCCGAGATGTTACGGAATCATCCCAGCACGTTATGGGTCCAAACGGTTTCCAGGCAAGCCTTTGGCCGATATCCTCGGCAAGCCTATGATCCTGCATGTCTATGAGCGCGCTCGGCAATGCGCACGGCTGTCGGCTGTTTTTTTGGCTACCGATGATGATCGAATTCGTTTAGTCGCACAAAAATGGGGTGTTCCGGTGGTCATGACCCGCACAACTCATCCCAGCGGTACGGATCGCGTGATGGAAGCGGCCGCCAAGCTGAACCTGACCACAGACTCGGTCGTCGTCAACATTCAGGGAGATGAACCCGCTTTGGAACCCGCTATGATCACCCAGTTGGTCCGCCCATTTAGTGCAGCCGATGTTCAGGTGACAACCCTGGCACGTAAAATAAATGCTGCGGATGCTGGAAATCCAGACCTGGTCAAAGTCGTATTTACCGCAGACGGACGGGCATTATATTTTTCACGTTCACCGATACCCCATCAGCATGAAGAACAAAAAAACCATTACTATGGACACATCGGAATATATGCACTGCGCATGAAGGTGCTGGAAAAATTCGTTACTTTAGATCAAAGTCGTCTTGAAATTACCGAAAGACTCGAGCAGCTGAGACTGCTCGAAAACAACATAGCCATCCACATTGTGGTGACCAATCATCATACCTGCGGCGTTGACCGCCCCGAGGACATTGAAACTGTCAGTAAGATCATAAGAACTAAAAATTCAGCCACGACGGCACGAAAAAAATGAGACATACAATCAGACAAATACTAACCAAGACGACAGACGCATTCGTCATGGCTGCCCGTCACACCTGGGGCCGGTTGCACAACATTTTGACTGCAGACATCTACTTCGGCAGAAACATCACTCATTTACCCCTGGGCGTAATCGTTTTTTTCCCTTTGCGGGATAATACTTTTTGCTGCGGTATCGCTGCAATCGTTTCCTATAAGTTAAAAAAATCAACACTCCCCCGATTAGACACGGCCGCATTAGAGGATATGTTCGCGCAAATCGCGCAATCGGGAACCGAAACCTGCAGTACAGTTGCCGTCACGGATATTGACGGTCACTACCTTGGTGGTAAATCCCACATCGATTCTCTATGGCAGGCAATTCAAAATTTAAAGTGTACAGACCGCTTTTATGCCATTTTTAAAAATTCCAATGACCGTAGGCAGTTAACAGACCTTTGTGACCGGCTGACCGGCATCATTAATACTGAAACACAATTGTTATCGCAGCGCATGGATCGTATCCCGGTAGAAACCCTTGAATTGATGACTGCCCGGATTGAAAGACTTAAGGATATTGCCTGGTGCATTCGCTGGGAAGTTATTAATAATGTTGGAAAAGTAAAAGATTTATGCCCGGGGCTCAATCAATCGTCGAGTCCCGAAACGGTGGGTATTTTTAAAAAGATAAATGCCGTCTTAAACAGTCTGGATCGGCTTGAAGTCAGGGGACGGGATTCTGCCGGCATCTCCCTGATGTTTGTTCTCAACAAAGCTGAATATGATAAATTTGAAAAAGCCGTAAAAAAGGCAAACGTTTACAATCAGATTGATGAACGCTGCACCCGGGGCGTGCTGGGCCATCGGGGGATCACGGTACACCACAGCCGCAAAGCCGGGAAGAGTGAAAAGATTGCCGTTGCCATGGTGTACAAGGTAGCCAATGAAATCGGCAGCCTTGGAGACAATATCCAATTTTTGCGCCAACAGATCGCACATGACAGGATTCTTCAAATTCTTGCTACCTTCAAGGCTGAGTTTGATACGGTTTCGGCGCACACCCGCTGGGCGTCGGTAGGGGCGATCACCGAAGCCAATTGCCACCCGGTAGACAACCGGACCGTTGAAAATGCAGCGGAAAACAACCCCATCATCCATGCCTGTTTAAATGGAGATATTGACAACTATCAGGACTTGAAGCGTGAATTGGAACTTGGCGGGGATCGGGTCCACCAAGATATCACTACCGATACCAAAATCATTCCGCTGATTATCAGCAAGTATTTGGGCCAAGGCTATCCCATCGATGAAGCCTTTCGGCTGGCGGTCAATGATTTTGAGGGCTCCCATGCCATCTCCATGCACACGGATCTGGCCCCCGGTAAAATTTTTCTGGCCCAGAAAGGCAGCGGCCAGACATTCTTTGTTGGAATCGCCCCGGATCATTTCATTCCCACCTCCGAAGTGTACGGGTTTGTCGAAGAGACTGCCCATTTCATAAAGCTGGATGGCGAAACCATGGTAAACGGAAAAAGCGGACCCACCCGGGGGCAGATCTTTATTTTGAACCAGGCTTCCGCCGGGGGTCTCGCAGGCATCAAAGCCCGGTGGTATGACGGCACGCCCCTTAAACTTAGTGCGAAAGACATCAAGCATACCGAAATTACATCCAGAGATATCGACCGCCAAGGATATCCCCATTATTTTTTAAAAGAAATATCGGAATCTCCGGATTCCATGGAAAAAACACTCCATAATCGCTGGAAAGTCACGGAGGACGCGACCCGGCAATACGTCATTGCACTGGATGACACCGTGATTCCTTCCTCTTTGAAAAAAGCACTGACAACCGATCGGATCAAACGCATCTTTTTCATCGGGCAGGGTACTGCCGGTGTCGCCGCTATGGCCTGTGCCAATATTATGGTTCACTATATGGACAGTCCGTCCTATCATATCAGTGCGTTAAAAGCGTCGGAATTCAGCGGTTTTCAATTAAATGAACTGGATGATGCCGAGAGTTTGGCAGATGCCTTGGTGATTGCTATCAGCCAGTCCGGCACCACCACCGATACCAATCGCACAGTGGATATGGTAAAGAAAAGAGGGGCTTATACTCTGGCAATTGTAAACCGCAGAGATTCGGATATTACCTTCAAAGTCGATGGGGTCATGTACACCAGCAGCGGCCGCGATGTTGAAATGTCCGTGGCTTCCACCAAGGCATTTTATTCCCAGATCGTTGCCGGTGCCATCTTGGGGCTTTACATTGCCGCCCTGAAAAAGCGCAGAAATGCTGAATTTGTCACCGCTGAAATAGAACAACTGCGAGCACTTCCTTCTCTCATGCGGGAAATATTGTCCACCAAAGATGCTATTAAGGACTCGGCCACAAAACTTGCCGTCACTAAAACTTACTGGGCGGCTGTAGGCAGTGGTCCAAACAAGGCTTCGGCTGATGAAATACGCATCAAACTTAGCGAACTTTGTTATAAGACGATATCGTCGGATTTTGTAGAGGACAAAAAACACATCGATTTATCTTCAGAACCGCTGATCCTTGTCTGTGCCGCCGGCACAAGAAACACGGTGATTGGCGATATCATAAAGGACACCGCCATATTCAAGGCGCACAAGGCCACCCCCATCGTTATTGCAGATCAAGGTGAAGATCGTTTCGCACCCTATGCCGATTCCGTATTCCACGTGCCCCGCGTCAGCGAACATTTCGCTCCCATTCTAAATACCCTGGTGGGCCATATATGGGGGTATTATGCGGCTCTGGCCATCAATGAGGGCTCCCGCTTCTTGTATGGCTTTCGTGATGAAATTCAAAATACCATTGATGAATATACCGCCCAAGGCCTGGATGTATATGAAACTATTCTCGAAAAGCCCTTCCGGGAAAAAATTGCTGAATTCTATAACAAATTTAGAAAAAAAAGGGCCGCCAATCAATTTCCCATCACCATAGGATCTGATGTTGTATCCGATCTGACTCTGCTGCTAAAATATTTATCCGGCCGACTGCCGGTGTCAGATTTTGATCTCGATTTTAACCAAAAAGGCACGGCCGTGAATATTCTTAACACGTTTTTCAATTGCCTGGCAGTTGGAATCAGCACCATGGCGCGGCCGGTGGATGCCATCAAGCACCAGGCCAAGACCGTCACAGTGGGAACCAGCCGAATCGGCGAACGTATCGAGGGCATCCTGTTTGATGCCCTAAGCATCGAGAACCTCGCGATTTCTCAGCTGACCAACATGAATATTATTGTGTTGAAAAATCTGCAAGGTATCATCGAGCAAATCGAGGGTTCCACTCTTTATCGCATTGGCGGTTTGAGTGTTCTCGGTGAGCCCTCGGAAGACACCACCATTGAGGTCATCAAAAAACGAGGGGATATTGCCGATGTGCCGTCCCGGGTTGAAACGGATAACCGCTTGAAAGGAACCAAACGCATTATCGTAAGGCAGGGAAATGTATACATCGGCAAAGGCCGCAAGGATGAACGCAGTATCATGATCATTCCCATTTTGACCACTTCCGACACCGGTCCGAACAGGATAGAATATTTGTTGCTGTTACATATATCTTTTCGGCAAGACATCGCCCTTGAATCCCGAATTAAAGCACTGGGCGGAAAATACGAACACATAAAAAATATCGTACAGGAAAACAGCATTACCTGGCAAGATAGCTTTCTCGATCTTCTTGAAATTGAAGAACTTTTTGGCCGATCGGCTGAAAAAACAGCTGATTTTATTGTATCCCGGCAAAATGGAGGGATATAATTTGACTCAACGATATACCCCCTCAGAAATCAAATGTTATCAAAAAGTTGACATCTGAATGCGTATCATTATAAAATGTCAACTATAGTGAAAATTCGTTCCTTTTTCCTACGGATTACAAAACGTACAAATTCCTCTCATGCCGGATATCAGAGTGTAATAAAACTTCCATATGAACGTCGGTTGTTTTTGTTTCGCTCCATACTGCCGGTCGGGTGCAGACGAACTCTGACGAAAAATTAAGGATGTATATAAAAGGATGTATATAAATGGATAACAGTTACACCGACATGAATTCCGCCATCGATCATATAAACGAGATCTCCGCCTGGGTCTCATCCGTCCAGGATCTCGATCAGCTTCTCGAACTCATTATCGAAACCGCCACCCGGATGATGGATGCCAAGGCCAGCTCGCTTTTACTGCTCGACCGCAAAACCCAAAAGCTTTATTTTAAAGTGGCCACCGGTGCAAAGGGGACTGATATCAAACAGTTCGAGATCGATCTCGGACAAGGCATCGCCGGCTATGTTGCCCAAACGGGAGAGCCGCTCTTGATCCCGGACGTAGCCGAAGATCCGCGCTGGTACAAAGAAATCAGTGAATCCATTGGGTTTAAAACCCAATCCATTGCCTGTGTACCGATGAAGATAAATGGCGAAATCATCGGTGTGGTTGAAATTATCGACAAGGCCGACGGCAGTTCGATTCGGGATGAAGATTTAAAAATATTGTCCGTTTTTGCCGATCTGGCCGCCCGGGCCATCGGTGATGCCCGCAAGATCGAACACGATAAAAAAGAAATCAGAGATCTGAAAAATGAGTTGCGGGGTAAGTATGAATTAGTAGGTGAAAGCAAGGCGCTGCGCAAGGTCATCTCCGATGCTATCAAAGTCGCCAATTCTAAAACCACCACCCTGCTTTTGGGAGAAAGCGGAACCGGCAAGGAACTGTTGGCCCGCCTAATTCATCGGGTGGGTCCCAGAAAGGATGAACCCATGATTGTGCTCAATTGCGCCGCTTTGCCGGAAACGTTGCTCGAAGATGAGTTGTTCGGTCATGAAAAGGGGGCTTATACCGGCGCAGTTGCTCAAAAAATCGGCAAATTTGAACTGGCCGACGGGGGCACTATTTTTCTCGATGAAATCGGAGAAATGAGCCCCGGCATGCAATCCAAACTCCTGCGCATTTTACAGGAAGGCGTCTTTTACCGGGTGGGCGGCAATAAAGCAATTCCTGTGGATGTGCGCGTAATATCGGCCACCAACCGTAATATAGAGGAGGATGTCGCCCAGGGGAGATTCCGTGAAGATCTGTATTACCGCATAAATGTGGTTCAGATTCATATGCCTCCTTTAAGAGAACGCAGAGAAGACATCGTCTTGCTGGCCGAACATTTTTTAGACATCTTCAAAAAGGAGAGAGGGACGTCGAATTTAGTTATATCTAAAGAAGCCATGGATCTCATAACTGAGTATGACTGGCCCGGCAATGTCAGAGAAATGAAAAATGCCCTGGAAAGGGCTGTTGTCATGGGCAACGGCAAGCAGATTTTGCCCGAGGACCTTCCGACATTTGCCTGCACGCCCCAATATCCCGGTTTGGAAGTGGGATTGTCACTGAAAGAGGCCACGGACATGTTTAAGAAAGAATTCATTGTCATAAACCTTAGGCACACCGAAGGCAACCGGAGTCTGGCAGCAAAAGTAATGAAAATTCAACGAACGTATCTATCACGATTGATCGCCAAATACGGTATTACCTGAATCGTTGGCCTACTGGGTCCGGATGAAACTAAATTTAAAGGAACTGCAAAATCAACAGGAGAAAAGCCAATAGAAAACTGATCAATAGCACCCCAATTGAGTCAAACTCAATTTAGGCCTTATCAACGCACCCTCACTTTCGAGTATTCCAGCGCCGCTCTGATAAAATCCCTGAAAAGCGGATGCGCATCCATCGGACGCGATTTGAACTCCGGATGGAACTGACATCCAAGAAACCAGGGATGGTCCTTGATTTCAATAATCTCCACCAGATCACCGGTGGGCGAGCTGCCGCTGACCACCAGCCCCTTTTCAACCAGCAACGTTTTGTAATCATTGTTGAATTCGTACCGGTGGCGGTGACGCTCAGAGATTTTCCCCACACTGTAGGCCCGGTAGGCAAGGGTGTCTTTTGTTAAATGACAGGGATAAGCGCCCAGACGCATGGTGGCCCCTTTGTCGGAGGATTCATCCCGCCGTTGGACGGTGCCGCTTCTCTCGTCAAACCACTCCAGCATCAGATAAATCACTGCATCCGGCGTAAATTCATTGAACTCCGAACTGTTGGCGTCCTTCAAACCTGCCACGTTGCGCGCAAACTCAACCACCGCGATCTGCATTCCCAGGCATATACCGAAATAGGGTATTTTATTTACCCGGGCATGGTTCGCCGAGCATATCTTGCCTTCAATGCCACGGTTTCCGAAACCACCGGGCACCAATATACCGTCGACATCGGTTAGCATCTGGCTGCAAGTCCCGTCTTCTATTTTCTCTGAGTCAACGAATATTAGATTTACTTTACAATCGTTGGCAACTCCACCATGGCAGAGGGCTTCGTTCAGGCTTTTATAAGATTCGGTGAGATCGACATACTTTCCGACAATAGCGATCGTCACGGATTGTTGGGTCGTCTGAATTTTGCGAACCAACTCCTCCCAGGCCTCAAGCCTGGGTGCCCGGGTCCAGATATTAAGCAATTCGACAATCTTGCCATCCAAGCCTTCTTTATGAAACACCAGTGGGACTTCGTAAATAGATTCCACATCTTTGGCAGTTACCACCGCATCAATGCCGACATTGCAAAAAAGGGAAATTTTAGCCTTGATTTCTCTGGGTAGGTATCGGTCGGTGCGGCACAGAAGAATATCAGGTTGAATCCCAATGCTGCGCAGCTCTTTTACGCTGTGCTGGGTGGGCTTTGTTTTCACCTCTCCCGCAGTGCTAATATACGGTACGAGGGTCAAATGAATGTACAGGGTATTGTCCTTGCCTGCATCAACTTTGAACTGCCGGATGGCTTCCAGAAATGGCAGGCTCTCAATATCGCCGATGGTACCGCCAATCTCGACTATCACAATATCCACATCCTTGGCGGCCAGCTTGATGCAGTGTTTAATCTCATCTGTGATGTGCGGAATAACCTGGACCGTTCCACCAAGATAATCTCCGCGGCGCTCCTTCGATATGACCGAATGATAAATTTTCCCGGTGGTAAAATTGTTATCATGGCCTAATTTGGCATGGGTAAACCGCTCATAGTGTCCGAGATCCAGGTCCGTTTCAGCGCCGTCATCGGTAACAAATACCTCGCCGTGCTGGAAAGGATTCATGGTGCCGGGATCGACATTAATATACGGATCCAGTTTCTGAATGGTTACCGTAAGTCCTCGGCTTTCCAGCAACGCACCGATGGCAGCCGAAGCCAACCCTTTACCCAGTGAGGACAGTACACCTCCGGTTACAAATATGTATTTTGTATTATCTCCCATAGGTTTACCTTAATAATTGAACGTCTCGGAATTTCTATAACCTACTAAGAATATAGAGATTTTTTGGAGCTTCCGAATTTACCCCGAAAATGGAATAATGGAATGGTGGAACGCTGGAATATTGGTTTTCAAAAGGATAATAGCCATTTTAATATTACCGTCAATCCCGCCGCTGGCGGAACCATCAATCCAACATTGCATTATCCCAGAACCCATTATTCCACTATTCCATTGTTCCATCAATCCAATTGCGGAGCGAAGCGGAGCTAAGTTCT
>Ga0316192_10002152_pt1 | contig 14423 bp, 12 predicted proteins | sample MerIslwburrow_MG_FD_204931 | JGI IMG/M metagenome (GOLD analysis project Ga0316192, IMG submission 204931) | Coastal sediment microbial communities from Maine, United States - Merrow Island worm burrow | ecosystem: Environmental > Aquatic > Marine > Coastal > Sediment | place: USA: Maine...
AGGCGATATCGTTAAAACCAACGATTGAAAGTTTTTGGGGTATGCTCAAGCCGAGGTCATGGGCGGTTTCAACACGCCAATGGCCATCAGATCGTTACAGGCGAATTTTGCGGTGGGCGGATCAGAAAGGACGACGCGGGTACGACAAGTCTCATAGCCGCCTCGAAACACCCCTAAGCAAACGACTGCTTCTGTAATTAGTTTTTAGGCTCAAGTCAACGATTAAATCAGGATGGCCCTAAAAGCGATCGATGCTGACGCTTTAATTGCATTTTTACTTGACAGTCAAGTTTCCTAATGCTATTCGGTTTTTTATTAATTCTTATCATTTTTTTTTAAATGTATAAATATATCAGATTAATATAAACCTAATGGCAATAAAAATGAATTCGATAATACCTAATTTAAATTGATTATTGCTTTCAAAAATTGATTGGTAAGATTCGATATCGGCATGCGTTAACAATTCCCAGTAAAATAATTAACTCTATTAGGATGAGATATAACACATAAAAACAGATAATTAGTAAGTTTAATTCAGTTATAATATCAACTAGTTCCTAATTTTATAACGCGGAACTGCAATTATAATGGCCAAAAATAATTCCAAAGAACACACCCGCGAACGAATTATCAATTCCGCCAAAAAGCTTTTTGCAGACCAGGGATACCAGAAGACGACCATCGTAGATATCTCAAGGCAGGCGGGACTCTCCGAAGCCGCACTTTACGAATATTTCCAGGGCAAAGAAGCCTTACTTTTAATGATTCCCGACTTGTGGGTTTCCGAGTTGGTACGGGATCTGGATGAGCAGCTGTTTGGTGTTAAAGGCACTGTCAACAAGCTGCGCAAGTATCTGTGGTGGTACATGCGCCGGGTTGAACAATCCCCGCTGGATGCCAAAATCGTCTATCTGTTTCTTAAAACCAACGCCAATTTTTTAAACACCGAAGTATATTCCAACGTCAGAAATTTCTATGGTTATTTGGTCGACATTTTTGAGGAAGGCCGCGAAACCGGAGAAATGAAAGCGGATCTCAACTCCCGGGCAGCCCGGGATATTTTTGTGGGAACGATGGACCATATCATCAGCCGTTGGCTGTTAAAAGATATGTCTTATTCCCTTTTTGACAATTTAGAAAGCACTTTTGAACTGATGGTAGATGCTTTTAAGGCAAATCACTCAAACTAGCAGGAGGGTGTAATTATGGCCAAAACACTATTTGAATGGGATTATTCGGACTATCCGGGAGCCAAGAGGTACCCGCACCTGTTCAAGCCGATCGAGATCGGCAATCTCCTTGTGCCAAACCGTATCAAGTATGCGGCCACCGAGGAAAATTTGAACGGACTCGACGGATTCATCACCGATTCCGGGGTGGCCTACATGCGGGAGCGGGCTAAAGGCGTTGTCGGCGGTTTGTGCTTTATGCAGGGGGTTTATATGGATGAGGCCCGCAAAGGCCAGGGATATGTCGGCCAGGCAGCGGCTTGGGATGACAAGTTTATTCCGGGTTTAAAGCGCATTGCCGATGCGATTCATGAACAACGGGCGGTTGCCGGATTCCAATTGATGGACTGCGGTCGGGTCGGTGCGGTGGAGGTTGAATCCGGTCACGGTCCTTCCACGGTCCCCCAACGGCTTAGAATTTTTAAACCGATGTACGAAATGACCAACGCCGAAGTCAAAGAGATGGTCCAACAGCATGTTGACGCGGCCAGACGGGGTGTTGACGCCGGGTTTGATGTGATGGAGATATCCGGCATCGTCGGTTATTTGATCTCCAACTTTATTTCCAGTTATACCAATCGCCGCACGGATGAATACGGCGGTGATATTCGCGGCAGGATGCAGGCGGTTGTCGAGGTTATCCAGGGCGTGAAAGCGGTTTGTCCGCCGGATATGCCGGTCGGTATTCGCTTGTGCCTTGAAGAACTGCTGGATGACGTCCGCGGCAATACCCCCGAAGAATCGATCGAAACCTACAAAATTGCCGAAGAAGCCGGGGCAGACTATATCAGCTGCACCCTCGGCTGGCAGGAGTCCATCTATCCGGTCATCAGCCGCGACATCCCCATGGGCAACTGGGTCCATCTGGCCAAACGGGCCAAGGAACATGTCAATATTCCGATTCAGATGGCCTACCGCTTGTTTAAGCCCGGGCTGCCCGAAGAAAAAATCGGCCTTGAAGAGCTGGATATTTGGGAAATATGTCGCTCCATGATCGCCGATCCATTGATGCCCAAAAAAGTATTGGAAGGCCGAGAGGAAGAAATCCGGCACTGTGTGGCCTGTAACCTCTGTCTGGCGCGTTTGTTCAGAGACGCCCCCATGACCTGCTATATCAATCCGGTCTGCGCCCACGAGGCCAATCCCGAATTTGCCGATCCTGCTCCGGCAGAAGAACAAAAAGAAGTCATGATCGTCGGTGCCGGACCGGCCGGCCTGGAATGTGCCTATATCGCCGCTCAGCGCGGGCACGAGGTGCATGTTTACGACAAACGCGATGTTATCGGCGGGACCCTGAATGAGGCCAGGAATGCCCCCTATGGCGATGATGAGCTGTGGACCTGCATCGAGTACCAGGAAGTGATGTGCAAAAAAGCCGGGGTTGAGTTCCATCTGGGAACCGAAGTGACGGACGAACTCATTGAAGATGAAATGCCGGACACCATCGTGCTGGCGACCGGTCCGGTTTATTCGAAGATTGAGGGCGCTGATTCCGCTAAAGTGGTCAGTCTTGCCGATGTTATGAGCGGCAAGGCCGAGGTCGGTGAAAAGGTGGTGGTTTGGGGTAACCGCAAGCCCGGCATTGGTTGTGCTTTGCACCTGGCCAAGCAGGGCAAGAAAGTCACCCTGGTCGGAAAAGACAAAACCGCCGGCTTTGATGTCAATCCCTCTTTTAAGTGGCGCTATATGATTTATATGCGGCAAAACGGCATTACGGCTTACAGTGATTGCGATATCGCGGAGGTAAGCGACGATGGCATCGTTGTAAAAACATATGATGGGTACCAGTGGCCCATAAAATGCGACACGATTGTTTTGACTCAAAGAGAGCCCAATGAAAATCTTAAGAAAACCGTTCAGTCCGAGGGAATCGAAATGTTTGTCATCGGTGATGCACTGATACCCCGCAATCTTTCCAGCGCAGTCCACGACGGCTACCGTATCGGGATCCGTATCTAAAAAGGAGGTAACCATGCCAGTTGATGCCGAAAAAGAAATTGCAAAACTGTGGCGGGCGATGCACGGCGCCCAGAACGAAATCGGAAAAACATACTATCGGTGGCGGCAGGTGGCTGTGGAATGTGCCGGAGACGGTGTCAAACCGCTGGATGTGGCCCTGAGAGCCGCCGAAGTCTTCGGGAAGGATATCGGCAAGAGCCTGCTTCCCCGTATGAATTGGTTAAAGGGTGAAGAAGGCTTTATGATGATCCTGGGAAAAGCTCTGGCCGGACTCTGGATCACCGATGGCGGTTCGGCGACCCTTGCGAAAGGGGAGAATCCGGGCGAGATTTTTATCAAATGCACCCGGGATCCCTGGCCGTCGTGGGCCAAGGAATTCGGTGTGCCCATGGAAGAAGTCGCGTTGAGCCGGGAGCGGATGTATCAGGCTATTTTAGAGGATGTCAGCGTGTTTATGAATATTCCTTTGAAGATAGAAATGCAAAAAGCCATTGCCCGAGGGCAGGGCGAGACCGTCATGCGGCTTTACAAAGCGGAGTAACGGCACTTTCGTTGCCGGTTGATAGTGAATCGTTAACAGTGGATAGATAGATTCGTAGTTGATTAAGTTGATTGGTTGAAAGGACTAATTCAGAAATCAAATAAACTCAATTAACGTAATCAACTTAATTAACCTAATCAACTTAATCTACTTAATAAATTAATAAAATCAAACGATCCTAACCATCTAAACGAACAAACCGAATTATCAGGAGTTTAAATATGGCTGCTCAAATTGATTTAGATAAATGTAACATGTGTGGTGGCTTGACCGAACCTTTGTGCGTTGAAATATGTCCGGACGTCGCCATCAGGGTGCAGGACGGCAGGCCGGTGGTTACCGAGTTTTTGTGTGAGGACTGCAATGAGTGCGGCTGTGTGTGCCCGGATCATGCCATCACAGTGCCGCTGGCAAAAGTCACTTTTTAACAACCTAACCCGGATAAACTGGGAAGAATAGCCACAAAGGCACCAAGACACAAACAATAAATGTCCATTATTAATTAAACTTCGTGTCTTGGTGTCTTGGTGGCGAAAATGTTTTGTTGGAAAAAGCCTTCGCAAACATGATGGGATTTGAATAAATAGGCACTCAGCCGGACGAACCGGAATTGAAAATATTCAATTATTCTAAAATATGGGGGTGTGAGATGAAAGTAAACAAAGTCGACCATATTTGTATCGCGGTCAAAGATTTGGATGAAGCTCGTAAAGTATGGGAGCCGGTTTTGGGCAAATCCAAACCGGACGATACCTACATCGATGAACCTGAAAAAATCAAGGTCGCGAGGTATTGGGTGGGCGAAGTTGGATTTGAGCTGATGGAGTCCACAACACCTGATGGTGATGTTGCAAAATTTATCGAAAAAAGAGGTGAAGGGGTCATGCTGATCAGCTTTAATGTCGACAATACGCGGGAGGCCATGGCGGATTTAAAGCAAAAGAATTACCCCTTTATCGGAGGCGCCCGGCCATTCAGGGATTGCGAGTTTGCTTTTGTCCATCCCAAAAAGATGAACGGCGTTCTTCTTGAGCTTATCGATTATAAGTGGAAAGAGTTTGAGGAGCGTTAGCAAATTGACGATTGAATATCGAAATTTTTTAATGTAAAATGCAAAGATTTTAAATTTAAGTAACTAAAATATAAGGTTTTAATTATGACCATATCCAGAAAAATAGAAGGCATCATCTCAGGCTCTTCGTTTATCAGGAAAATGTTCGAGGAGGGCGCCAAACTGAAAACCCAATTTGGGGCTGAGAACGTTTATGATTTCAGCCTGGGCAATCCGAATGTGCCGCCGCCGGAAAGGTTTAATGAGCTTCTCAGAGAAACGGTCAGCACCTGCGGGCTGGATGATCATTGTTATATGCCCAACGCCGGATATCCACTGGTATGCGGTTCAGTGGCCGAATATCTTGCTAAAGAGCAGCAGGCGCCCGTCACCGCAAAAGATGTGCTGATGACCTGCGGCGCCTCAGGTGCCCTGAATGTCGCGCTAAAGACCGTTCTTGATCCCGGCGACGAGGTTCTGACGCCGATTCCCTGTTTTGTCGAATATAAATTTTATGCCGACAATCATGGCGGTGTTCTGAAAACCGTCGCGACCAAGCCCGATTTCGAGTTGGACCTGGAAGCCATAGCAGGGGCTATTTCGGGAAAAACCAAAGTATTTTTAATTAATTCTCCCAACAATCCGACCGGACAGGTCTATTCCGAAGAAAGCCTTAAGGCCCTCGGAAAAATTTTAGAGCAAAAGGGCAAAGAGTTTAATCGGACGATTTACCTTTTATCGGACGAGCCCTACCGTAAAATTGTTTATGATGGCATTGTCGTTCCCAGCATTTTTACGGCTTATAAAAACAGCATCATCGGGACCTCTTATTCCAAAGATCTTTCCCTTCCCGGTGAGCGTATTGGATTCATTGCCGTGAATCCGGCAGCGATTTACAGAAAAAATCTTCTGGCGGGTATGACGGTCGCCAATCGAATTCTCGGCTATGTCAATGCACCGGCCTTGATGCAGCGTGTCGTTGCCTGTATGCAAGGGATGAGTGTCGATATTTCAGAATATGTCCGCAAACGGGATCTGCTCTGTGACGGACTGGCAGGCTTTGGCTATGAGTTTGTTAAGCCGCCTGGAACCTTTTACCTCTTTCCGCGCTCTCCCATATCGGATGATGTTGAATTTGTGGATACGCTAAAAGAAGAGCGCATCCTGGTGGTTCCCGGCAGCGGCTTTAACGGACCCGGCTATTTTCGTATCGCGTTTTGCGTGGATGATAACGTGATTAAAAATGCGATGCCCGGGTTTGGGAAGGCGATTGGGAAATATAAAAGGGCATAGGGCATGGCGCATGGGGCGAAGGGCCAAGGGCGTAGGGCACAGGGCCAAGGGGCGTAGGGCATAGGACAAAGAAAGAATCTAGAGTCGAATAGCATTTTATTCCATGCGTCACGCTGGGCGCCCTTCTCAAATGATTTATCCTCCGTACTAAGCGCCATACTCTCTGCGCCATGCGCTGTGCTCCTGGCCCTGTGCCCTGTGTCACTGGCCTGCAATTCATCACTAGAAAATTCGGATCAAGCGTCCGTTGATGGTATCTGTAGGAGAAGCGTCATGGGTAAAGTATTGAGAGACTACGAAGTATATCTGATTTATGTCGATCCGGATCGATGCGATTCCTGCGAAGAATGCATCATCATGTGTCCGACGGATGTGTTTGAGATGCCGCATAAGGCGATCCCCGTGCGGCCGCAAAATTGCCTGGGATGTTTGACCTGTACGGCCGTGTGCAAGTCGAAGGCGATTATTATTACCGAAATATGATTTGAATCCGGAAGTTGGAATGCGGAAGTCGGAAATAAAGGGCTTATCAAAATCGATTGTATACCTTAATTTTAAGCAATTTAGGCATTTTCAACTTTAGGCATTTTTTTAGGTGAAATCATGACCGATTCAATACTGGTGATCGGTGGCGGAATTGCCGGAATCAATTGCGCCATGAATGCCGCCAAATACGGCAGCAAAGTTTATCTGATCGACGATACGGCCAGTATCGGCGGCATGATGGCCCGCTTGGACAAGACATTTCCCACCAATGACTGCTCGATCTGCATCGAAGCGCCCCAAATGTATGAGGTCGACAATCATGAAAATATCGAAATCATGACCAACACCGAGGTGCGCAAGGTCAAGAACGCCAATGGTATATTTAAGGTCAAACTGGTCAAAAAGGCCATGTATGTCGATGAAGAGAAATGCACCGGCTGCGGGGCCTGCGTGGAAGCCTGCCCGGTGAGCGTTCCCGATGAAATGGATGGTAAAATCGGCGGAATGCGCAAGCTGGTGTCCATGGCCTTTCCCCAAGCCGTTCCCAATGTCGTGAAAGTTGATCCGAGTTGCCGCTTCGGCGACATGCGCAAGGAAGGCGCCTGCATCGGAGAGTGTGCTGTCGACTGCAGCCAGTGCCGTGAATGCCCCATTGCCCTGTGCGTCAAGGCCTGCGAGAAGGAAGGCAAAAAAGCCATCACCTTGTGGCAATCGAACAAAAACATGAACCTTGATGTTAAAAGCATCGTGGTTGCCACCGGCATCAAAGATGCCCCCCCGGCCGGTGATCTACTCGGATATGATGTCTACGAGAATGTTATTACCAACACCCAGTTTGAAAGACTCATGAATGCCGGTGGACCGACAACCGGAGAAATTATCAGGCCTTCGGACGGGAAGCATGTCAAGAAGATCGCTTGGATCCAATGTGCCGGACGTGGTCTGGCCGAGGGAAAAGGTACGCCGTATTGCTCCAAGATTTGCTGCATGATTTCCACCAAACAAACCATTATCACCAAGGAACATGATGCCGCCGTGGAGACCACCATTTTTTACAATGATCTGAAGGCATACGGCAAAGGTTTCTGGGACTTCTACCGGAAGGCCAATGAAAACGGTGTGCGCTATGTCAGGGGCAGACCTTATGAAGTGCGCGAAGACCCGCTGACAAAAAATTTGAGACTGCGATACGAAGATCTGGCAACCGGCGAGCTGCGCAACCATGAAGTCGAGCTTCTGGTGCTTGCCACCGGAATCATTCCCAATGACCGCAACAAAAGACTGGCCAAGGTGCTGAAACTAGAACTGGACGAGCTGGGCTATTTTAAAGAAAAAGATCCGCTGCTGTCGCCGCTGGAGACCCGGGTGGAAGGCGTTTATCTGTGCGGCGGGGCCACCGGACCGATCGATATTGCCGAGTCGGTGGTCCAGGCGACAGCGGCGGCGATGAAGGCGGTTACGTATTGAATAATGAAAATTGAAGATTGAATATTTGTGGAAGTCGCTTCGCTCCGACGTTTTTACTATAGCTTAATTGGAAGAATTCCTCAAATATTCAATAGTCAATTTTGATGGATTCGTAAAAAGTCTGAATTACGATTTTTGTTCATTGTAACACATTGAATTTACGAGCCCTGGAATTTGATTTTTGTGCTTTTTGAGCCTTTTTGCGGCGATATCAATTTTTGCAATTGAGATAATTCATATGAGCGAAGATATCCGGATCGGTGTTTTTGTCTGTGACTGCGGCACCAACATTGCCGGGGTGGTCGATGTCCCCCAACTGGTAGCGTACGCCAAAGGGCTGAAAAATGTTGTCTTTGCCGATGAGGGCAGATGGTCCTGTTCGGTGGACTACCTGGCCCGCATGAAAGATTCCATCCGGGAACATAAACTGAACCGGGTGGTAATTTCGGCATGCACCCCGAGGACCCATGAACCGCTTTTCAAACGCACCGCCAAAGAGGCCGGGATCAATCCCTATCTGCTGGAGTTTGTAAGCATCCGCGAACAGGTTTCCTGGGTTCATATGAAAGAACCCGAAATTGCCACGGAAAAAGCCAAAGATCTGGTTAAGATGGGGGTGGCCAAAGCAGCCCTGCTGGAAGAGGGCGAAGAAATCAGGCTGCCGGTAAAGACCGATTGCCTGATTATCGGCGGCGGCATGGCCGGCCTGAACGCAGCCCTGAGCGTTGCCCACCAGGGGTTTAACGCCATCCTGGTGGAAAAAGAACCCCGCCTGGGCGGTATCTTAAATGAGATTTGCTTCATCTCCCATGACAATCATAAAACCCCGGCAAATAAAGTCATTCAGGTCAAAGTGGATCAGGTGCAGTCCCATCCCAACATTAAAATTTATACGGATACCCGTATCGATGCCGTTGAAGGGTATATCGGAAATTATAAAGTTTCATTGAGCGCCAATGGGGATGGTTCGACGGTAAACCTTGATATCTCCACCATCATCGTTGCTACGGGAATGATGGAGCTTGAACCGGAGGGGCAATTTCAATTCGGTAACGATCCCAGAGTCGTCACCCAGCTTCAGCTGGACCATATGCTTAAAAACAAAAAGGTCGGCAGCCTGAAAAATGTTGTGATGATCAGTTGCGTGAACTCGAAAAATGAAACCCGGGGATGTTGCAACATCGGTTGCCATACATCGGTTAAAAATGCCGTGGCCCTGAAACATCTTCGCAAAGACGTCAATGTCCATATATTATACCGGGATATGAGTCTGATTAAGGAAGAGGGGTCCGCCCAGCAGACTGCCAAACATCTGGGTGTTAAATTTTGGCGGTTTCCGGATGATCGCTATCCGGAGGTGGTCAGGGAAAACGGCGATCTGATGGTCAAGGTCTATGATTTTCTGGTGGGCCGGGAATTTAAAATTTCGGCAGATCTTCTGGTGTTGACCACCGCATTTAAAGGCAATGACACCGTTGAACAGATTAAAGGGCACCTGAAAGTATCGACCAATCCGGACGGATTTTTCCAGGAAGCTCATGTCAAGCTGGGTCCGCTGGAGTTCGCCACCGACGGCGTTTCCCTGGCCGGTTGTGCCAAAGCCCCCATGGCCTTCAAGGAAAGCAGCGAAGAGGGTATCGGGGCCGCCATGCGGGCGTCCATCCCCATGAAAAAAGGCTACATTGAAGCCGAAGGCATCGTGGCTGAAATCGATCTGACGGACTGCAACCAGTGCGGCCTATGTTCCACGCGGTGTCCTTACAGCGCGATTACGGTGGATGATGAAAAAAATCCGGAAGTCGTCAAAGCCCTATGTAAGGGCTGTGGGCTGTGTGCCGCCGATTGCCCCAAAGAGTGCATCGGTATCGTTCACTACTCCGATGACCAGGTCTTTGCCCAGGTGGAAGCAGCGCTGGAACAAGATGCCCCGCAGAAAATAATTGCCTTTGTTTGTCACTGGTGCGCACTGGGCGGCGTGGACATGGCCGGCGTGAGCCGGCTGCAGTATCCTTCCAATGCACGGCTGATCCGCGTGATGTGCTCAGCGCGGGTTTCCATGAAAATGATGCAGCGTCCCCTTGAGTTAGGGGCCGCCGGCGTATTGGTGGCCGGCTGTGAATTCCCAACCTGTCACTATATCACCGGTAATTATGCGGCCGAAAAGCGATTGAACCGGGCCAGGAGAAAACTGGCCAAAGCCGGCCATGATCCGGAAAAACTCTGGAATGTCTGGTGCTCGGCGGCGGACGGGCCCAAGTTTGCGAATACGATGCGCACGATGGTGAAAGAGCTTAAACTGGACACACATTGACGGATAGCCATTTTAATAAATCCCCCTTAATCTCCCTTTAAAAAAGGAGGAGGTGTTGGTTCTCCGCTTTTGTAAAAGGGGAGATAGAGGGGATTTGCTTTAATTTTTTGTCTCAATTGGGCTGATACGGATGGCAGCGGTTAGGTTGTGGGAGCGGCTTTCAGCCGCGAGTAAAAACGGAATATGATCCATTTTAATCGTGGCTGGAAGCCACTCCCACTATCTATTATCATTAAGTTTGTAGGCTTGCTCAATCCTTTGAGGCGGAGGAATCCGAAAAATGGGCAGATCAAAGAGGTTTTTCAAGCATGAGTAGCGATCAGAAATTTGCCGAACGTTTCAACGACATTGAAATGTTCAGGTACTGCGAACAGTGTGGACGCTGCAGTTCCGCATGTCCGATCACCGGTATCAACGAGTTTAATATTCGACGATTGATCCGGCACGTTGAGTTGGATTTAATCGAGGAGATCGCGTCATCGCCAATGCCCTGGTTTTGTGCCGCCTGCGGCCGTTGCGAGGATGCCTGCCCCAATGGGATCAAAATTCTAGATATCACGAGAACGCTTCGTGCCGTGGGTCCCCGGGAGCTGGTGCCCAAAAAACCCTTGTGTGTCCAGGCCTGCCCGGCAGGGATTGATATCCCCGGATATCTGCGACTTATTGCCCAAGGCAAAATGGATGAGGCCTGTAAACTGATCATCGAAAAGGCACCTTTCCCGGGAATACTGGGCAGGGTTTGCACCCATCCCTGTGAAACCGCCTGCAAAAGAGGCGAGGTCAACGCGTCCATTTCCATTTGTGCGGCCAAGCGCTATGCGGCCGACAACGCCGCGGATCTATCCGCCTGGATGTCGGATACCGCTGAAGACAGCGGTCACAAGGTAGCGGTGATCGGCGCCGGTCCGGCCGGCTTGACGGCCGCCTTCTATCTTAGAAGAAAAGGTCACCAGCTAACGATCTTTGAAGCCAGGCCGAAAACCGGCGGGATGATGCGCTATGGAATTCCTTTTTTCCGGTTGCCGGAAGATGTGCTCGACAAAGAGATCGATCTGGTATTGAGCGGCGGGATCGAAGTTAAAACCAATCAGAAACTGGGTGTCGATTATGAAATCGAGCAACTCAAACATGATGGCTTCGAAGCGGTCTTTGTCGCGGTGGGCGCTCAGTTGAGCCGCAGGATAGATCTGACGGGATCCGATCTTGAAAATGTCTGCTGGGGAGTGGAATTTTTGGCTGCAGTTGCCCAAGACGGTGATGTCGCGGTTGAGGACAAGGTCGTCGTTATCGGGGGCGGCAATGTGGCGGTGGATGTGGCCCTCACGGCACTGCGTCTGGGTGCCAAAAACGTAGCCTTGGCCTGCCTTGAAAGCCTGGCAGAAATGCCGGCCAATCCCTGGGAGATTGAACAGGTTCGGCAAGAAGGGGTGAAATTGCTTCCTTCCTGGGGGCCGGATAAGATCACGGGAAATGACGGGAAGGTTTCAGGGCTGGAACTTGTTCGCTGTACGTCGGTTTTTGATGACCAAGGCAATTTCTGTCCCTTTTTTGACGAAACCAAAAAAACAGTCGAGGCGGATCAGGTCATATTGGCCATCGGTCAGGCCAGTGAGACGGCCTTTTGTCAAGATTTCTGTTTTCTGGAAGATGAAAGATCGCTGCCGGTGGTCAGCGGGCTGATTGCGATTGACAAAGACACCCAACAAACAGAGATGAAGGGTGTCTTTGCCGGCGGCGATGCCGCCAACGGCCCGGCCACGGTGATTGAAGCGATTGCTGCGGGCCGACGCGCAGCAGTTTCAATTGATCAATACCTGGGCGGAGACGGGATATTGGAATGCGGCCTCCGGCCTCTCCGAGCTGTAGGCTCGCTCTACGAGCCGGAAGCCGTAGGGGCCACAGGGGCCTACGCCCCGGAGGGAAGTGAAGAAGGTGCGAATGCGGCCTCCGGCCCGGAGGGGTCTACGCCCCGGAGGGAAGGCGGAATCAATGAAAGTGGAAATGGCTACGATGGTCGACGCGAGAGCGGATTTGCGGAGTTGAATAGGGTTGAGGTGCCATCGCTGCCGCTTTCCGAAAGACATGCGGGATTTAGCGAAGTTGAGCTGTGTTTCACTGATGCGCAGGTTAAACAGGAAACCCATCGTTGTTTGCAGTGTGATCTGGAAATATGTCTGGCAAAAGAGGACGCAGCCAGACAAAAGGACCGATGATGCTGCAGCAGGACTTGCATATTCACACCATCTATTCAACCAATGACAGTGCCGTAGTACCCGAACAGACCGTTGCCCTTGTCGCCGCGGTCAAGCATGCCGGAATTGTCGGCATCAGCGATCACTTCGACAGCCTGGTGGATGGGTCCTTTGAGATTTACGAAAATGAGATCCGTCAGGCCGGATTAAAGGTCGGGGTTGAAGTGGATGGACACACCTGGGCCGCCGAAGCCCTGAATTACAATGTCGATTACTACATCTTCCACTGCCGGGATCAGGATGCCGATTACCATTCCCTGGACACCCTGCTTTCAGCCGCTAAACCGGTCATTGTCGCTCATCCTAATATGCTGGGTACCAACCTGAACCGGGTTGCCGGCGAATGCTTGATTGAAATCAACAACCGCTATGTCTGGCGCACGGACTGGAAACAGTTTTACAGTCCGTTCAAGAATCATTTCAAATTTGTCATCGGTTCAGATGCACACCAGCCGCACTGGCTTAATCAGTCGGTCGCCCGCTATGTTGCCGACCAGCTTGGAATCGAAGAACATATGATCTTTTGATGGCAATTATAAACCGAAGACCAACGCTATTCATTTTGAATCGGCCAGTCTCCCGGTTTTAGTAGAACCCTCGCAAACGTATCTTTGGTATCTTTGCGCTGTCTCATTCCGGTAACCACCGCATCGGCCCCTTCACCCCAGGCCGTTCCATAGCTGAACAAATCGGAAAACTTGGCGAAGTGCCAGGCGGGATTATATCCCTGGCTTCTTAAATCGCGGTATTCTTCGAGCATATCGGAAAACTTATACAACACAAACCAGTTCAGTCGCCGATTTTCAGGAATATCCAGGTTTTCATCATACCATAAAAAAATACCCTGTTCGTCGGCGATACGCTCCGCTTCGGAAACCACGGTATCATGGTCTTCAGGATAAAAGGGCGGTGACAATGCGATTTTTTTACATTCACCTGTGACGCACTCGGCAAAAGCCGTCATCATGCCGAGAATGAAAGATTTTCGATCGATAGTCTTACCGGCATTTTTTGTATCCGATAGGCTCATTTTGTTGATTTCCTCCAATTGAAATTTTTTAATGGCTCTTATGAAACTACACCAAGTTAAAAGTGAACCGCAGAACCGCAGAATATCGAATATCGAATGTCGAAGGGTGGGTTCGCTTCGCTCAGTCATTTTTTATAAAATAGACAGAATACCTTACTTCGACATTCGATATTCATTATTCGATTTTCGATATTCTCTTTTTCAGAGTTTCTTTTTCGATCAGACCGGCCGTTTTTTGACCGGCATGAGATTAAGACCGGTTCCACTGCCGAAAATTAACAGGGTGCCGACGATAAAGTTCCAGTTCAGCGGTTCACCCAGATAGAGTAGTCCAAAGCAAGCAACCAGGGGTACTTCGACAGTCATTATAACGCCTACTTTCGGCGCGGAAAAACGGACCAAAGCCTGGTTGATGGAAAGCTGTGCCCCCATTGAAAAAACGGCTACTGCGGCAACACCGACCCATGCGGCAATGCTTGCCGGCACAATCGGGCGATCCTGCATTAATAAAGGCCCTATACCGGCGATGCTGCCGGTGAGGCAGAGGTAGAAAAACAGGGTGTAGATGTTGTTTTCCCGGCCCAATCTTCGGACCAGAAGAACCGTAAGGGCGCACAGAAAGGATGAACAAACCGCAAATAAATGCCCGAGATTCAAGGCAACGGAAGCTTCAAACGGCCATAGGATCAAACTGGTTCCGATGAAGGCGCCGCAGATAAACGGCCAGGCTATCCTGGCGGTGGGTTCACCGGTCACCCAGGGAGATAAGACAGCTGTGATGGCCGGGTAGAGGTAGAAAAG
>Ga0316192_10002156_pt1 | contig 14415 bp, 12 predicted proteins | sample MerIslwburrow_MG_FD_204931 | JGI IMG/M metagenome (GOLD analysis project Ga0316192, IMG submission 204931) | Coastal sediment microbial communities from Maine, United States - Merrow Island worm burrow | ecosystem: Environmental > Aquatic > Marine > Coastal > Sediment | place: USA: Maine...
CCTGCTGCCAGGCATGCATCGCCTGTTCGGCTTCTTTCAATGTGGTCACTGACTGTTCAGTGCGCTCCGTGGCCACCGCCAGCTCGGGTTCCACGGCTTCAAGATCCCCTGCCAGTTCCTGCAAGCGCGCACTGTCAATTGTGATGTGCGCCTCGATCTCGGCCAGCGTTTGCTCGGCACGCGCCAGTTCCTGCTGCTGTTGCTGGCGCGATTCCCTGTTGTGCTTGATGGCCTGTTCGATACGGGCGACGTCCGCACCCAGTTTGTAGTAGTGCCCCTGCACGCTATTGAAGGCTTCATTGGCACCGGTAAGACTGTCACGCAGTTTTTCCAGTTCGGCTTCAATCCTGCGCTGCTCGGCAAGCTCGGCCTGCATGGCAAGCTCGCGTTCCTGGATCACCTGCTCACGCGCGCTGGTTTCCTCGTGCATGGCGTTGTAGCGCAGTGCCAGCAGTTCAGCCTTGACCTGCCGCTCTTCTTCCTTGAGTTCCTTGTAGCGTTCAGCCGCGCGCGATTGCCGCTTCAGTTTGTCGAGCTGCTTTTCAATTTCTTCCAGCAGGTCATTGAGGCGGTCCAGATTTTCACGGGTATGCTTGATGCGGTTTTCCGTTTCGCGGCGGCGCTCCTTGTACTTGGAGATACCGGCCGCTTCCTCCAGAAAGGAGCGCAGGTCGTCGGGCTTGGCCTCGATCAGGCGTGAGATCGTGCCCTGCTCGATAATGGAATAACTGCGCGGCCCAAGACCGGTGCCGAGGAAAATATCGGTAATATCACGCCGGCGGCAGCGCGTGTTGTTGAGAAAGTAGTTGGAGGTCCCGTCACGTGAGACCTGGCGACGGATCGAGATCTCGTTAAAACCGGCGTACTGACCGGCGATGGTGCCATCGGTGTTATCGAACACCAGTTCGATACTGGCATGGCCAACCGGCTTGCGGGTGTTTGAGCCATTGAAAATGACGTCGGCCATGGACTCGCCGCGCAGGTGCTTGGCCGAGGACTCTCCCATGACCCAGCGCACGGCATCGATGGTATTCGACTTGCCACAGCCATTTGGGCCGATGATGCCGACCAGATTGGAGGGGATATGGATCGTGGTCGGATCGACGAAGGACTTGAACCCGGCCAGCTTTATTTTGGACAACCGCATGGACGGCTAGACTACTCGATTGATATCCAGAAATACAAGCTTTAGTTACTGCATTCAGCTTGCACACATCATCTTGTGTCTTGTACCCTGCGCTCATGTCAACACAGCCCAGCAAGGATCTCGAGACCTTTCCCAATCCATACCCGGACCGGGATTACACCATCCGCATCCGCACGCCTGAATTCACCTGCCTGTGTCCGAAAACCGGGCAGCCGGACTTCGCTACCCTGCAGCTTGAGTACGTCCCGGACCAGACCTGCATAGAACTCAAGTCATGGAAGTTGTATGTCTGGTCGTTTCGCGATGCAGGCGCATTCCACGAGGACGTGAGTAACCAGATACTCACTGACCTGGTAACAGCCTGCCAGCCGCGGTTCATGCGCCTGCATGCTGAATTTAACGTCCGCGGTGGCGTCTATACCGACGTGACAGTGGAGCATCGACAACCGGGATGGAGCCCGGCGGACGCTATCACCCTTAAGTGATTTATTAAATATATCAATTACTTGTGTAACATTTCTACTTGTTAACCGGCTATCGCCAACAACGGCACAGCACCTTGCCCATTACGCAACCCCCCTGCCGCAAGCGGACTGCCCGGGCACGGCAAGCGGTGACCTGCCCGGCGTATCTGTAGTGGCCGAGACTCTCTACCTGGGTATCGATGTCGGCACCTCGGGATGCCGCAGCTGCGTTATCGATGCTGCGGCGACCATCAGGGCCGAGGCCTGTAATCCCCTGCCGGCGCCCACTCGCAACGCTGCGGCCATCGAACAGGATCCAGATTGCTGGTGGACGGCACTGACGGCGAACCTTGACCAGTTGCATGCTCAACATGCACTTGCAGCCGTCGCCGCCATTGCGCTGGACGGTACCTCGGCCACCCTGCTGTGCTGTGATGCCCACGGTACCCCATTGGGACCGGCGCTCATGTACAACGACGCACGGGCCAGCCACGAGGCGCAGCGCATCGCAGACATTGCGCCACCCGGGTGCGCCGCGCACGGCGCCAGCGCCAGCCTCGCCAAACTGCTGTGGTTACTGCAGACACCCGCTGGCAGGAATGCCCGACATGTGCTGCACCAGGCCGACTGGCTGCTGGGCAGGCTGTGCGGAGAGTTTGGCAACAGCGACGAGAACAACGCCCTGAAACTGGGTTACGACATCCTCCAGCGGCGCTGGCCTGACTGGCTGCAGGCACTGGATGTCCCGCTGGCGCTACTCCCCCGGGTGGTGCCCGCCGGACATCAGATCGGGACACTGGCGGCGCACCTCGGTGAACGCTGGGGCCTGTCCAGCGACACGCGCATCCTTGCCGGTACCACCGACAGCACCGCCAGCTTCATGGCTACCGGCGCCACACCCGGTGACGCGGTCACCTCGCTCGGCAGCACGCTGGTCCTGAAAGTGCTGTCAAGCCAGCCGCTGTTCGCGCCCGAATATGGCATCTACAGTCACCGCCTCGGCGACAACTGGCTGGTGGGTGGCGCATCAAACAGCGGTGGTGCCGTGCTGCAGGCGTATTTTACGGCGGCAGAGATCGAGCGCTTTGCTGCATTAATCAACGTCGACACACCCACCGGGCTGGATTACTACCCCCTGCTGGCCGCCGGTGAGCGCTTCCCGATCAATGACCCGACACTCATGCCCCGCCTGCAGCCTCGACCGGCGGATGACGTGTTGTTTTACCAGGGCATACTGGAAGGCATTGCCACAATAGAGAATCGCGGCTATCGAAAACTGGCAGATCTGGGGGCACCCTGGCCTGGGCAAATCATCACCACCGGTGGCGGCGCGGCCAACGTACCATGGCGTACAATACGCTCACGATTAACCGGCGTCCCGGTAACGGCCGCCACTCACCAGCAAGCGGCTTTTGGCGCCGCCCTGCTGGCATTAAAAGGGTCATCATGAATAACAATCAGTCTGGCATGCACTATCTGCTGGAGGGCTGGCGCCTCATCCGGCAACCCGGCCTGCGCCGTTATGTCGCCATCCCGTTGCTGGTGAGTATCACCTTTTTCAGCGGCGCTATCCTTGGCCTGACACACTGGCTGGAACTGCTCATTAACCTGCTGCTCGGTTACCTGCCCGGCTGGCTTGACTGGCTTGAATACCTGCTCTGGCCACTATTCGCCGTCGCCGGGGTACTGATTATTTTTTACACTTTCTCGCTGATCACCAACCTGATTGCCGCCCCCTTCAATGGCATGCTGGCGGAAGCGGTAGAAAAACACCTCACCGGGCAAGCCATCGAAACCGGCGGCTGGCAGGCCTTTGCAAAAGATTTCATACCCAGCATTCTTTCCGAGCTGCGCAAGCTGCTGTACTTCCTGCTGCGCGCCCTGCCGCTTGGCATCCTGTTCCTGATCCCCGGCATCAATATCGCCGCACCCTTTATATGGGGACTGTTCAGCGCCTGGATGCTGGTGATTGAATACATCGATTACCCGATGGCGAATCACCTGCTGCATTTCTCGACACAGCGCAAACTGTTGCGGCAGCGGCGTGTGCTCTCCTACGGTTTTGGTGGCAGCTCGTTGCTGATGACCATGATTCCGTTTGTGAACTTCCTCGCCATGCCGGTCTCGGTGGCCGGTGCCACGGCGATGTGGGTGGGGGAATTGCGTGAACAGGTCATAAACAGCAGCACATGACCCACAACAACCTGCAGGAGCGCATCACAGGCGCGATTTTCAGAAGCCTGGACTGTTCGCGGACGCGGTCCGCGCCTACAACCGCCGGCATCACTCAGGATAAATATTCCTGCAAGCGCCGCACACCCTCCTGCAGGTTTTCCAGCGACGTGGTATAGGCGAAACGCACATGCGTTTCAGGCTGGTTAATGCCGAAATCAATCCCCGGGGTCATGGCCACGCCTGCTTCCTCCAGCAACCTTGACGCGAAGCTGTAACTGTCATCGGTGAAACGACTGCAATTGGCATACAGGTAAAAGGCACCCTCCGGAATCACCACTATTTCGAAACCAAGGTCGCGCAACGCGGGCAGTAGATAATCACGACGCTGCTGGAATTCAAGACGCCGTGACTCAAGGATGTTGATACTCTCCTCGTCAAATGCCTTCAGGGCGGCATGCTGCGCAATCGTCGGGGCAGCCAGAAACAGGTTCTGCGCCAGCTTGTCGATGTCCGCTACGTACTCATCGGGTGCAATCAGCCAACCCAGCCGCCAGCCGGTCATACCGAAATACTTGGAGAAACTGTTGACCACAAAAATATCATCGGAGACGGCAAGGGCCGTGGTGGCCTGCTCGTCGTACACCAGGCCGTGGTAGATTTCATCGACAATCAGGCTACCGCCCTGCGTGGCCGCAATGGCGTGGAATTCGCGCAGGCTGTTCTCTCCCAGCAGGGTTCCGGTCGGGTTTGAAGGCGAAGCCACCAGCAAGGCAGTCACCGCTTCCGTCCAGTACTCACGCACCAGTTGTGGCGTTGGCTGATAGGCCGACGCAGCAGTCACCGGGATACCCAGCGGCTGCCCGTTCAACAGATAGACAAAATTGCGGTTACAGGGATAACCCGGGTCTGCCATCAACACCTGGTCACCGGGATTCACCAGCACGGCCATGGCCAGTTGCAATGCCGCCGAGGCACCGGGCGTGATGACAACACGACGCGGCTCGACGTTGACGTTGTAACGTTGCAGGTAGAATTCCGCGATGCGTTCGCGTAATGCCTGCAAACCCACCGCCGGGGTGTAATGCGTGTAACCGTCCTGCAGGGCCCTGATACCGGCATCGATGACCGGCTGTGGTGTGACGAAATCCGGCTCACCGATTTCCATGTGAATAATCGAACGGCCTTGCGCCTCCAGTTCGCGGGCACGTGCCAGCAACGCCATGACATGAAAAGGCTGGATCCACTGCATGCGATCGGCCCGTTTAAACATCAGTTTTCCTGGCAGGCCGTGTGCAGGCGTCGCAGATACTCCGTGTCGACAAAGGCTCCGGGCTGCACACGACCCTGCAACAGGTGACAGGGATTGCCCGGATCACCGAGGTGATCCAGCACGGCAGCAGCAGCGGAAAAATCCTGCCTGTCTGTGTACGGATTGACAGTGATCAGCGCATCCACGCCGGCCGCGCGTGCGGCTTGCAAACCATTTTCCGAGTCTTCAAGCGCAAGGCACTCTGCCGCGGACAAACCCATTTTTTCCAGTACATGGTTATAGATATCAGGCGCCGGTTTTTTATGCGGCACGATACTTCCAGCCGCAACCACTTCAAACCAGTCGTCCTCGTGCCCGCCAAAGCTGTGTTTGAACAAGGCACTGACATTTGCCGGCGTTGTTGTTGTCACAATGGCCAGGCGTAACCCTTTAGCACGCGCCTCCCTGATCAGGCGATCAACACCCGGGCGTAACGGTACCTGCCCCTCTGTCATCTTGCTGACATAGATCGACGTTTTATGCGCATGCAAGGCGGCGATAAACTCATCCACATCCGGCGGTAATTCAACTCCCGGTTGCTGCTGCATGTAGTGACGAATACGTTCCTTGCCACCGGTCACTATTAGTAATTCGTGGTAGCGTTCCGGACTCCATACCCAGTCCAGCCCCGCTGCCTTGAAGGCCTCGTTAAATGCCTGGCGATGCACGTCCTCGGTGTCCGCCAGTGTTCCGTCTACATCAAATAACAGTGCCTGTAGTTCTGATTTCATACTCTGCTCTTCTCCGTGTAATTATGACGCTCGGACACAACAGCCGCTCCCATCCGGAAATGACAGCACCGGGGTGGCTGATTGTCCCGTGTTCCGTTCTTGACTAATAGTAAAAGTGGCGTATAAATAACGCCCCTGTGGCTATAGCCAGCTGATAATAATACCCATAATTACAGCGGGTAAGACAAATTTAGTCAATTCAAACAGCATGTTAAATTAGCCGAATCTGGAGATAGTCTACATGGCGGCAACAAAGAAAGCGGTAACGACCAAGGCTGGGGTGAAAAAAAAGACCGTCGCGAAGAAAGCGACAGTCAAAAAGGCTGCCGTGAAAAAAGCGGCACCGAAGAAGGCAGCAACCAAAAAGGCTGTAACCAAAAAGGCGGCGACCAAAAAGGCAGCGCCTTCGAAGCATGCAGCCAGCAGCAGAAAAACCACCCGAAAAAGTTCGGCATCACAAATTGGACCTGTCCCCGGTATCGCGCCCTACAAGGAACACAAGGGCGAGGAATACATGAACGACAAGCAGGTCGAGCACTTCAGAAACATCCTGCTGGCATGGAAACGCGACTTGATGGAGGAAGTGGATCGCACCGTGCATCACATGCAGGATGATGCCGCCAATTTCCCCGACCCGAATGATCGCGCAACCCAGGAGTCGGAATTCAGCATGGAGTTACGTGCACGTGACCGGGAGCGCAAACTGATCAAGAAAATCGACGAATCCATCCGTCACCTCGATAATGATGAATTCGGTTACTGCGAGGCCTGCGGTGTTGAAATCGGCGTCAAACGCCTTGAGGCCAGGCCCACAGCAACACTGTGCATCGATTGCAAGATTCTCGATGAAATCCGGGAAAAACAGATGGGTTAATCACCTGAAGTTTTCTCCGTACATTAAAAAGCCGGCAAACGCCGGCTTTTTTTTAATACATAACTGACTTTCCAATGACCCGATACCGCGGCCGCTTCGCCCCCTCACCGACCGGGCCTTTGCATTTTGGCTCGCTGGTCGCGGCAACAGGCAGTTACCTGGATGCCCGTCATCAGCAGGGTGAATGGCTACTCCGCATCGAGGACCTTGACCCGCCGCGCGAGATTGCCGGTGCCAGTGACAGTATCATCAGCACGCTGGAGCGGCTTGGCATGACCTGGGATGGACCGATCAGCTACCAGAGCCAACGCAGTCACCTCTATGACGAGGCACTCGGACAGCTATGGCAGCAGGGCTATCTGTATGACTGTGGCTGCAGCCGCAAGGAAATTGCCAACACGGCAGTCGTGACTGAAAGCGGATCGGTTTATCCCGGCACCTGCCGTAATGGCTTACCCCCGGGGCGCAGCCCGCGTTCTGTGCGTGTGCGCGTGGATCCGCTGACCAGCAGTGTTCGGGACCGTCTGCAGGCACCGCTGCAGCAACAGCTGGCATCCGAGGTCGGTGATTTTATTGTCAGGCGTGCGGACCGGCTGTTTTCCTACCAGATTGCCGTGGTGGTGGATGATGCTGCACAGCAGATCAGTCATGTCGTGCGCGGCGCCGATTTACTGGATTCAACGCCACGACAGAACTACCTGCAACAGCTGCTGGGACTGCCGACACCGTCCTACCTGCATTTGCCGGTCGCAGTAGACAGCAAACGGGCCAAGCTCAGCAAGCAAACCTTCGCACGACCGGTGACGCCCGATGACAGGCACAATGCCGTCATCAATGCGCTACGATTCCTGCGCCAGCCGTTACCGGATTCAGTGCACGATGCCAGCAGTGATGAGTTGTGGCGGTGGGCCATTGAGCACTGGGACGTCACCGCCCTGCCGGCATGCCGCACATTAGCGGCGCCCGCGGAATACATCGAACCAGACTAAAATTACTGTTTTCATCACTTGGCATAACAGGCTGCATGACTATAATCGACACGCATTCATACAACGTAACGATACTACCATAAAGGGAATTTACCGATGTCAGACACCCGAATTTACGATATACCGGAAGCATTTGCGCGCAATGCCCTGCTCGATACCGCGCAATACGAGGCCATGTACCAGCAGTCGATTGATGACCCCGTCGGATTCTGGGCGGAACAGGCAGAAAAATTTCTCAGCTGGGACAAACACTGGGACACGGTTCTTGACTGGGATTACAGCAAGGGACATATCCGCTGGTTCGAGGGTGGTCGGTTAAATGCCTGTTACAACTGCGTTGACCGGCATCTCGACACACGCGGCGACCAGGCTGCCCTGATCTGGGAGGGCGATGATCCCGCCAATGATGACCGGATTACCTACCGGGAACTGCACGAACATGTTTGTCGCATGGCCAATGTGCTCAAGTCACGCAACGTCAGGAAAGGCGACCGCGTCTGTATCTACATGCCGATGATCCCTGAGGCGGTCTACGCCATGCTCGCCTGTGCGCGCATCGGCGCAGTGCACTCGGTGGTGTTTGGCGGCTTCTCGCCGGACTCCATCAAGGACCGCATACTGGACTCGGACTGCCACACCGTAATCACGGCCGATGAAGGCTTGCGCGGCGGCAAGAGCATTCCGCTGAAAGGTAATGTCGACAAGGCACTACAGTCCTGCCCGAATGTGCGCACCGTGATTACAGTACGCCACACCTCAGGCAACATCGACTGGCAGGATGGCCGCGACATCTGGTATCACGATGCCGCCGCCGGTGTTTCCAGTGACTGCCCCGTTGAACCGATGGATGCCGAAGATCCCTTGTTTATCCTCTATACTTCGGGTTCAACCGGCAAACCCAAGGGTGTGCTACACACCACCGGCGGCTACCTGCTGTATGCCGCCATCACACACAAGTACGTGTTCGATTACCACGATGGCGATGTTTACTGGTGTACCGCAGACGTCGGCTGGGTAACCGGTCATTCCTACATCGTTTACGGGCCACTCTGTAATGGCGCCATCTCACTGGTGTTTGAAGGTGTGCCGACCTACCCCGACGCATCACGTTTCTGGCAGGTCTGCGACAAGCACAAGGTGAACACCTTCTACACGGCGCCTACCGCGCTGCGATCCCTGATGCGCATGGGCGATGAGCCGGTGAAAAGCACTTCACGCGACAGCTTGCGACTGCTTGGCACAGTGGGTGAACCCATAAACCCGGAGGCCTGGGAATGGTATTACCACACGATCGGTGACGCACGCTGCCCGATCGTGGATACCTGGTGGCAGACCGAAACCGGTGGCCACATGATCACACCGGTTCCCGGTGCAGTAAAAATGAAACCCGGCTCTGCCACGCGTCCGTTCTTTGGTATACAACCGGCGATCGTCGACCAGGAAGGCAACGTCCTCGAAGGCACTGCAGAGGGCAGCCTGGTCATTACACACCCCTGGCCGGGACAAATGCGCACCGTTTACGGTGATCACCAGCGTTTTATCGAAACCTACTTCAGCGCCTTCCCGGGTAAATATTTCACCGGTGACGGTGCACGTCGCGATGAAGATGGCGACTACTGGATCACCGGGCGGGTCGATGATGTTCTGATCGTGTCGGGTCATAACCTCGGTACGGCAGAACTCGAAAGCGCACTGGTGCTGCATGAAGCCGTTGCCGAGGCGGCAATAGTCGGTTACCCGCACGACATCAAGGGTCAGGGTATCTATGCCTACGTCACACTGGTCAACGGCGTCGAACCCAGCGATGAGCTGCGCAGCGAACTGGTCAAGCACGTACGCAAGGAAATTGGTCCGATTGCGACACCGGATATCATCCAGTGGGCACCGGGCCTGCCCAAAACCCGCTCCGGCAAGATCATGCGCCGCATTTTGCGCAAGATTGCCGCCAATGAAGTCGACGCACTGGGTGACACCTCGACGCTGGCAGACCCGGCAGTGGTTGATGACCTGATCAGGAACCGTGTAAGCCCCTGATCCAGGTCCACGTAATAATACGCTAGCAATGATCACCCGCAGTGCATTCCGCCCTGCGTGGTGGTTACCGGGACCACACCTGCAGACGCTTTACCCGTCCCTGCTCCGCAAACGAAAAACGCCAGCGCTGACACGGGAGCGTTTTGAGCTGGCGGACGGTGACTTTATAGACATCGACTGGACTCAACAGAGTGACGGTATGAGAGTGCTCGTACTGCATGGCCTGGAGGGCTCACTCGAGTCACACTATACCGGTGGTCTGCTCTGCGCTCTTGAACAAGCTGGCTATAGCGCGGGCCTGATGTACTTCCGCGGCTGCAGCGGTGAACCGAACCGCCTGCCACGCAGTTATCACTCCGGCGACACCGGTGACCTTGAAGAAATCATGCAGCGTCTCGCACAGCGCCATGGTGACTCAAAGATCGCCGTTGTCGGTTTTTCGCTGGGAGGCAACGTGCTTCTCAAGTGGCTTGGCGAAAAAGGTGATTGCGCAGGTATTACCACCGCCATCGCCATTTCCGTACCACTGGATCTGCACCTTGCAGCCCTGAAACTGAACACTGGTCTGTCACGCATCTACCAGCGACACCTGTTGAAAAAACTCAGGGGTTCAGTGACAGAAAAGGCCGCGCTGCATGCCACGCCATTTCCACTGGACAGTCTGCATGAATTAAACACCTTTCATAAATTCGACAATGAAATCACCGCGCCACTGCACGGCTTCCGTGATGTGCACGAATACTATGCAAGATCCAGCAGCAAACAGTTTCTTAAAAACATCAAGATCCCGACGCTGCTGTTGCAGGCTGTCGACGACCCCTTCCTCCCTGCCAGCGCACTACCCGACAAGGACGAGTTGAGCCCGTCAGTCACACTGGAACTCTCGGCGCACGGCGGTCATGTCGGGTTTGTAGCGGGATCAAACCCGCTGCGGCCCCGTTACTGGTTGCAAGAGCGCATTCTGCAACACCTTGACGAGTACCGTTTGACCCACAGGGATTAATCTCTATTCAATATTATAAATACTTTATATATTATTGTATTCATTGTCTTTTTAACTAATTTTCACGGCGCCTGTTCAAGCGTGACAAGCCCTAGCCGATAGACTCTCTATGTTCAGGGTTTGTGTACGCTATCCAGCTAATATTGCAGGTATTTTTTCATGAAACAATTCACACTCGGCATGTTCCTGTTGATCACCACCTCCATCGCCATGGGCGGAAACGACGTCTGGCAAACACTCTTTAAAGAAAAACTTCAGGAAGCCCTGCAGGGCAACAGCAATGCACAACTGGATGTCGCCTCCATGTATCAAAACGGCCGCGGAGTTTCCCCGAACAGGAGCGAGGCAATCGAGTGGTACAAAAAAGCAGCCGCACAGGGCAACGAAAAGGCAGTCAGCCGCCTGCAACTGTTACAGGCGAATGAAGAGCGTTTCAGCAAGGAACTGGCAAGTGCCGAGGGTGGCGATAAAGAAAGTCAGTACAAGCTCGGCAACATGTACACCGAAGGCATTGGCACCAATATAGATCTTGCGAAGGCGGCGGAAGCCTTTGAACAATCAGCAAGCCACGGCTATGAAAAGGCCGAATACAAACTGGGTCTGATCTACTACGAAGGCACCGGAGTCAAAGTGGACAGGAAGACTGCCTTCAAATGGTTCAAGCAGGCTGCAGACAAGGGTTATGCAGCAGCACAATACTACCTCGGGAAAATGTACGCCTCAGGCAGTGGTGTAAAACGCGATTACGCCACATCACTTCAATGGTATTCAAAAGCGGTTGATGGTGGATTTAACCAGGCACGCAGTGAAATGATCGATGTTTCCGAAAAAATGACTACTCCGAAAGAAACAAGCACTGCATCCGCAAAGCAAATCAATGCTCCCAAAAAAATGAACGCCCCGAAAAAAACAGCTGCGGCATCCGCAAGGAAAGCACAACAGCGGAAGGCCCTAAGCGTCGCCAGGACAAGCAAAAGCCCTTCCTCTAATAAAACATTTGGTATTGAAGACCTGATGGTTGCCGCATGGAGCCGTGACGGAGAACCTGTGGCCTACCTGCCTTCTGCCATCAACAATTGCCGCACAGAAAATGACAAGATTGCCTGCTATAGTGACGATCAGACGCGTGAGACGGCTGTCAGCCTCGTCAAGTTCAAAACGAAATCTATCATGCGCAACTTCTCAAGTGATGGCTCTTTTGATGTGACTTATCGAAACCTGGTTATCGATGCCACACAGGTTACTGCAAAAGATGATACCGAAGTCGCCCATGAAATCGGCAGTGAAGTAACGGACACCGATGCCTATACTGTCAAAACAGGCTGGGGAAAAGAGCATACCCTGGAATGCAGGATGATCGAGGTCAGCAAGGTATCCTGCCTGAAGAACAAGACGTATTCTTTTCTGCTCGTCAGCCCGCAGACAGTCGCTTCCGGAAATTAACAGCAGCTACAGTAAATGCCGGTGTATAACAACAAGTCATGCGCATAACGGCGCATCCCTGCAGACAACAAAAAAGGGGCCTTTCGGCCCCTTCTTAACAACCGCCAGAAAAAGGCTATCAGGCCTCGGCTTCTTCCGCAGCGACCGCCTTCATGCTGAGTCGGATACGGCCCTGCTTGTCGACTTCCAGCACCTTCACCTTGACGATATCGCCTTCCGAGAGCTTGTCGCTGACGTTCTGCACACGCTCTTCGCAAATCTGCGATATGTGTACCAGGCCGTCCTTGCCAGGCAGGATGGTAACAAAGGCGCCAAAGTCCATCAGCTTGGCGACCTTGCCGTCATAAATGGTACCGACCTCAACATCTGCAGTAATCTGCTCGATGCGACGGCGGGCTTCGTTACCTGCGTCCAGGTCAACAGAAGCAATCTTGATGGTACCGGTATCGTCGATATCGATATTGGCACCGGTTTCATCCTGTATGGAACGAATCGTTGCGCCACCCTTGCCGATGACATCACGGATCTTGTCCGGGTTGATCTTGATGGTGATGTAGCGCGGTGCAAACTCGGAGACATCTTCACGCGGGGCGGTGATCATCTTGTTCATTTCACCGAGAATATGCATGCGACCATCGTTGGCCTGCGCCAGCGCCTTCTCCATGATCTCTTTGGTGATACCCTGGATCTTGATATCCATCTGCAGCGCAGTAACGCCGTTGGAGGTACCGGCGACCTTGAAATCCATGTCGCCGAGGTGATCTTCATCACCGAGGATATCGGTCAGCACGGCATAGTCATCCGCTTCCTTGATCAGGCCCATGGCCACACCGGCGACAGCGCCACTGATCGGCACACCGGCATCCATCATGGACAGGCTGCTACCGCAGACACTCGCCATGGAGCTGGAACCATTGGATTCGGTTATCTCGGACACCACGCGGATGGTGTAGGGAAAATCTTCAGCCTTCGGCATGACTGCACTGACACCGCGTTTGGCCAGTTTGCCGTGACCAACCTCGCGGCGCTTGGTGCCACCGACACGGCCGGTTTCACCGACGCAGTACGGCGGGAAATTGTAGTGCAGCATGAACTGCTCTTTATAGTTGCCTGCCAGGGTATCGATCAGCTGTGCATCACGTTCGGTACCCAGCGTGGTCACGACCAGCGCCTGTGTCTCGCCGCGGGTAAACAGTGCCGAGCCATGTGCACGTGGCAGTACGCCGGTGCGGATGGTGATCGGGCGAACCGTTTTGGTATCACGACCGTCAATACGGGCTTCACCGGCGAGGATACGACTACGGACAGTTTTCTTCTCGAGTTTGCCAACGGCACCCTTGATCTCATCGGCGCTGTAACCGTCATCACTGACCAGTTTTTCGACGATTTCCTCACGCACCTTGCTCAGCAGTGTGTAACGGTCCTGCTTGTCGGCAACCTTGTAGGTGGCTGCGATGGCTTCCCCACCTTCCTTTGCAACGGCCTCCAGCAACGCGGTATTCTCCTCGGGCGCGCTCCATTCCATGGCCGGCGTATTGACCTCAGCAGCCAGCTCCCTGATGGCATTGATTACCACCTGCTGCTGCTCATGCCCAAAGACAACGGAACCGAGCATGACGTCTTCCGGGAGTTCTTTTGCCTCGGACTCAACCATTAACACGGCACTTTCAGTACCGGAAACAACCAGGTCCAGCTGTGACTCTTCCATCTGCTCGGTGGTCGGGTTCAGCACGTAGTTACCATCGATATAACCGACACGTGCCGCAGCAACAGGGCCGCTAAACGGCAGGCCGGAGATGGACATCGCGGCAGAGGCACCAATCAGCGCCGGGATATCGGGATTGATTTGCGGGTCATAGGAAATGACGGTGAGGATCACCTGTACCTCATGGGTAAAACCTTTCGGGAACAGCGGGCGCAGCGGGCGATCCACCAGGCGACACAGCAGGGTTTCGGCTTCGCTGGGGCGTCCTTCACGGCGGAAAAAGTTGCCCGGGATCTGGCCTGCGGCATAACCCTTTTCCTGGTAATCCACTGTCATCGGGAAGAAGTCACGTCCTTCCATTGGATGCTTGTCACCGACAACCGTTGCAAGCACTTGTGTCTCGCCCATGCTGACAATGACAGCACTGCACTGGCGGGCGATTTCCCCGGTTTCTAGCGTGACCGTCTGGTCACCGTATTGAAAGGTTTTCTTGATTGCACTCACAGGCGTATTCCCTTGATTGTATAAGGTGGTTGATCAG
>Ga0316192_10002163_pt1 | contig 14400 bp, 13 predicted proteins | sample MerIslwburrow_MG_FD_204931 | JGI IMG/M metagenome (GOLD analysis project Ga0316192, IMG submission 204931) | Coastal sediment microbial communities from Maine, United States - Merrow Island worm burrow | ecosystem: Environmental > Aquatic > Marine > Coastal > Sediment | place: USA: Maine...
TCACGTCGGACCACGGCGAGGCGTTCGGCGAGCATGGGAGCTGGACGCACGGGCTCGATCTCTACGACGAGGTCCTGTCGGTTCCATTGGTCATCCGGCTCCCCGGCGCAGCCGGTGCCGGACAACGTGTGTCGACACCCGTCCAACACATCGATCTTCTGCCCACCATCATGGGTCTGTGCGGCATCGACCCTTCCGGGTTGATGCCTGGGGCCGCGCTCCTCGATGGAGAGGGAGCTTTGAGAGTGAGGGATGACCGAACCATCTTCGTCTACCTCGACTACTGGGGGAAGACCGGGGCCGCAGCACTGCGTGACGGATGGAAGCTCATCCAGCCGCTCTCACCTGATTTCGGCCCGAAAATCGAACTCTACCGTCACGATGAGGATCGGGCGGAGGCCCACGACCTCGCCGACGGCGCGTCGGTCCGGCTCGGTTGGCTGCTGGCTCAACTGGAGGTGGCCTCGGAGGGGGAGGGGATCAGCCTACCCACCGAGGTCGATGCGGAAACCCGCGCGCAGCTCGAGGCCCTGGGTTACATGCACTAGGAGAACAACGTGTCGGAAACTCATTTCCAGCCAAAAAGCCGCGTCCTCATGATGCCGCGGGACACCAACGCGTCGGGCACCATCTTCGGTGGGGTGATTTTGTCCTACATCGACCAGGCCGGAGCCGAAGAGGCGATCTGTCAGGGCGCTCGCCGGGTCGTCACGGTGGCCATGAACCAGGTGGTCTTCCACGAACCGGTTTTCGTCGGAGACCTGGTTTCGTTCTACACCGAGCTCATCCGGGTCGGTCGCACATCGGTGACCGTCAAGGTGCGGGTCAAATCGGCCCGACGGTTCGATCGAGGACAGGTGGTCGATGTCACCGAGGCCGAAATCACCTACGTCAACGTCGATGGCGATGGCCGACCCATTCCCATCCGCGATCCTCGTGGGGTCGAGGTGTGATCGGATCCCGGACCAAGACGGTACGCCGGCTCTTCGACGGGGCCATTCGGAGCGGGCTGGCGCCGGGGGCGGTTGGGGGTTGGCAAACGACCGAGGACGAAGAACCCCGGGTTGTCACCGCCGGCCGAGCCGTGGTAACACCCGTTTCCGAACCCATGACAGAGCAGACGTGGTTCGATCTCGCGTCGCTGACAAAACCCCTGGTCGTCGGAACTCTGACGCTCCTCGCCATGCGTGAGAATGTGCTGACACCCGACACCACGGCCGCTGACGTCCTGACGGAAACCTCTGCCTTCCCGGCCGGCGGTCTGTCGGTCCGTCAGCTCCTGAGCCACAGTTCGGGTCTTCCCGCCTGGGAGCCGATCTATGCGCTCGCGGACGGGAATCCCGAGGGCGCTCTCACAGCGCTGCGCGGACTGAATGTCGAGCAGCCCGGAGCTCGCGTGGTCTATTCCTGTCCCGGATTCATCCTGCTGGGCGCGATGCTCGAGAGACTCGGTGGGGAAGACCTCCACAGGATTTTCCGCGATCGCGTCGTCAAACCGCTGGGAATCGAGGACGAGGTCGGCTACCGACCGGATCTCTCCCTGCCTCGCGCCGGTGGAGCTGGAAGACCCGCAGCCGAAGAACTCCTCCTGAGTGAACGAGGTCTCGTCTCGGATCTGATCCCGCCCTACGGCCCGGGGAAGCCCGATGATGGAAACTCGAGATTCCTCGACGGCGTCGCCGGCAATGCCGGGCTCTTCGGCACCATCGCGGGGGTCCTGGCGATGGCGAGGATCTACCTCGGAGTGGGGGAGTTTCTGACATCCGATGAAATCAACCTCGCCACCGCCGATCACACACCGGGCCGCGAGCAGGCGAGGGGCTACGGCTGGCAGCTGGCATCCTCGCCAGGCTGCTCTGCCGGGCCGGCGCTGGATCCATCCGCCTTCGGTCACACCGGTTTCACCGGGACATCGCTGTGGATCGATCCGACCAGGGGCGTCGCCATGGCCCTCCTGACCAACAGGGTCCATCCCGGCCACCGGCCCACCGATCTTCACCCCCTCAGGCGACGATTCCATCAATTGGTGGTCGATCAACTCACCTGATGTCGGCATGCCGACATGCTTCTATCATCGATGAGGGGTTTCGCCTCCGTCAGCGGCGATCGTGACTTAGCGGCTCGTCTTTCGTGGGCCCCGGGAGGCACGATAGGTTGAAACACAAAGGACACAAAGACCCACCAAGGGACCACGGAGCATCGCATTAATCGACCCGTACTCCCTCTGACCTCGAAGACACATCAGGCCCTGCGATGAGTCAAGAAGGGGCCTTTGTGGTGTCTTTAGTGGATCTTCGTGTTCTTTGTGTTTCAACAACATCGCCATGCGGACACGTCGACCGTTCGGAGAACGAGGGCCCCGTTGATCAAGTGCGGAGCGTGGTGAGCCGGTTGACGGCGAAGAGGGAAGCGAGGATGGCCGGGGCCCAGGCGCCGATGACCGCGGGCAGGACCTCGGCCTCCCCGAGCTTGCCGAAGAACGCCACCGAAACGTAGTAGACGATTCCCAGAACCAACGCGAGCGCGATCCCCTGCATGGTCGTCACCCTTCGTCCGCCACGGTTGAGGCCGAACGGCAGGGCGAGAAAGACCATCAGAAACGCCGACAGGGGATAGGCGAGCTTCTGGTGCCACCTCACGAGCAACCGGGCAGGGTAGTGACCGGAATCGATCAGCTCACCGATGTGGGAACGCAACTCCTTCACCGACATCTCGGCGGGCAGAAGACGTTCGTGAGCAAAGTAATCCGGACCCTCGGCAATCCCGACCTCGGTGGGCCCGGTGATCATCTCGAACTCGAGGGATCCGTCGGGCTGCATCCGTCTGAACCACCCCGACTGCGTGGTCCACGCACCGTTGGCGAAGGTCACCCGGGGAGCAAAGAGGTGAAAGCGAAGCTCCATGCTCTCATCAATGGTGAATTTGGTGAATCGCACCATGGACTGATCCGATTCATCGAACTGGAGGAAGCTGTAAAAGCTCTGGTCGTCGCGTGACAGCAGCCATTGGCGACCTCCGGCCGAGTAAGAGCGAGCCGTCTCACGACCCTTGATGCGGTCGAGCAACCGCTTGGCCTTGCGGTTGGAGTTCGGCACCACGGACTCGCTCAGGATCCACATGGCACCGGCGACCAACGAGGCGATCAAGAGAATCGGCACCACGACCCGGTAGAGAGAAATCCCTCCGGCCTTGAACGCGGTGAGTTCCTGTTGACGCTCCAGGACCGTCAACAAGATCAAAACGGAGATCAACAGGGCCAAAGGCATGATGTCCATGATGAGCTGCGGAACAAGATTGAGATAGTACCCAACGATGACGTCGAAGGGGACGCTGTTCTTGGCCATGTCATCGACGTTGTCGGTCAGGTCGATGACGACGTACAACAACGACGTACTCAACAGCACCAAAGCCAATGGTCCCAGAAGACGGCGCATCACATATTTGTCCAGGATCGTCGGGAAACCGCTGGACACCCGTCGCCTCTGCAAACCCACCGGGTAGCCGCCCGACAGCGCTTCGCCTTCGGGAATCGCCTGTCCGGCGACCACTCGCGATCGGCGGCGGGCCCTCCACTGCCGGATCCACCGAGCGAAAGCTCCCTCAGGCCTTTGACGTTCGCCCATCCATCGTCCCATCCGGGTGATGAGGAAGATGGAGACACACGCAAGGATGAAGTTGGCGATCCACACCCCCGTCCACGCGGGGATACGACCTTCCACAGCAAGCAGTTCCCCGTTGTTGTTGATGATGTAGTAGGCGAGGATGACTCCCACCGAGACGATGAACCCACGCCCACGACCGCCCGACCGCGAACCCACCCCGAGCGGCACCGCCAGGAGTGCGAAGACCACACAGGCGAACGGGATCGCCACCCGGCGGTTGAGCTCGATCACGGCGAGCCGCCGCTGGAGCGCCTCCTTTTCGGCATCCGGCTCCCCCCGAATCTCGACCGAGGCACCATCGAAGGAACCCTCACGCAAGTACTTGAGAATGGAGCCGGTTTGGCGCTCACGCATGTTGAGCTGATAGCGGGAGACCCCGGTGTTTCGGGTCTGCCCTCCAGGTCGGACAACCTGCTGATAGCTCTGGCTGAATCGGTAGGCCTCCGGTTCGCTGCGGTTGAACTGGTGGTTCACCACGTCCTCGAGGAGAATCCACCGCTTGGGCGCTCCGGATTCTGCGGCCCCCACGGTGGGGGAGTCGCCGCCATCGGTGGTGACGATTCGTCCGTGTCGCGCCAGGGTGAGCCGCTGTTCCACCGGATCGGTGGAATCGAAGATCATGACCCCTCGCCAGCGCCCGCCACGATCCGCCACCTCCCGCACATAGAGCAGGAGATTGGGAAACTCCTCGTAGAAGACCCCGGGTTCGATCCGACCGATATTCTTGGCATTGGCGAAGAGCGAGACCCGCATTTCCCGCAACATCCGATTGGAGTCGGGGATCACCAGCAGGTACATCCAGCCGTTCACCAGTGTGAGAAAGACACCGATCAAGATGACCGGTCGCAAGATGCGGACCGCAGGGATGCCGGCAGACTGGAGGGCGATGATCTCGTTGTCGGAGTTCATTCTGCCGACGGCGATGAGCACGCCGAAGAGAAAGCTCATGGGAACCGTCAGCACGAGGACGTGAGGAACCGTGTTGGCGAGTACGCGAAAAGCGTCGGCCCAGGACACTCCGCGTACCAAAACCATTTCGACGAGGCTGAAGATCGGCCGCATCATCAGCAGGAATGTGTAGACCATCAATCCCATCAACGCGGGGGGCGTCACCTCGCGGATGACAAAACGATCCAACCGGCCGAATGACTTCAACAAAGCTCCCTTAAAATCCGCGCACAGTCTAACAAAGCTGTCGGCTCTCGGGATCTCGACCCGACGACGGGTCGGGTGGGAAGCGATGCCTTTCCACAAGAATTCCACACCGAGTCTGTTTTCCACAGATTCGCGATCGATTGCAATGTCCGATAAGATATATTATGTAAACCTGAAACCACAAGAACCGATGATCGCTCGCCTCTCGCCTAATCTGAATCTGATTGAGGTCCGCCGTCGAGGCCGGCTTCGATCTCGCGAATCAGGCTTCTGAGAGCCTCGAGAACATCCCTCGGCTCCGGTTCCGACTCGGTTCGAAACGACAACGAGACCCCGAACGGCCGATCGTCGGACGGCCGGAACCGAACGATGAACGGCTTCCTTGTTTCACCGCCGTCCGTGTTCGCATCGTCATCGGAGACGCCTCGACGCCGTCGACGAAGTTCCGCGCGATCGAGGCGGTCTTCGACGATCTGCTGAACAAGGGAGAGCATCGAGTCGAGATCCGGCGCGCGCGCGATCTCCAGGAGCGTGCTCTTGGCGCTGATGTCGGCATGCCGACATGCGTCCCTGACCTCGGGTGGGATCTCGAGAAGTTTGAGGGTCTCGGTGACCGTGACCCTCGAACGCCCGACCGCGCGGGATACCTCTTCGTGAGTGTAACTGTATGTATTGATGAGGGTTGCGAACCCTTCCGCTTCCTCAAATGCCGTCAGATCCTTGCGCTGGAGATTCTCGATCAGCGCAATTTCGAGGGCTTCTTGGTCCTCGAGCTCGAGCTCGACACACGGAACCTCGTCGAGGCCCGCCATCATGGCGGCGTGAAAACGCCGTTCGCCGGAAATGAGCTCGTATCCCCCATCCGAACGCCTTCGGACGAGCAAGGGCTCGAGGACGCCGTGACGACTGATGCTTCCAACGAGGTCTTTAAGGTCTCCGAGGTTGGTGCGTGGCTGGTCACGATTCGACGAAATCTGAGTGACCCGAACCACCACCCCGAAACCGTCACCCGATCTCGGCGTCACCAACTCATCGACATAGTGGCGATCGTGGCGCATCCGACGCCGAGGTGGGAGGCCGACGTTCTTTCGGCTAGCTTCCGACACGCTCGAGAACCTCCTCACACAGACGGTAGTATTCGTAGGCTCCGCTCGAGTCCGGCGCGTGGTCGAAGATGCTGCACTGGTGCGCGGGTGACTCCTCGAGACGGACCGACTTCGTGATGTAGGTGTCGAAAACGAGTTCGCCGAAGACACCGTGGATCTCTTCGCTGACCTGCCGCGAAAGGATGGTCCGACGATCGAACATGGTGATCAGCACACCCAAGACCCGCAGCTCGGTGTTGGGCCGGGCCTTGATCTTGTCGATGGTGTCGAGGAGGTCGTCGGTTCCTTCGAGCGCGAAGTACGACGACTGGATGGGGATGATGACGTGACTTGCCGCCACCAACGCGTTCACAGTCGTCAAACCGAGAGTTGGAGGCGTATCAATGATAACGGCCTTGTATTGACCATCGAGCTCGTCGAGGCGGTCCTTCAGGCGATAGGGGGCGTCCAACTCCCCCACCATGGAGACCTCGAGCTTGGCCATTGCAATCCGTGATGGGGCAATCGACAGATTCTCCTGGGCCGTGGGGATGATCACATCACCGAGCCCCACTCGTCCCGTCATCACATCGAACATGTTGCCGTTGATCTGCCCAAGATCGGTGTTGGACATGGTCGAGTTAGCCTGAGGATCGATATCGACCAGAAGGGTCTTGAGGCCCTTCTGCGCCAATCCGGCGGCGAGGTTGACCGCGGTTGTGGTCTTCCCTACTCCACCCTTTTGGTTGGTGATGGCGACGATCATGAAATGGATGCTCCTATTGCAGGCTTGCGGCGACAATCATAGGGGCGCGGCTCGTTGGGTGTCAATCGACCTGGGTCACAATCGGTCGGGAGACGCGAACTCGTATCTCACTACGGGGGGTCGTCGCCCAACGGGTGAGGAAAATGCGCAGAAGAGATCACATCTCGTATTCACCCATTTCCTCTGGACGCATCTGCTCCAGCACCGCCTTGACGGCTTCTTCCTGGCTCGCCTCGGTCACCATCGCTCGATCGAGAACCGTTGCATCCACAAGGACATCGGCGCCGGCTCTCAGGGCAATGGCAATGGCGTCGGAAGGGCGGGCGTCGACCTCGTACCGGTCGCCCTCGGGATTGCTGAGGTGGACCGAAGCGAGGTAGATGGAATCGTCAAGGCTGTGGATCAAGACATGATCGAGGGTGAAGCCCAGATCATGAATCAGCGACCCGATGAGATCGTGAGTGAGCGGGCGAGGTACCTCGACGCCCTCGAGATTGATGGCGATGGCGTTCGCCTCGCAGACCCCGATCCAAATCGGCAGGTAGGCGTTCTCCTCCGGCCTGGCGAGGATCACGACCGGACTGTTGGTCGCGGGATCGACGACCAGGGCGCGGACCGACATCTTGACCGGACCAGCGGTCTTCTCGATTGTCATATACCCAATGTGTCCGGGCAAACGAGGGATGTCAAGAACGAATCCGCGTCCGGGGTCACAACAATCACCTACCCGTTTGAAACGGTGGGCAGACGGACGGCCCCTCCGACGACCATTCCGACCAGCGAGTGCGCCCCGGCTCGCCGGATCTCGACCTCGACCACATCGCCGATCTCCTCGCGGCCACACCGGGGGAAGTTGACGACACGATTGTCCTCTCCCCTCCCCTGCCAGTGTTCGGGATCTCGACGGCTGGGCCCGTCGATGAGCACCTGTATCGATCGGCCGACGAGCGCCTGGTTGAGCTCGCGAGAGATCTCATCGCAGCGACCGAAAAGGCGTTGGAGCCTCGCGCTCTTGACGGCATCGCTGATCTGCGGCCGATACTGCGCCGCCGGTGTCTTGGGTCGCGGAGAGAATCCGAAGGCGAAAACCTGTCCGAAACGTACGCCCTCGAGGAGTTCCATGGTGTCCTCGAAGTCTTCTTCGGTCTCACCCGGGAATCCGACGATGATGTCGGTGGAGAGGTTGATCTCCGGGGCGGCCTTCCGGATCCGACCCACGAGATCCATGTACTCCCGACACGTGTATTTTCGGTGCATCCGCTTCAGGATATCGTCCGAACCCGACTGAATCGGTAAATGCAGGTATCGAAAAACGTTACGGTGACTCGCGAGGACATCGATCAGATCCTGACCGAAGTGACGGGGATGTGAGGTGATGAACCGGACGCGGAGCAATCCGTCCACCGAAGCCACCTTTTCGAGCAGGTGCGCGAGGTCTGCGCCGGAATCGGGACACCGGTAGGCATTGATGGTCTGGCCCAGGAGCTCGACCTCTTTCACCCCTTCGGAGGCGAGCAAACGCACCTCGTCGAGGATCTGTTTCAAGGGCCGGCTCACCTCCCGGCCACGGGTGTAGGGCACAATGCAGAAGGTGCAAAACTCGTTGCAGCCTTCGATGACCGTCACCATCCCTCGGGTGGTGCTCTTGCGGAAGATTGTGTGGAAGTTGTACTCGGCTTCGGCGTCGAACCCCGTCAGAACCGGTCGCTCCCCTTGCGAAACCGCTCGGACGGCCTCTCCAATGCGTGTGGTCTGCCCGGGACCGATGACAAATCCTACCGACCGCGAGCGCTTCAACAGCGATCCAGCTTCCTGCTCGGCTACGCAACCACAGACACCGATGGTCGTGAGCGGATTCTGCTTGGCCAGGTACCCGATGCGGCTGATGATCTTCTGCACGGGCTTTTCCCGCACCGAGCAGGTGTTCAACACCACCAGATCAGCGTCTCGCGCGGTCTCCGCGGGCGTAAGCCCGTGGCGACGCAACTGCCCCTCGATCAGCTCGCTGTCGTGCCGATTCATCTGGCAGCCCCAGGTCTCGATAAAGAATGTTTTCATATTGAGATTGATCTTCACTCACATTTTTAGACTCAACGACGACGGAGTCTATCCTGTCGGCTCCCCTTCCGCAAATCGAAAGACGCTTCTGCCGGCACGAGCCGCAATCGAGAAGGATCGGGAGGTTCCGAGATGCCAGGAATCACCTGGGATTCCTTTCAATCGCGCCCTCAGGGGGGCATGATTCCTTCTGTGGGCCGTGGGGTGGGCGGTTTGTCGAATCCCCTGAACCAACCCGGCTGTCCTCCGTCTTTCCTCGCATCCCGTTGGATCTGATCGAGCTTGCCCTCGGCTCTCTGCATGTCGACCTCGAGCTTCTGACGTTGGGCGAGAGCTTCATCGAGCCTCGGTTTGATCACCCCGTCCCGATAGGCGGGATCATCCCAGGAATAGAAGTCGCGCCAAAGCCCGGGGATCTCATAGTCGAGGACGTCTATCTGTTGCCGGAAGTCCTGCACGAGGTTGAGCTGTTGCTGGTACATCGCCTGCCAGTACTGTTTCTTCTCGAGGTTCTCGGCATAGCCCGGTGCCTGTCCTTCGACCTCGGCCCCGGTTCCCTGAACATCGGCGAGACCGCGCTTGTTCTGGTTCGGACCCTCCTTCGTGACCTCGGTGAGGTGTCCCCTACCGGCCAGTTCGGACAGGTTTTCGTTGCTGATCACAATCGCACCGTCAGCTCCGGCGGCCTTGGCGTTGAGCTCGATCTTCCCGGCCACGTCCGACAGACTGCGGTCGCCGTTCGGCGCCGGTGTAGGTGTTGGTGTGGGCTTCTCCGAAGCTGCCGTGAACGTCATACCGCCCAGCAGAAGCACCAGAGTCGTCATGGTCCGAAGCATTGTTTTTGCCATTGCGGCACCTCCTGCTGTTGCCCGGTCAGGGAGCACTGGTTCCCTGCCGGCCGTAACGATCCTCGAGTCGAACCACATCATCGAGATGATTGGTCGATACCTCGAGAAGACTGCAATCCGACACCGCGATCATTCGGTGGAGAGTGCCCGGCGTCACGTGAAATACCGCACCTCTATCCAACAGATGGCTTTCCAGACTTTGCGGGTCCCGGCCGACCACCAGTTCGAGCTCGCCGTCGAGCACTCGCAGGGTCTCTTCCTTGACCTCGTGGTACTGCAGGCTCAGGGCCTCTCCTTTACGGATGAAGAGGATCTTCCCGACATAGTTGGGAGTCTCGGCGAAGACCTCTTCGTGGCCCCAGGGTTTGTCCACCAAGCGTGCTCTAAGGTTGACCGTCAAGGTTGCCTCCTATACTCGAATCTTGATCTTTGCGAGGGAAATTGCAAGTTTCTCGAGAAGGAACTCCTCGACATCGCGAGCGGTCGCCATCTTGCACGCCTGGCTGGCGAGATGAATCGACTCGCGGTAGGAAAGTTGTCGGACAAGGGCACGGACCACCGGTGCCGCCTGCGGATTCATGCTGAAACGCTCGAGTCCTATCCCCAGCAATACCGGTACCATCAGTGGATCCGCAGCCATCTCACCGCACATGGACACTGGGATCCCCGCCTCGGCGCCCGCCTCCACAACCTTGGCGATGAGACGCAGGATCGCGGGACTGGTTGGCTGGTAGAGATGAGCCACCAGCTCGTTCGAGCGATCCACCGCCAGGGAATACTGAATGAGGTCGTTGGTACCGATGGAGATGAAGTCCACCTCGCGGGCGAGCTCTCTGGCCATGACCGCGATCGAGGGCACCTCGACCATGGCTCCCAGCGGCACCTCCAGGTTGACCGGGTGGCCCTCGCCCCGCACCTCATCGGTGATCTTCTGGAACAAGAGGCGTGCGATCCGAAACTCCTCGATGCCGCCGATCATGGGAAACATGATCCGCACACGCCCCGGTTCGAACTCGCCGGCGAGACGCACCAACGCCCGCAACTGAGTTCGAAAGAAATCCGGCTGGGAGAAACACAGCCGAATTCCCCGCAAACCGAGGACGGGATTTGCTTCGGTGGAGCCGATGACCTCCCTTGCGAGCTTTCTCCCACCAAGATCGAAGGTGCGGATCGTCACCGGGAATGGACTCATCTCCAATGCGATCTCACGGTAGGCCTCGAGATGGTCCTTCTCCGTCGGGAGATTCGGGCTCATTTTCATGTAGAGAAACTCGGAGCGGTACAGGCCGATCCCCGCAGCGTTCCACTGTTTGGCGAGCTCGACTTCGTTCGGCAGGTCGATGTTCGCGAGGAGGGTGATTTCGTGCCCGTCCCGGGTCACCGATGGCATGGCGCGCATGGCGAGAAGCTGAGACTGCTGTTCTTGATACTCGGTCTGGCGATTCTCGTACTCGGCGACAATGGCGGGCTCGGGATCAAAGACGATCTTTCCCTCGAACGCGTCGAGCGCAACGAGTCGACTTTGCCGAGCGGCTTCACAGAGCCCCTGAGCACCGACGATGACGGGTATTCCGAATGATCGAGCGATGATCGTGGTGTGGGCGGTGGGTCCACCGGTTTCGAGCGCGAACCCGAGGATCTTGTCCATGGGAAGTTGAACCGCCTTCGACGGCGGCAGATCGTCGGCCACCAGGATCGCCGGGCGGTCCAGGTGGTCGAGTTGACCGAGATCGAGTCCATGGAGGCTGTTGAGGATCTGGGTCGCGACATCGAGGACGTCAAGCTTCCGATCGGCGAGGTGTGCGTGCGGCAGGGCCTCGAAGCGGGCGACGAGCTTGCCGACCACCTGATCGGTCGCCCATTCGGCGTTGACTCGATCGGTGCGGATGATCTTCTTCACCGGTTCGACAAACGAGGGGTCCGTGGCGATGAGTTGATGGGCCTCGAATATGCCTGCATACTCGTCACCCATCTGCAACCGGGCGCGCTCGCGATTCTCCCAGATCGTGTCCACGGTCGCCGTCACCGCGGTCGAAAACCGCCGAACCTCGGCTTCGACCTGGTCGGATGGAATCGTGATTCGCAGAGTCGCGATGGGCCGCGTCTCGTGGACCACCGGTTCCCCGATGGCGATGCCGGGGCTGACCCCGAGTCCCGTCAGGGTTCGGCTCATTCACCCTCTCCGAACTTGTCGTGGAATAGCTCGACCAGTGCCAGGACCGCCTGCTCCTCGTCCGGACCGTCTGCACGGACCGTGACCGAGGTTCCCTTGGACGCCGCAAGGGTCAGGAGACCGAGGATCGACTTGGCGTTGACCTCCTCGAATTCTCCCCCGATGAAGACCTCGGAAGTGAAGGCGTTGGCGGTGTGCACCAGCTTGGCCGCCGCGCGTGCGTGCAGGCCGAGCTTGTTGATTATCATCACCTTCTGCTCCATCATTCCTCGAACTCCTCGTTGCGGTGGTGATTTCGTCTTCCGGGCCGTCGGCGGTTGATTCGCTCCAGACAGCCAAGTTCTATTGTAACCGGTGTCGAATACCGTCAGCATCGGCCGGCTGAACGCGAATGGCTTCAATCTCAGCCGGTCGCCCGGGCTATCTCCTCCGCAGGAACTCGCTGGCCAGCTGGATACTCTTCTGTCCGGCGGCGGCCAACCGGCTGGAGAGCTCATGCAGCGGGATGTCGAGTCCCCGCAGCGACCCCAGCTTGACCAACATCGGAAGATTGACGCCGGTAACGATTTCGATGCGATCAGGCTCCAGGAAAGGCAGAGCGAGATTCGTCGCGGTCCCGCCGAACATATCGGTGAGCACCAGGACGCCATCTCCCCCATCCATCGCCTTCAATCGTTTTCGGAGGTCGGTGGTTGCCGCGTCCGTATCGACCTCCCACGGGAGAGTGACCGCGTCGGTATCTTCGACCAGATGAGGGTCGATCATCCGCGCAGATTCTAGAATTGCGGTTGCAAGGTCACCGTGCGTGAGCACGAGCACCGGAATCATGAATACCTCCACTGCTCTTTGTCGCGGTGGCGAAGCACAGTGTTGCTCCCAGCCTCCTTCAAGGCCGATGCCACCCGGTCGGCGATGTAGACCGACCGGTGTCTGCCGCCGGTACAACCAATGGCGATGGTGACATGGCTTTTGAGTTCATTATCGTACCGAGGCACGAGATAGAGGGTGAGATCGATGATTCGACGAATCGCCTCCTCGACCTCTTCCTGGCCGGTCAGCCACTCCTTGACGGGCTCATCGTCACCCGCCATGGAGCGGAGTTCCTTTTCAAAGTAGGGATTCGGCAGGAACCGGACATCGAAGACCAAGCTGGCCGTCGATGGAACACCCTGAAGATAGGAAAAGCTCGCAACCTCGACGGTGAGCTCTTCCGGGGATACGAAATCGCCGGATCCCAGAGTGAGCACCTGTCGACGGAGTTCGTGGGGCGAGAGATGAGTCGTGTCGACGATGAGATCAGCGAGCTCCCGAACAGCCCCGAGCGAATTCCGCTCGGCGATGATGGAGTCTTCTATTGCGCCGTCCCGGAGCGGATGCGGTCGCCGAGCGACCGAGTACCTCTGCAACAGGACCGACGGCGATGCTTCAACGAAGACCAGTCGAAGGGTCGGGTAGCGAAGCTTGAGGTTGCGAAAGATCGCCGGGAACCGTTCGGCCATGCCGCTCGCCCTCACATCAAGCACCACGACGAGTCGTTCGGCGTCGTTGTCGGTGGTGTCGAACAACGAGCTCACGAGTCCGAGGGGAATATTGTCGACGCAGAGGTAGCCGATATCTTCGAGCGACCGCGACAGCACGGTCTTCCCCGAGCCTGAAAGACCGGTGATGACGAACGGACCGCCGAACCGCCTCTCACTCATTGGGTCCCCCCTCTGCGAGCTGATTGACAACTTCGAGGAAATCTCGTTCATCCTGGATTCCCCGTTGCGCCAAGAGGCACTTTCGCACCGCGGTCTCGACCATGATGGCCACATCGCGGCCCGGGGCGACGACCATGGTGTACTTGGGGATCTCCATCCCGAGGATGGTCTCGGTGGAGGTCCACGCCCGTGGACGCTCCATCATCTGCTCACGCCACTTCTGTTCGAGGGCCTTGGCTCCCGGGCTCAGCTTGATCAGTTGGATCACCAGCGAGATGGTCACTGTCGGCTGGGTGGCCGTCATCCCGAAGTGTTTGCGGATGTCGATGATGCCGACTCCACGCAACTCCAGGTAGTTGTGGAGGAGTTCGTGGGGGCTCCCGAGGAGACCTCGGTTGTGGGTCCGTCGGACCATCACGAGATCGTCGGCCACGAGACGGTGGCCCCGGTAGACCAGCTCGAGAGCGCACTCGGATTTGCCGATCCCTGCATCGCCGACGATCAGCGTCCCCAGCGAGAAAACATCGAGAAGCACACCGTGCATCTGGACCCTGGGCGCCAGCTCGTCCTCGAGGAAACCGGAGATGGCCTCGATGGTCTCCGAAGTCTTGGCCGACGTCGTCATCAGCGGAACGTTCCGCTGATTGCACGCGTCGATCACAGCGGGGGGCGGACGGTTGCCCTTGGTGGAGATGAGACACGGAACCTCGAGGTCGACGATGTCCTGAAGCCGATCGGTGGCGGTCTCTTCGCCGAGAGTCTCGAGATACGAGTACTCGGACTCACCGAGGATCTGAAGGCGACCGGCCTTGACGTAGGGCAGATAGCCGGCCAGAGCCAATCCAGGCTTCTGGATCCGGGGATTGTAGATCTCGCGGGAGTCGAGTCCGCCCTCGCCGGCCACGATCCGCAGTTTGAGAGGCGCGAGCCTCGATTCCCGAAGCAGCCGACCC
>Ga0316192_10002164_pt1 | contig 14399 bp, 10 predicted proteins | sample MerIslwburrow_MG_FD_204931 | JGI IMG/M metagenome (GOLD analysis project Ga0316192, IMG submission 204931) | Coastal sediment microbial communities from Maine, United States - Merrow Island worm burrow | ecosystem: Environmental > Aquatic > Marine > Coastal > Sediment | place: USA: Maine...
AGCTATCCGTGGTGAAATTGCCTACATAGCCGCCACTGGCGGTGTAGATGCTGACCGAGATACCGGGGAGATTGCTCATCGTGTCCGCGTCCGTGATGTTCCCCGAGACAAGGCCGCCCTTCGTCATGACGAAGTCGATGCCCGACGTCGTGGAGCCATCGATCACGCTGATGGGTGTGCCGTCTGTCGGATCACGCCAACCAACGCACTGTGTGTCGTCGTAGAGCTCGTCGATGTGGCCGCTGTAGCTGTAGGCCCGAGCATAGTAGTCACCGCTGGCAAGGCCGACGCTCGAGGCATAGACTCCGGAGCTGTTCGTGGTTCCACCGGTGACCCACCCACCGTTGGAGTCGTAGATCTCGACCCAGGTACCCTCGAGTGGCGTTCCAGACCCCTCTTCCGTGACGGATCCAGTAATGGCTCCCGTGTAGGGGGCGGCTTGGAGAATGGGTTGGCTGGTGCGCCGCTGGCTCCAGAGGCGATGCAGTGCATGGCGGGAGCTCCCGGAGTCTCGCTGCAGTTGCCGCATCTGAGCTTGAAGAGCGTGGAATCGATCGGAGACTTCCGCTTCGGACAGGCTCGACCAGTCGCGAGCTAGGGCGAGGAGACGTCGTTCGAGCCTGGCGAGGTCGGCGGAGTGTGAATCGATGCTCTGGAGGGGCGGATATGCGGGTGCCTGTGTCAGAGGTCCACTCTCCGTCTCTCGTCGCAGGCTCTCGACCTGCCGAGCCGTCAACTCGAGCTCCGATCGCAGGATCTCGAGCCGAGGATCCACGGCTCTCGTGGGGGTGGATGACCCCTCTTCAACGCCCGCAGCGATGGCTGGGAGTGCGGCGAAGGCCAGAAGAGTGATGCCGAACAGGAGCGCGAGCGGGGTGACTGGACGCATGTCGAACCTCCTCTCCGTGCAAACGGGAGCGCTTCCGTACTGGCAGAATCTGTGAAGTGCCGAGTGCTTCGGCTGTGGCGGATAGGGGACCTGGGCCCTCTACCGGCCAGTCCCGTGGCGCAACGGACTTGTCAAGACCTGTATAGAGGTTACGGAGAGCCGGCAAAGTCCTGCAACACCCGTCCGTGGGGGTAGTGACCCTACCCGAACAGGTGGGAAGCGATGAGCAGGATAAGGCAGCGAGCCCGTGGCTCGGATGGGCCTACTCTTCCGCGTGGGAGTGCACGATTTCCAGGATCTCCTCTTCGGAGAGGACCCGGGCGGATTTCTTGGCCGCTTGCAGTACGGCCTGAGCCAACTCGTGGGAGTTGTCGAATCCCCGTGAGGCCAGGTAGTACTGGACGTTGGACATGCCTGACATGTGGCCGATCTCGATCTCCTGCTCGCGGCCGATCCAGCCTGCCGGCACCCCTGAGTAAACCCGATCTGCCAGCCAGGCGTCACCCTTCCTCTTCGCTTTGATCACGGCCGAAGCATGAACACCGGTCGCGGTACGGAACGCATCACGGCCGATGATCGGGGCGTTGATGGGAACGGCGACACCGGTAGCGGCAGAGGCCAGGTCGACGTACTCGTGCAGGCAGGTCAGGTCGTCGCCGCGCATACCGAGAAGCTTCAGGTTGACCAGTAGCTGCTCCATGGGTGTGTTACCGACCCTTTCACCGATTCCGAGGGCGGTGCCATGGACCCGTGTGGCACCAGCCTCGATGGCTGCGAGAGTGTTGGCGACATCCAACCCCCGGTCGCGATGGCCGTGCCAGTCGATCCCCACCCCTCCGCCCGACTCGTCCAGCAATTCACGGACCCAGGTGACCAGATTCCTTACGCCTTCCGGGACTGCCGCTCCGACCGTGTCGCAAAGACAGACCCGGGCGGCGCCGGCCTCGATGGCGGCGGAGAGCAGTACTCGAAGATCGTCGGGATGGGCGCGGATCGTGTCCTCGGTGACGTACATCACCGGGAGTCCTTCGTCGACCGCGAAGCTCACCGCATCTCTGGTGAAGCGCAAGATGTGGTCGAGGTCCCACTCTTCAGCGTATTGCCGGATCGGGCTGCTACCGATGAAGACACAGGCCTCTATGGCCGTACCGGTCTTCTGGCTGATCTCAGCGATGGGTTGGATATCCACCATGAGCGTCCGAGCCGCGCAGTTGGGTCGAATCTTCAAGCGCTGATCGGCGATCTCTCGACAAAGACGCAAGACAGCTTCTTTTTGCCGCTCACCCGCCCCGGGTAGGCCGATGTCGGCGGTCTCGATTCCCAGACGATCCATCAGGTGTAATAGCTCTACCTTGACCTCCAGGGAGGGATCCGTGACCGAAGGGCTCTGCAGGCCGTCGCGCAGAGTTTCGTCGTCGAGCATGACGTGATCGGGCCACTCCACCTGATGCGGCCCGACCGCTGCCCAGTCGTAGATGAGTTGGCTCTCGGCGGGTTGTTTCACTGATGTCAACCAGGGTTGTTGGCAGCAATGCCGCTTGCCTTGGCGAACTCGCGTGTTCTTTTCAGGAGCTCCTCGGCCGCTTCGAGATTTCCTTCGGCCTGACGAATCATGGCGAGGTGGTAGATACTGCTCACCTCACCCACCGTCTCGTCTATGCTGCGCTGAAAGGAGCGGGTGGCCTCCTCAGTCTCGTTTCGGCGCTCATGGATCACCCCCATGTGGTAGTTGGCCATCATGTACTCTGGCGTCAGGGCCGCAGCCTCCTCGAGGTGCTCGAGAGCGCTGCCCAGCCGACCGATGTGAAACAGCGACAACGCCAGACGATAGTGGGCTGCGTTGTAGTGCGGGTCGATCTCCAGACACTTCCGGAAGGATCGGATCGCGTCCGGCATATTGCCGCGGTGGTACCAGGCCACACCCAGGTCGTAGTGACCCAGAACGAATCGCGGAGCGCCTTCGAGGGCTCTCTCGTATTTTTCTATGGCCAGGTCGATCGTGCCTTGGTGGAAGTAGAGGGTGCCGAGTAGGTGGTTGGCGAGCACATTGTCTGGCTCGACCTCGAGTAGACGTTCGAGCTCGCGCCGCGCCTCACGGCTATGACCATTTTGCTCGTGAACCAGAGCCAGCAGCAGTCGTTGGTCGGTGAATGCGTCGCGCAGAAACAACCCGCATTCGGCGCAGAACTTGTCCGTCTCATCGGCCAAACGGCCACAACGAGTGCAGCGCAGCTGATCTCCGGGTGCGCTTTCTGTCGTCATCGTCTATCTCCTTGTTCGGCAGTGCCAACCACAGCAGGCCGTGTATTGCCGATCCCGCCTGGCGCCAGGATGCTTGTTCCATTCTCCCACGAAGGCTAGATATCGGGTGCCGTGGGATCCAAGACCAGCTCGAGGCAGACTTGGTCTCCGGGCTTGAAACCGGCGCGCTCGAAGAAATGTTGCAGTTCGAAGTTGTTCCACGTCACCAGGGTTCTTACTTTCTCGATTTGCAGCGCGCCGAGATTCATTCTCAATTGCCTTAGGAGCGCCCTGCCGACCTGTTTTCGACGAAACTCGGGGAGAACTCCGATAGTCTCGATAGAAGCCCAGGGCTCCATCACGCCGTACTCGCCGTAGTAGAGCGTGGCAACGATGCAGCCAGCCACGACACCCTCTAATTCGGCTACCAATGACACCTGGAAGTCGGCTTCCTTGATCGTGCGCTCGAGCATCCGTCGGAAGTAGCTCGGGCGGCGGCGGCCCGTTGCAGCCGCGTCGATGGCGATGACCGACTCCAGGTCCGAGTCGCGCATCGTCCTGACGTTGACGGTGTCGGTTTCGAGAGTTCCCGGCTGGTCCATCCCTTCGATCGACATGGCTTTAGTTCTCCGTTGTTGCAGCTCTTCGAGCGAGTACCCGATGACGAAAGCCTCCCCACAGTGCAGCGCCCAGAGCCCCAGCATAGATGGAGTTGGGATGAGTGTGGATAGTGAGACCCATCTCCGCTTCGGCCGCCTGTTCTCGCATGGCCTGAGCGAGTCCCTCGTCAGCTGCCAAGCCGCCGGTGATCAACACGTGTTTTTCGGCGCCTATGGCGCGCAGCAGCTTCAGGTACCGCCCGACCATGGATAAGTGAATCCCCTTGAGAATGTCAGCCGTGGAGATGCCCCGGCTGACCATGTTGATGACGTCGGTCTCGGCTAGAACCGCACAGATGCTGCTCACCTGCTCGGGTGTCGAGGCCTGGCAAGAGAGGCTGCCCACTTCCTCCAGGGCGACCCCCAGGTATCGCGCCACGTTTTCCAGAAACTGCCCCGACCCCGAGGCGCACTGACTCGTCATCCGGTAGCCCAGTACCCTGCTCTTCTCATCTATGCGCATGGCCCTGGCGTGAAGGGCTCCGACGTCCAGAACAGCCCGAGCCTCGGGAACCAGGAAGACAGCACCGCGTGCATGTGTGGTCATGCCGTAGAAGTGGCCCCGGCGAAAGTCCACCAACTCACCCTCCCCGGTACTGGCGGCATAGGCGACCGATTCGGGGGTCAGATCTGCCTCTTCCAGGGCCATGGAGTAGGCCTCCTGGATGACTTTCCGCAGGTCTCGTTTGCGGATTCGATCGGTGCGAAGGGCCAGGACCTTCTCTCCTTCCTCTTCGGACGTGCGCAGGATTACTGTCTTGATGGCGCTCGATCCCACATCGAGGCCAGCCGTGAACAGCTCGCCATTGGCACTCCAGTCAGACTTGGTCTCGTTCATCGTCACGCGGCCTGCTGGTAGCCTCGCCGAGCGAACAGGGCCGCCCCCAAAGCACCGGTGTAGATGGAGTCGGCGGATATGTTGGTCGTTCGCTCGCCGTAGTTTTCGTCAACCAGATCGTGCAGCGCCGCGACCGCGGCCGGGTTGCGCGCCACCCCACCTGTGAAGGTGAACTCGTCTTCCACGCCGCCCGAGCGAGCCAACAGGGACATGGCTCTCAGAATGATGGCTCGGTGGAGGCCAGCCAGAACATCTTCCCGCTTCTGCCCCAGCGATAGGCGCTCCCGGAGCTCAGCTCCTGCGAATACCGTGCAGGTGCTGTTGATCTTGACGTGGCAGGTGCTCTTCTCGGCTAGCGGTCCGAGCTCATGGACCCCGAGGTTCATTTCATCGGCGATGTAGCCAAGATAGCGCCCGCATCCCGCCGCGCAGCGGTCGTTCATTTGGAAACTGGTAACGATCCCGTTCTCGTCGACCTGAATAGCCTTGGTGTCCTGACCGCCGATATCCAGCACGGTACGAGTTCCAGAGAACATGGTGTGAGCACCCAGGCCGTGGCAGAGAATCTCGCTCCGGACCTGTTCCTTCGGGAAGGGCAGTCGCTGCCGACCATAGCCAGTACCCACGGTGGCTACTTCGTCGAGCGCGGTGGCCCGAGCAGCGTCGACGGCACCACGCAGTTTATCGACGCGGTCGGCCATGGAGGTCTGGCTGGCCTCCAGAGCGACATCCATGGCGTCGTCGATAAGCCGCTCGAGAGCTTCTGCGCTGGTGGAATTCTCGACCGGTAGGATCGCCTGATCGAAGAGGCTCGTCAGGGTTTCGAAGGCAATCCCCTTCGGGTCGGACCGCTCTTCGGCCAGCTGCATGTAGTCAGCGGCAGCCAGATCACGGAAGAACTCGCTCTTGCGCACGGCCAGAGCGCTAAAGTGTTTCCTGGTTCGCTGTTGCATCTCCTCCACGATCTCATCGAGCAGTCGATGCAGAGAATTCGAGTAGTGGGCATGCCGGGGCCCATCGGCGGCCTTGTGAAGCTCGGTGGCCAGCCGGTCCAACTCCTCCAGGTGGTGGCTCAGACGGAACTTGCGGTCGAGCAGCGGCAGAAACAGGTTCTCGGAGCCGCTGAGCTCGGAATCGGCAGAAAGGGCGTCCCGGGTCAGCTTGAATCGTGCCTGAACGAAGGCCTCCTGGCGGGCGATCTGGCTTGCCACGTCGTAATTGCTACGACTGTTGGTAATGCCGCGACCGACGATATTGGATTGACTGTCCAGAATGACTGCCTTGGTCGTCGTGGAGCCCAGATCGATGCCGACGAAGACTCTCATGCCGCGGCTCCCCTCTTCTGTTCCAGCATCTGAAGGTAGCTCTCGATTCGGTTCTTGATGTTGGCGGCGGAGAAGTAGCGCGGATCCACCAGGTCGCTCTCGATGAAACCGCCCGGAACCCCAGTTCGTTCTTCCAGTTGGCGCAGCATCAGCAGCTGACCGGCCGAGAAGGAGTTGCAGCTCTTGACGCTATTGATCATGAATCCGTCGGCATGGTACTCCCGAACGTAGTCCTCTAGCAGGTCGACCCTGGCCGGCAAGCTCAGGTTGGTGTAGCAGCCGAGGCAATAGTCCGCCAGGCTCTCGAGGGGGCAGGTCGGATCATGCCGAAAGCCGCGGTCGTAGAGGCCACCCACCTTTGTGTAGCTGCTAGCCACGACCACGGCGCCCTCCTCGTAGAACATCTTCCAGAACTCCCGGAAGCTGGTCCAGTTGGGCGGTCCCTCGATGACCAGCCGGTAGCGCTCCTCGTCCAGCTCACCGTCGGGGGTAATGGGCCCCTGTTGGTTCGCCAATCGTTCCTCGATTTCCGCTCGCAGCGTTTGATAGTAGTCGGCCCCCTCCTGAGTGCCGCGAAAGGCGCCGAAGATCGGCCCGATGTAATAGACACCACCGAAGTAGGCGTCGATGGGAGAGGGAACGTTCTTGGCACTTTCCAAGACCCAAACCAAGTCATCCTCGGCTTTGGCCGAGAGCGACAGGTTGGAGCGCAGCTTGTCTTCATCGTAGGCTTGACCACTCACCTGTTCGAGCTTTGGAATGACTTCCGTTCGCAATTGCTCGACGATGTAGTCGCGGTAATGGGAATGGACGTGACCGTCCGCCTGGTAGGGAACGTGGAGCATGGCCACCGGGCAGCCCTCGTACTCCTGTCTCAGGAGCTCGAACCACTTCATGAAGGTGAAACAGCCGGTGTAGGAGAGCAGTAGCAAGTCGGGTTCGGGAATCGGTTTTCCGGTCGGACCGATGTTGCCCTTCTTCAGCATGCCGATGTCGCATTTGACGTAGGTACAGACGTCCTCGCTGTGCCCCTGCTTCTCGGCCTCGGAGATGTAGTCCCCCGACAGTTTTCTCATGCCGGACTGCAGAGCGTTGATCTCGGGTAGAACCGGCAGCAGATCGAACGAACGCATCAACTCGGTGAGATTGCCCGGCACGAAGGTGTAGACAACCTTGCGACCTTCCTCCTTGGCCCTGGCCAGGGCGTCGAAGTGACCCCCTATCAGCTCTTTCTGCAGCGCCATGCTTCTTTCCTTCTGCACGGGGCCGTTGCGGTCGGTTTGGTTGTGGCTCACGCTTCACTCCACAGTCGAATGGAATCGGAAAAGGTACCTGCCTGCTCACGGATCACAGCAAACTGACCGGTATTCTCCGAGTACTTGAATTGAGTATGGGGAATCCCAGCCTGGTCGAGGGCAGCCACCAGCATCGGTTGCTCTAGCAGCGCCGGGTCGCAGAAGCTGGGGGCGCAGAAGATGACTCCTTCGGCGACGTTGTGCTGCACCGACTCCACCAGCCAAGTTCCGCGTCGCCCCTCCGGTTGGTAAACAGAGGCGGTCTGGGCACTCTGCTCGAGGTAGGCGATGACCAGGTTCTCGAGTGGATCACCCCGTTCGGGCACATCGCCTCCCATCCACCGCAGTCCCAGAAGAAGGTCGTCATCCACGATCCAGCAGCCAGCACGCTCCAGGGTGATCAGTAGACCCAACGGTGGTTGTTCGCAGAACATTCCTACGAGAACCACTCTGCTCATGTCCTGTTCGAGCCGATCGTTCTCGAGCGGTGCCAGCTCCAGGTAGCGTCGCACGATCTCGGTGTGCTCCTCGACAGGAAGGACGGTGCCAGCACGCAGCACCAGATAGACCTCGGAGGTGGGGAAGAGCCAGGGTCGCTCGCTTCGGGCTTCGTAGAGTTGGCGCAGGGCACGACGGTTTTCGTTGTACACGGTAATGCTGTGCCGGAGGTCTCGGTCAGCGATCTCACGGCCCGCGATTCGACCGAGATCGGTGCGCAGGGTGTCGAGCTCTTGTCGCCAGAATGTGCCACCGACGGCCGGATCGAAGTTCTGCGGCAGGTCGACGTAGCGAACGTAGCGCTCCGGGAAGAGCATCTGCCACATGCCGGAGAGATTGCGAATCACGTCGCAGATGGATGGGAAGAGCATGCCGTCCAAGGCCTCGAGTCGCTGGGTCAGGGCCAGCTCGATGGTGCTGCGGGGGATGTGGCAGATGTAGCTCTGGAAGTAGGCATCGCCACGGATGATCTCGAGGCGATCGCCGGCGCCGAGGATACCGACAGGCAACATCCCGGCTGCATGGATGAGCTCGCGAGGCACATAGATCGGCATATAGCCGATCGCGTGGCGGCCAGTGCCTGCCGCCTTCCAATCCCGAACTGTCTGGAAGGCGATATCCTCGTAGAGGTTGGAAACACGCTCGACGAGGTGAGCAAGATCTGGATTCACTCAGCCTCCTCCGCAGATGGAACCCAGGGCGCGATCTCGCGGATGAGCTCCTCGTTCCAGCGACCACCGTTGGCCAGGTGCTGACGCAGTTTCACGAAGTCCGACTCGCGTTGTGTTTTGGTGCCGTAGTGGAAAGCGCGGAAGCCGGCGTTGGCCTCGGTGAGCATGTTGAGGGAGAGCCAGGCCCTGTTGGTCTCCCGGTTGCGATCCCAGTGCTCGAGTTTGTGTTTGCGTAGGCTCTCGATCGTCTTGGTAAGGCAATCGGGCATGGTATAGAGGAGCTTGGTGGACATTCGATCCACGGCCTCATCCAGCCTGCGGAGATTCACGGATCCCTGCCGCAGGATCTCCTTGCCGCGGTCGCGATCCTCTCCAGATCTCCACTCCCCGAGCACCACGCGACCGTACTCGTCCAGAAGTCGATCGGTGATGACCAGGGGGTTGGCGAGGACCTGACCATCAATCTCGAGAGTTGCAACAATGTCGGAGAGTCCTCCCAGAAAATAGAAGCGATGTGCGCTCCAGGGTTCGCACAAAGTGCCACTGTTCATGGCGTGCTCCATTCCAACGAAGAGCGGCAGGAAATCGGTAGAGCCGCCGTCGGGCGCCGAGCCATGCTTGGGCCCGGCCTGCGAGAAGACCGCCAGATCGGTAGAGATCGAGAAATCACAGGCCATGCCGATCTCCTGGCCTCCTCCGACCCGCATTCCGTTGACACGGCAGATCACTGGCTTATCGCAATGCAGAATCGCTGTGACCATGTCATTGAACAGACGCATGTACTGGCGGTACTCACCGGGTGCCCCGGCATAGACTTCGGCGTACTCTCTCGTGTTGCCCCCGGTGCAGAACGCTCGATCGCCGGAACCGGTGAAGACCACCGCGACAGCTGCTCGGTCGTTGCTCGCACGGCGAAAAGCCAGGATTACCTCTTTGATGGTTTCGGTTGTGTAGCTGTTGAGCTCCTCGGGGTTGTTGAGGGTGATCCAGGTGTTGTGGAGACCGGGAACGGGCTCGCCGGAGCGATCGAGAACAGGCCGCTCCTCATAAAGTATCCCTTCGGGCTCGAAAGAGTCAGTCAGATCATGATCCTTCACGCATTCTCCTCCTCACGGCGGGGGCTGGGCCCATCCAGGTCCGGAACCAATATCATTCGCCGTCGAGCTTTGTGCTCGGCGACGGCTTGAAGAACTGCGGGAGCTTCGTCGAGAGGAGCTGTCTCCACGTAGGGTCCCAGAACCACTTTTCCATTCAGTACCAGATCGAGGGCTTCCGGGTAGCGCTCGGGAGCACTGCCCCAGTTTCCCTGAGCCGTTGCGTCGAAAGCCATGAGATTGGAGAGGCGTAACTCGAGCTTCTCCATGCTGAAGCCCACTACCGCCAGGTGGGCTCCAGGATCGAGAAGCCCAAATGCCGTCTGTTGGCCAGCGGATGTGCCGCTGGTCTCGAAGATTTTGAGACCCAGGCCCTGCCGCCCACTCTCCCTGGCGAAGGACCGGATGGCGTGCTTGGCTTCCTTGAGATCCAATTCCTTTGCAGACAGCACCAGGTCAGCACCGTGCTCTGCAGCCAGGTCCAGGCGGTCGCGATCCACATCGATGGCTACGACAGCCGCGCCGAGCGCTGCGGCTAGCTGCACCCCGAAACCTCCCACCCCGCCAACACCGATGAAGACCGCCACGTGATCGGCAGTCAGATCGGCACGCCGGATCGCCTCCAAGGGCGTGGTCACGGCATCGGCGACCACCGACAGATCAGACAGGGCAATCCCCTCAGGTAAGGAGTCGGGAACCGGACACAGTCCTCGGGATGGAACCAGCACGTGGGTAGCGAAGCCGCCATGCCCGTGGTTGCCGGGCATGAACTGTTGACGGCAGATGGTCGGCCTTCCCGCTTTGCAGGCCGGACATGCTTCACAGGGAATGACCGCCGGTACGATGACAGCCCTGCCGATCCAATCGGTCGCTTCTTCCCCACCAGCAACAACACGACCCGAGATCTCATGTCCGAGGATCAGGGGGAGGGGGTGACGGGTAGGAACGCCGTCGACGGCGAAACTGATATCGGTATGGCAGACTCCGCAACCCGCAACTTCCACGACTACCTGGTCGTCGACGGGTTCGAGCGGGGCCAGGTCGACCCTTTCAAGGGGTACTCCTGGAGCCCTCAGCTGAAATCCGTAGGCACCGGTAATCCTAGACATGCAGTAATACCTCCACGTTTGGGCATCGTCGTCGAGATCGGGTGAGCCCCCGTCGAGCCGTTACCTGCCTTTTTTTCGAGGCGCGCCCACCAACCTATCTCAAGGGTAGACAATATGCGCCTACCCTTTTGGGTAGGTGGCATCAAGACTCACCCTGCGGGCTAGCTGCCCACGACCTCAGGCACGACAGTTGCCTGGGGCCTGGGGAGAGTCGGCTCAAGACAGCTCCCTGAGCAACCTTTACCAGAATTCCTCCGTACCACTTTGTCATGAAGTCGCTGCTCATGGGCGGCCCAGCTGGCTGGAGTCAGCGAGCCAATGCTCTCCCGATGTCCGAGAGAAGGCGGGTGCGAGGTGAAGTTGCGCACCTGCTAAACGATCTGGCGGCGCGAACCGTCCAACCGTATGTACTCGAGAGCGCCGCAGATCTGTGCGCAGACAGCGACTAGACCGCAAAGGACTCCAAGGGTATGAATCTCACCAAATCCTCTCTCAAGAACCCCTCCGGGGTGGCAGTTGGGGTGGCCATCATCGTCGTTTTTGGCCTGTTTAGCCTTACCAAGCTGCCGGTCCAGCTGTTCCCCGATATCGAGCGTCCGCAGATCTCCATCTGGACCGGCTGGCGGGCCGCCTCGCCCAGCGAGGTGGAATCCGAGCTTCTCGAGCCGCAAGAAGACGTTCTCGAGGGCCTACCGGGCCTGCAGGAGATGAACGCCAACGCAAATCCGGGCGGCAGCTGGATCAATCTGACGTTCGACCTCGAGACCGACATGCAGGAGACGGTCATCGAGGTGATTAGCCGCCTCAATCGGCTGCCTCCGCTGCCGAGGGATGCCGATCCGCCGGTTCTGCAGCTCGGTGGTGGCGGCGGCGGTGGTGCCAACCAGGCACTGAGCTGGTTCTTCATTCAGCTGCTGCCCGGCAACAATCGGCCCATCGAGAGTTACCAACGCTTCGTCGATGACGTGGTGGCGACGCGGATCGAGACCGTACCTGGCGTGGCGGGAGTCGAGGTCATGGCGGGTGCTCCGGAGGAGCTGCAGATCCGCTTCGATCCATACCGGGCGGCCCAGTTGGGGGTTCAGATTCCGGAGCTGGCCGCCATTGCAGGTGGTGCAGACGATGTTTCCGGTGGTTTTGTGGATGTCGGCCGCCGCCAGTACACGCTCCGATTCGCCGGTCGTTATCGTCCCGAGGAGCTCGCCGCCCTGGTAATCGAGTGGCGGGACGGGCGCCCGGTGCAGCTCGGAGATGTGGCCGACATCGAGATTCGTCGGGGAGATACCACCAATTATGCCCTGCAGAACAACAACCCGGCCATGGCGATTCGGGTCGACCGCGAGAGCGGTGCCAATGTCCTGGAGGCTCTGAACAACGTTAAGAAGGTGGTGGCCGAGCTCAGGGACGGTCCGCTCGCGGAACAGGGTCTGACCATCGCCCAGAGCTTCGACGCTTCGGTCTTCATCTATCGGGCCATCGGACTGGTGACCAGCAACCTCGCCCTCGGCATCATCCTGGCCGTGGGGATTCTCTGGTGGTTCCTGCGGCGCCTTCGGGCGACGCTGCTGGTGGCCATCGCCATTCCCATCTCCCTGTTGGGCACCTTTGTTGTGCTCAATCTGGCCGACAGGACCCTCAATGTCATCTCCCTGGCGGGCCTCGCTTTCGCTGTAGGAATGGTGCTGGACGCGGCGATCGTGGTGTTGGAGAACATCGTTCGTCTGCGGGAGGAAGGGCACGACGCCCATGAAAGCGCCTATCTGGGCAGCAGTCAGGTGTGGGGGGCGTTGCTGGCCTCGACCGCCACGACGGTAGCCATATTTCTGCCCGTCATCTTTCTCAAGGACGTGGAGGGTCAGCTGTTTGCCGACCTAGCCCTGACGATTGCCATCGCGGTGTCGATCTCTCTCTTGGTAGCGGTGACGATCCTGCCGGCGGCGGCCAGGAAGTGGTTGCCACAGAAGGGGCTGGAGGACACCCACGCCACCGTCTGGAATCGCCTCGCTGAAGGGATTACCCGCCTCACGGACCCGCCCGCTCGCCGCCTGGTTCTCATCGCGTTGCTGATGTCGATCCCGGTGATCACAACCTGGATGCTGATCCCGAAGCTGGACTACCTGCCACCGGTGAAGCGAGACGCGGTCGATGCCTACTTCAACTTTCCCCCGGGGGCGAATATCGAGACGATCGAGTCCGAGATTGTCGACGTCATGGTCGAACGGCTGCGGCCCTACATGGATGGAGACAAGGAGCCGGCGCTGAAGAACTACTACGTTCTCCTCTGGCCCGGTGGCGGCACGATCGGGGTGCGGGCCAAGGATCAGGGCCGCGTCAAAGAGCTCGAGGTCATCGTGCGAGACGAGGTGGTGGCCGGTTTCCCGGATACGCAGGCCTTCGTCTTTCAGGGCAATCTCTTCGGCGGCTTCGGAGGAGGGCGCAACATCGCGATGCATCTGCAGTCCTCCGACGTCGAGGCCCTTCTGGAAAGCGCGCGCCTCGGAATGGAGCGAGTGCAAGAGGAGATTCCGGGTGCGCAAGTTCAACCCTGGCCCGGAACGGAGATGGCAGAACCCGAGCTCCGACTCCACCCCGACGACCGGCGAATCCTCGAGGTGGGATGGACGCGAGCCAGAGTAGCCGGCATTGTGCGCGCCATGGGGGATGGACTGTTCGTCGGTGAGCACTTCGACGGCGAAAAGCGAATGGACATCATCCTGCGCGCCGACGGCTGGAGCAATCCCGAGGAGCTGGCTGGCATCCCGGTGGCCACTCCCGCTGGTGGTGTGGTTCAGCTCGGCGAGCTGGTGGATATCGAGCGCACAGTCGGGCCGAGCAGCTTGCACCGGATCGACCGACGACGGACCGTCACCCTCAATGTCACCCCCCCCGAGGGCCTGTCACTCGAGGAAGCGCTGACCACCTTGCAAGAGGAAGTAGAGCCGGAGATCCAGGCTCGGCTGCCTCCCGACGGGGTGATTCAGTACGGCGGTGGTGCCGACAGCCTGCGCAACGCCGTCAGAAACATGTCCGAGAACTTCCTGGTGGCCCTGTTGGTCCTCTTCCTGCTGATGAGCGCCCTGTTCGGGTCCATGAGAGACAGCTTACTGGTCGTACTGGCGATCCCGTTGGCGACCGTCGGTGGCGTCGTGGCCCTCCGGTTGCTGAACCTCTTGACCTTCCAGCCGCTGGATCTGTTGACCATGATCGGCTTCATCATCCTGCTGGGCCTGGTGGTCAACAACGCGATCCTGCTGGTGCATCAGACCCGGACCGCGGAACGCGAGGGCATCAGTCGCCGTGGAGCGGTCTCTCAGGCGCTTCGCCTCCGGATGCGACCCATCTTCATGAGCACGCTGACCAGCATCTTCGGCATGTTGCCGCTGTTGCTCATGCCAGGTGCCGGCAGTGCCATCTACCGAGGCCTGGCGGCAGTGATCGTTGGCGGGATGAGTGTTAGCACGATCTTTACTCTGTTACTTTTGCCCAGCCTCCTGAGGCTCGGCGAGCCGGCTCGCGTTTCGCGACTGCCGGTGAAGATAGACCAGACCGAGCCTGTCGATTTGCGACAGGTCTCATGACTCGAGGACGAGAGACTGGAGCGAACACCCATGTCGATCAAGACACGAATCGCAGGTTGCCTCGGCACCTTGGCGTTGGTACTTCTCGCGACCGGTGCAGCCCTGGGACAGGAAGGCCCTCCTCCAGCCCCGGTGCATGTGGGCTACGCCCTGGAGCAGGACATGGCTCCCTATGTATGGGTTCCAGGAACCGTGGTCAGCC
>Ga0316192_10002165_pt1 | contig 14398 bp, 13 predicted proteins | sample MerIslwburrow_MG_FD_204931 | JGI IMG/M metagenome (GOLD analysis project Ga0316192, IMG submission 204931) | Coastal sediment microbial communities from Maine, United States - Merrow Island worm burrow | ecosystem: Environmental > Aquatic > Marine > Coastal > Sediment | place: USA: Maine...
GACTGGGGCGATCTAGTGGTCCTGTGCAGCGCCGTGTTCTGGGCGCTGCACGTTCTGGTTCTGGGTTGGTTGGTCACACGATCCGACGCGATCCACCTTGCGCTGTTGCAGTTTCTGACCTGTGCCGGGTTAAGCCTGCTGGCCGCGTGGCTGAGCGAGCCCATATCGATGAACTCGGCCATGGACGGGTTGATGCCCCTCTTGTATGGCGGCGTTTTGTCCGTCGGTGTGGGTTACACGCTACAGGTAGTGGCGCAACGAGACGCGTTGGCGTCACATGCTGCCATCATTCTAAGTCTCGAAGCCGTTTTTGCGGCACTCGCCGGATGGTTGGTACTGAACGAACAACTGGGTGGGCGCGAACTCATAGGATGCACGCTCATGCTTTGTGGCATGCTGTTCTCGCAGATAGGCCCGATCAGAGGCCGGCTTGCGGCCAGGAAAACCTAAGGAAGGTCTGATCAATTGCTGCGATCGCGCCGGGATCTTTGCGCGCTCTCGTACAAGGCGCTCGAAGCGAAGTTGGCCCAAGGAAAATACGTGAGTTGCCAATGAGCGAGGTGCAACGCGGTACGAAGGGCGCAAAGGCCCGGCCCCTCCGGGGTTTCGCCCACAAGGGCACATCTGCCGCGTTCACCGGCTTGGCCATAGAATGACTATGGCGCTGCGCCGGGAGCATCGCATCTGCGCCCTTGTGGACCGAAACGCGATTCGTATCAATTAATCAGACCTTCCCTAACACCAAGACGATCAGTCGGAGCAGTGCTCAAGCTGACCCACTGGCGTCAATCGGATGTCGCTGCCCTGCGGACACGACTGCCCTTGCAGACTCAACCCCTGGTCCAGGGTGCAGGCTCGCAATGCGCCATCCGGATAAAACTCAATCGTCTCCCCGTGCCGGCAGTAGACTCGGCCGCCGTCCGGCAACCCAACCCGCTGATTGGCCGTAAGAGTGCAACTGCGAAACGGGCCTGCGGGATAGAATTCGATACCAGGAGCACATTCTGCCTGGGCCGCAAGGCGCATCGGCGTAACGAAACCGCAGCCAACGAGCAATACCATGGGCAGGATCCGGGCGCGCATGCTTGGTCACCAGAATTGGATGAGGGTACGAGTCTAATCAGGTCCCGGGGATGCGCTCAACACCCGTAATCGGGCCATCCGAGCCCGAGACCTTGTAGGCGGGCGCCGCAGCAAGGATACTCCCGACATGCCTGATTACCGCGCAAGCTGGATCGCACTGAGTATCGCGCTGCTCTTGTCCACGGGATGTGCCACCCTGTCCGGCCTCGCTGAGCCCCCCAAAGTCACTCTGGTGGATCTCCAGCCCACGGAAATGACGCTGTTCGAGCAGCGATTCCTGGTGCGTTTGAGGATTCAAAACCCAAACCCAGAGCCCCTTGACGTGACCGGAATGAGCTATGAAGTGGATATCAACGATCGGGCTTTCGCCGAGGGCGTTCACGGCACACCGTTCGTGGTGGCGCCATACGGTGAGCAGGTGATCGACGTCATGCTGGGCAGCACTTTGTTCAACGTGATCGATCAGTTTCAGGGCTTGACCACGGAACGGCGCACTTCGCTGACCTATACGCTGTCCGGATCATTGAGTGTCGCAGGGAGTCTGACGCGAATCCGGTTCGAACGCTCCGGTGAGTTGGATTTCGAGGGGCTGCAGAGCGGTACCCCACTCTGACATTGCGCGGCGTTAAATACCGAAAACCGACACATCTGCGACGGCCTGCCGAAGACCCGAACACGCGGATCGGAACACACCCTGGGGAGCCGCAGATTTATTCCGGACCAAGCAGACTGGGAGCCGACATGCGCAGACTCAAGGCTCAGATCGCGGGCAAAAATGATTCTATTGCCAGGATCCGCGTCGTCAAAGGCACACGAGCCCCAAGATGCACATTCGCGAATGTATCAGAGGACCCCTAGCCCAAACTGCCAGCCTCGCTGAGTCCGAAGGATCCACAGGCGCCGGAGAACAGCACACCGACGCCCTCGCCCGTCACCCGCACCACCACACCTTTGCGCGAGAAAACCCGCGCCACAGTACCGCGTGTGACGACGAACGCCAGTTCCACCGGCGATCCTTCGTCCAGAAACCGCTTGGCCGTTTCCAGGAAGGCACCGTGGCTGCTGACATTGAGGGCCGAGCAGCTCTCCCGACGCCGTCCAGCGCCGGATACGAATGCCGGTATCGCAATGTCGACGCGGGGGGTCAGTCTCCGTTCTGTCATCGCATTATCCGCTTGTTATAATTGTTGTTTCGGGTCGTAGTTCCGGGTTGCCGCTCCGGGAGCAGGCAGTTGAGCAGTATCCGAGCCATTCGAGAAAATCCACATAGACCTCAGAACGTTGCGACAACCCTCGTGGCTTTGCTCAAAGCCTGAGTGTAAAACTTGTCAACAGCTCGAACTCCGATCGCCACTTCAACCCACGCCGCGGCTCGCTTCCATCACCAACTCAGCCGACGCGTCCCGCAGATCGAGCGTATAAGGGCGGGCGACAGCCGCTCCATGGCACAAATCGAAGCCCAGGCCGGCCAGTTCTGTCAAGCTTTGATGGTCCTGCACCATGCCCGCCACCAGGATCGCACCCGCAGCCGCGGCGAGCTCGCGTACGGAACGAAGTTGTGCCGAACGCAACGGTCCGTGGTCACGCTCATCCATCAAAGCCGGGTGCAGGCGCAGATACTGCACCGGCAGATGCAACAGCGCGCCGCTGACCAGAACACCACCGCCAAAGCCATCGATGCCGAATCCGCTTCCGAGTTCACGGACGCCGTCCGCCAGGTGCTTGGCCTGGCTCAGTCGACTCACCACAGCCTGCTCGGACAGCAGCAAACAAATACGCGACGGCTTTATGTGCACATCCCTGAACAGTCGCGCCAAATGCTCGAGCAGGGTGTCGTCTGACAAAGCGCTCTCGGAAAGGGGAAGCAACAAAAACGAGTCGGGCGGCGCCGCGGTAAAGCGAGCAAAGGCCCGTAAGGCGCGCCTGAGGACGACTCGCTCAGCAGCGGCGCCCCCCGGGGCTGCTTCCCTGCCCTGAGCGAGGCCAGAAAAGTCTACATTGCTCTCGCCGTCGCCGAATGAACGGCGAAGTTCAAAACCCACCAACTCGCCCACGCCGGTCGATCCAAGCCGGTGAACCGGCTGCAGCACAAGCATATCGCGATCCCCCTCAGCACGCCGGGATGGTTTCGCAAGGACACGAGCGTCGCTCTGGGGCGCCGGCTCGGTATCAATAAATATCCGATTGCGCCCCATGTCTTTGGCTTTGTAACAGGCTCGGTCAGCCCTGGCCAAAGCAATCGGCCCCGTCTCCCCCGAGCCGATGGCGACAACGCCGATACTGACTCCGATGCGAAACAAGCGTTCATCCCATTCGAAAGTCAGGTCTTTGATCAGCGTCCGCAGATTCTCCGCCAGGCGCTCGGCCTGATCCAAGGGACACAGCTCCAGCAGCAAACCAAACTCGTCGCCGCCGAGCCGCGACAGGGTATCGCGCTGGCGAAGCCGCCCAAGTAAGCGGCTTGTCACCTGCCGCAGCAACTCATCCCCGGCGGCATGCCCAACGGAATCATTTACCTCTTTGAACTTATCGAGATCCAAATAGCAAAGGGTATGGACCGCCCCTATGGCACGACTGCCCTCCACCGCCTGTTCCAATCGCCGCATGAACTCTCGCCGATTCACCAGACCGGTCAGAATATCGTGGTTCGCCTGATGCGCCACCAGGCGGGAAGCACGTCGCTCCTCGGTCAGGTCGCGTCCGACCCCGCGGTATCGTGTCGCTGGCATGGCCGGGTCCAGCACCGCGCGTCCCGTCAGGCCGAATGTGAGCCGCTCACCGTCGGGCCTCAACCAATCGAACTCAAAGACTTGCTCACCCGCATCGTCTCTGAGACGCCCCTCGAAGGCCCGCCATGCTGTAACCTGCTGCTCGCCCTGTGCGAAAACCTCCTCGGGTCGCCGTCCGATCATCTCCTCGTGTCGGAGACTGACCGCTCGAAGGAACCGGGGCGACACATAGGAAAACCGGAAGGACGTATCAAGTTCCCAAAACCAGTTCGCGGCAATCTCGGCGTAATCGCGAAAGCGGATTTCACTGGCTCGCAGTTCGCTCTCAACCTGTCTACGTTCACTCACCTCCTCTCGCAGCCGGTGGTTGTCGTAAGCGAACACCAGCGCCGAGTGAATGGTGACTGCGGCTCGACGCGCGGCCAGCGACATCCCGGCAAGGAAAACCAGGGCCATCACGCCCATGGCCACATGGATGTAGTCGAGCTTCATGATCGAACGCAGTGCCAGCGGCAGCAATGCCGGTAAGGCGAAAGCAAAAAACAGCGGCAGACGTGGCGCCAGGGCGGCTGCGGCGCCGGCTGTCATTCCCGCCAGCATAAAGCCGACAAACAGCTGATGTCCGGTTTCACCAACTGGAAACAGCACCACAGCCGAAGCACCCCAGATCATTCCTGAGCAGGCCACCCCGATCAGAAACAGTCGCTCCCAGAATACGGGGCCCGCAGCCGATTGTCGCCGCGAGTAGAAGCGCTTCAACACCACTCGCGCCGCGGATACGGCGAACAGAATGGCATACCAGCCAATTACAACGGTGGCGGGTAAGACCAGCGACTGAACCAGCGCCAGGACCGCTCCGCTGAGAAGATTGAACGCCAACAGCAGGCCGGTGCCCTCATACAGCATGTCGACCTGTTCAGCGTGAACGCGCCTTTTGTCCGCTGCGCTAAGCTCGCTCACCCGGTGCTCCCTGCCCGATTCCAAACCGCCCGCCAGACCCCATTGGGACATCCCTGCCCGTTTCCGACCCTGAGTTTAGTCCACAGCATGGGCGATGGTGAGCAAAAAAGGAGGCGCCGGCCGGGTTGAAGTACGTTGTGGTACTCCGCCCGACCGACGCGACACGGAGAAACTCAGTCGGTCAAGAGAACACGCGGGCGGGTCCTCCATGGCCCACTGCTGCCGGATCATTCCGGGGTTGGTTCCGTTTCCCCGCATATGCTTCAAGCATCCCTGCATGAGCGATCGGCCGCGTGTTCTCTCTTGCTAAACAGTGTCCCGCGTCCGCCCGCGCAAGTCTGTGACATATTCACATTCTGCCGATATGCCGGTAATGAACCTGCGGGCCAGCGCTTGACAAGCCTGCCTGAGAAAGTCTTAATCCGCCGTTCGCCGATTCCCCGGCATCCAGCCAACTCGCACGCAAGACCATTCGGAGACCCCAACCGTGAACAAATGGACCCTTTGTTTACTGATCGCGCTCATTGGCTTGTTTTCCGCGCCAGTCGGTGCGCAGGAGGAAGCGTCGGCGCCGGACCCAATCACGGTCTCCGATCCCGACATTTCGAGTGAGGCGTTGACCTTTCGGCTGCTGCCCCTGCCCCAGGATCAACTGATCGCGGAAGCCGACGGCTGGCTGAAGGTGTTACAGGAGCAGGTTCAAGCGATCAGCGACAAACAAATCGAGGCGCTGGAAATCGAGGGTGACGCACGGTCGAAGCTGCTGGAGGAGATCAACGGCATGCGCGACGAGCAGGTCCGGATCGCGGACCGCGTAAACGCCGTCGTCGCCGAATTGCGAGCAAAGGGGGGCGAGGTGGAGGTCTACGAAGACTATGTCTCCGCCGTGAGCGGACCTAAAGTCGATTTGACAGACGGACAGGCGGCCTTCATGGCCGTGGTCGGATGGCTGAAATCGCCGGAGGGCGGGCTGAGATGGGCCAAGAACATCGGTTTGTTCGTCTTTACCCTGATCGCCTTCAGGATATTGGCCGCGATATTGGGTCGCGCCGCCAAGAATGCGGTCTCGCGGGTGGACAGCGCCTCTGACCTGCTCAAGGATTTTCTGGTCACCGTGGTCCGCAAGCTGACATTCCTCATCGGCATTGTCGTCGCCTTGGCCATGCTCGAGGTGGAGGTCGGCCCGCTGCTGGCGGCCATGGGCGCTACCGGCTTCATCGTTGGATTTGCGCTGCAAGGCACGCTGAGCAATTTCGCAGCCGGTCTGATGATCCTGCTGTACCGGCCTTACGATATCGGCGACTACGTGGACATCGGCGGCACCGCAGGCACGGTGAGCGCCATGAACCTGGTCTCCACAACCCTGCTGCTGCCCGACAACCAGGTCGTCGTGGTGCCCAACAATTCGATCTGGGGCGGTATCATCACCAATGTGACCGGCAGCGATACACGAAGGGTGGACCTGGTGTTCGGCATCGGGTACGACGATGACATGGAGAAAACCCAACGCGTGCTCGAGGAAGTGGTCAGTGCGCACCCCAAAGTGCTGGCTGAGCCTGAGCTCAACATCCAGGTCCATGAGCTGGCCGACTCGTCGGTAAACTTCATTGTCCGTCCCTGGGTCAACACGGAGGATTACTGGACTGTCTACTGGGATCTCATGCGCGCCGTGAAGCAACGCTTTGACGCGGAAGGCATCTCGATTCCCTACCCGCAGCAGGACGTCTACCTCCACCATGCCTCAACCGGCGACGCCGCATCCGCCAAACCGGCGCGGACGGCCCGGAGCCCAGAGGATCGGGAGGGCGATTTTGCCGCCGATTCGCCGACCGAAAACGATTCCTAAGCCGGGCTATCCCGACGGCTGGATGTCAAGAAGGCCCTGACCTGCCGGCGCAACCGTGCTGATTGGTTAGGGCTTCCTCAAGGCCTGCCGCTCCAGAACGCCACCTTCACGGCCGCAGTCGGCCACGCGCCGGCTTCTGGTACGCTCGTCCCAGCCCTCGCCCGCCGCTCCGGAATTTCGCACCGACACCCGCATCGCTGCATGACAAGCGATCTGTCCGCGTTCACACTGAAGCGGCTGATCCATCAAGGTTGTGATCCCTCAACATCGAGGTGCAGGCCATGCCGTCCACCCGCAAACTGCCGTTTTCCCGAGATGAGTACCGGATCCGACTGAGCAAAACCCGCACCGCCATGGGCGAGCAGGGCATCGAACTGCTTATCGCAACCGATCCGTCGAACATGGCGTGGCTTACCGGCTACGACGGATGGTCGTTCTATGTTCACCAATGTGTGCTGGTGCCGGCGGAGGGCGAGCCGGTCTGGTTCGGGCGGGGGCAGGACGCCAACGGGGCGCGGCGAACCGTGTATATGGATGACGAGCACATCGTCGGCTATCCCGATCACTACGTACAGTCCACCGAACGCCACCCGATGGACTACCTGGCCCGTGTAATCGAAGATCTGGGCTGGCGCGGGGCCTACATCGGCGTCGAGATGGACAACTACTACTTCAGTGCGGCGGCCTATGCTGCCTTGCAGCGCGGCCTGCCCCGCGCCCGTTTCGTCGATGCCACGGGGCTGGTGAACTGGCAGCGGGCCATCAAATCCGATGCGGAACTGGGCTACATGAGAACCGCAGCACGTATCGTGGAGAAAATGCACAGTCACATTTTCCATCGCATCGAACCCGGATTGCGCAAAAACGAACTCGTCGCCGAGATCTTTCACAGCGGGATTCTCGGCGTCGATGGCGCTGGCGGGGACTACCCGGCGATCGTGCCGCTGCTGCCTACCGGTACTGACGCCGCCGCGCCACACCTGACCTGGGACGATGCGCCCTTCGAATCGGGCGCCGGAACCTTTTTCGAGATCGCTGGCTGCTATCGACGCTACCACTGTCCGCTGTCCAGAACCATCTTCCTCGGTAAGCCGCCACAACGATTTCTGGACGCCGAGCAAGCAGTGGTCGAAGGCATAGAGGCCGGGTTGGAGGCAGCCAAACCCGGCAATCGATGCGAGGATGTGGCTGACGCGCTGTTTCGGGTACTTAGAGCCCACGGAATTGAGAAGGACACACGCTGCGGCTACCCCATCGGCCTGAGTTATCCGCCGGACTGGGGCGAACGGACGATGAGCCTGCGACCGGGAGACAGCAGCATCCTCCAGCCAGGGATGACGTTCCACTTCATACCCGCCCTGTGGATGGATGACTGGGGGCTAGAAATAACCGAGAGCATTCTGATCACTGAATCCGGCGCCGAGCCGTTTTGCCAGGTGCCGCGGCAATTGCTGGTCAAGAGCTGAACATCATGCAGGATTCACCCATAGGCACTCGGATCGACTTCAATGCCGACGGGGTTCAACACGGCCACCTGAAACTGCCCTATTCCCGGGACGATTCAGCCTGGGGCGCAATCATGATTCCGATCACGGTGGTGGGCAACGGCCCGGGACCGACTGCGCTGCTGACCGGCGCCAATCACGGTGACGAATACGAGGGGCCGCTGGCCCTATGCAAACTGGCTGCGACACTTGACGCTGAACAGATCCGTGGCCGGGTGATCATCGTTCCATTCATGAATCATCCGGCACTTAAAGCCGGACGCCGGACTTCGCCCATTGACGGTGGCAACCTGAATCGCATGTTCCCAGGCCGCCCTGACGGCACACCAACCGAGAAGATCGCGGACTACTTCCAGCGCTATCTGCTGCCGATGGCGGATGTGGTGGTGGACATCCACTCAGGTGGCCGTACGCTGGAATTCATTCCCTTTGCCGCCGCCCACCTATTGAAGGACAAGGCCCAGGAGGCGCGCTGCATGGCGGCAATGCACGCTTTCGCCGCGCCCTGGTCATTGATCATGCTGGAGATCGATGCAATCGGGCTGTACGACACCGCGGCCGAGGCCCTGGGCAAGACCTTTGTTACCACCGAATTGGGCGGCGGAGGTGGCACATCGCCCGAGACGATCGGCATAGCCGAACGTGGGGTACGCAATGTTTTGATCCATGAGAGCATCCTCCAGGCGCAACCGGAACAGGCAAATACGCGACTGTTGGGAATGCCGGATGACCGGTGTTACCTCAGCGCTGAACATGATGGTTTGCTGGAGCCCTGCGTGGGTCTGGGGTGCGAGGTTCGGGCCGGCGAGGTCGTGGCACGCATCTACTCCACCGCCCGAACCGGTATCAAACCGGTTGAATATCCGGCCTCAATAGACGGGGTTCTGTTGGCCAGACACCACCCCGGTTTGATCCAGATGGGCGACACCCTGGCGGTAATCGGTGTACCAACCTAGCGTAGTGTCTTAACGGCCCGCTCACCCTGCGAAAGGAGTATCAAGACCGATTGCAAATGCATGACTATCGGTCACTTCGGGCGGGGTTCACCAAGGCAGCGAGGGTGTGCACTCCACGACGAAGATTGGACCGTCTGCCGAGAGTACCCGCATACCCCGACAGCTCGGCAGCGCTCATGTAGTCAAGCGCATTCTGTTCAGAGAGCATCGCCACCAGCAGAGCCGAATTGAGACGATGACTGGGCCGGTGCGTCAGAACATGCCCGACGAAACGGACGCCCAGCAGACTCATGTCACCCACCAGGTCGAGCGCCTTGTGACGCACAAACTCGTCAGCGAAGCGCAGTCCCTCAGGATTGACAACGCTGCCGCGATTGACCAGCACCGTATTGTCGAGGGTGGCCCCCAGAGCCCGACCACTGGCGCGCATGGGCTGGATATCCGTTAGAAAACCAAACGTGCGGGCCGACGCCAGGCCGCTGTGGAATGCTCCTGGGGTGAGTTCCACTCGACACTTCTGGTAACCGACGGCGCGGTCAGCGAAATCGATGCTGACCGTGACACCCGGTACCGGATCCGGCATGGCCACGGCGTAGCTGTCGCCGATACTGATCTCGATCGTGCGGCGCACCACCGCGTAGTGCCTGGGCCGACTCTGGGCCCGGGTTCCAACCGATTCCAGCATCCGTACAAAAGGCATGGCGCTGCCGTCAACGGCCGGCACCTCGGGACCGCTGATCTGCACCACCGCGTTGTCCACCCCGCAACCGCCCAGCGCAGCCATCAAGTGCTCCACGGTGGCGACACTGACGCCCATCGGATTGCTCAATACGGTGCAGAGACGGGTGTCGCTGACGTTGCTCCAGTGTGCCTGGACGATGCGCTTGCCCCGCGCCACATCGGTGCGTTCGAATTGGATGCCGGTGCCCGACGGCGCCGGATGTATGACCATGGCGGCGGATCGACCTGAGTGCAAACCAATCCCCACGAAATGCACCGGACGGCTGAGCGTCCGCTCGTGGGTTTGAAAATTCGGTGTTTGCTGCGGCATGTTGGTATCCAAACGGCGTCAATGCCTGTCGCCTCGTTTACTGCGTGCTACGATATGCGCCAAGCCTGAAACAACCGTTATCCCGCCCCGCCAACCGCTTGTCCCTGCTGCATTCGCGATCGGCAACGGGAAGTTCGGGGAACGGTAACCGGGTCAGGGAATTAAACTGCCGAATGGAAAATGCGCAGTGATACCAACCACCATCACCTCTTGGGCGCTCACCATCGTGCGGGCCGCCGAATCCTACGGCATCGAACGGGACACGCTGCTGGAGAGAGCGGGCCTGGAACCGGCGCTATTGAATGATCCCCAAGGACGTTATCCGGTGGCGGGCATGGCACGTCTCTGGACGGCCGCGATCGAAGCGGCGAACGATCCCGCATTCGGCCTGGTGGTGGCTCGCTTCTGGCACCCCACCACCTTCAATGCCCTGGGTTTCGCATGGATGGCCAGCGACACCTTGGAACAGGCGTTTTACCGACTGCGGCGATATTTTCGACTGGTTACGACGGGTGCCGTAGTTCGGTTCGTGGAGCAACCGGACAGCTGTCAGTTCGTGCTGACCCCAGCGCCAGGGCTGGCCGTGGTGAAGCCACCCATCGCCGATGCCGCGGCAGCGACCATACATCACATGTGTCGACTGCTGTATGGCGAGCAGTTCGCCCTGCAAAAACTGGAATTGATTCGCCCGAAACCTGTCAGCATGGAGCCCTACGAAGGCACGTTTGCATGCCCAATGGCGTTCTCTCGACCAGAAATTGTGCTCCATTTGAACCGGAGCATGGTGCAGAAGCCTCTACCGACCGCCAATATCGCGCTGGCCCATGCCAACGACCGCCTGGTGACCGAGTATCTCGCCCAGATCGACAAGCATGACCTGCCGTCGCAGGTCAAAACCAAACTGATCGACATGTTACCGTCGGGGGAGATTCAGGAGGAGCAGGTCGCCCAAGCACTGAATCTGAGCTTGCGCAGTCTGCAGCGGCGCCTCAATGAGCACCGGCTGACGTTTCGCATGCTATTGAACGATACCCGCCGCGAACTGGCGCTGGTCTATGTGCGCAGCCCGCGCATGTCGCTGGCGGAGGTATCATACCTGCTGGGCTTCTCGGAACCGGGTAACTTCACCCGAGCGTTCCGACGCTGGACCGGCGCCACGCCGACCGAGTATCGCATGGCCGCAAGCAGCCGGTTGAATTGAGACCGAGCCACCGGGCGCCACCGCGCACATTTTTAAAGTCGATCACGCCGCCCGCCACACACCCTCGCGCAACAGCTCATCCGACACGCAGCCCAGTGCCAAGCGGGTTTTCTCTACCAATTCATCTACTTGAGCCGGCGTCATAACCAATGGCGGGGCAAATCCCAGAATATCGCCGTGTGGCATGGCCCGGGCGATCAGCCCCTGACCAAGGCATGCGGCCGCCACGCGCGGACCGACCTTGTCCGCAGGCTCGAAACGCTGTTTGCGTTCACGGTCGGCGACAAACTCCAATGCGGCCAGCATGCCCACACCCCGGACCTCCCCCACCAAGGGATGGTTCGAGAACGCGGCGCGCATCTGCTGCTGCAGGTAAGCGCCTGTGTCCCGGGCACTGTCGACCAGCGACTCGCGCTCGATGATATCCAGATTGGCATTGGCGGCGGCCACGCAGATCGGGTGGCCCGAGTAAGTATAGCCATGGCCGATCGGCCCATACTCATCTGAGCCATCCTCAAGCGCCGCCCAGACGCGATCACCGACGATCACGCCGGACAAGGGCAAGTAGGCGCTGGTCAGACCCTTGGCGATGGTGATCAGATCCGGTTTGATGTCGTACATGTGGCTGCCGAAAGGGGTACCGAGACGGCCGAACCCGCAGACCACCTCGTCTGCGATCAACAGCACTTGGTACTTGCGCAGCACAGCCTGGATCGCCTCCCAGTAGCCCTGGGGCGGCGGGATGATGCCACCGGTACCCAGCACCGGCTCACCGATGAAGGCGCCCACCGTCTCAGGCCCCTCCGCCAAGATCATCGACTCCAGCCGATCCGCGCACTGGCGGGAAAATTCAAGCTCACTCATGCCCGGCTCTGCACCCCAGTAATAGTGGGGGCAGTCGGTGTGCAGAATCGGACCAACCGGCAGATCAAAGGCGGTGTGGAACAGCGGCAAGCCAGTCAGGCCGCCGGCCATCACCGTGCAACCGTGATACCCGCGCAGCCGCGAAATGATCTTTTTCTTTTCCGGCCGGCCGATGACATTGTGGTAGTACCAGACCAACTTGACGTTCAGTTCGTTGGCGTCGGAGCCGCCTAAGCCGTAGTACACCTTGCTCATGCCTTCGGGGGCCATCTTCAGCACCCGTTCAGACAGGGTCACCAGGGGCTCGTTGGTATGCCCCGCATAGGTGTGGTAGTACGCAAGCTTCTTGGCCTGCTGGTAGATTGCTTCGGCCACTTCGGCGCGCCCGTATCCGACATTAACGCAATACAGTCCGGCAAAGGCATCGAGCAGTGAGTTGCCGTCGGCGTCCGTTACGTGGACCCCCGTGCCGCCTTCCATCACACGGGGCGCCGGACCGGTGCCATCGGCATGGGCGCGCAGATGAGTGGAGGAATGGAAAACAGTCTTCCGATCCAGGGCCTGCAGACGTTTTGTCGCGTCGCTCATCGGTTGGGGCTCCAATCTGGTTGATCACCGCATCAAATGCGTAAAACGTGGAACGCAGGCTGGCCATGGTCCAACCACGCCAATCAAAACGCAAACCGGCTATCCGATCACTGGCGGATTCGATCAAAAGCAGACCGCGATATGACCACGGGTCTAGGGCCTGTTAACACTATGCGGACGCCCAGCGTTAACAGGCCCTAGTTCAGGCGGTCTGTCCATCGGGGCTGGTAACCGAGGACTGGAATCCACTTAGATTCCCCCGCCAATACAACAGTGGCCGCAGGGCTTGGTCAAGATCGAGCGCCACCACCCGGCCAACCACAATGGCATGGTCACCCCCGGGGTACACGGCGTGTTTTTCACACTCGATCACCGCCACCGCACCGGTCAGCACGGGCGTGCCGGTGGCCCGGATGAGATGGGGCGCTGCGTGTCCTTTGTCGGGCTCAGATCCGGCGAACTGCCATGCCAGATCTGTCTGATCGTCTGCCAGCACATTGATTGCGAACCGCTGTTCCCGGCGCAGGTGGGGGAAACTGTCCGTGTCATAGGCCGTGCAAAACAAAACCAGGGGCGGATCCAGGGAGACCGAAGTGAACGAACTGGCGGTCAGTCCGGTAATACCGCCGTCTCCATCCGCCACACTAATGACGGCGACGCCGGTGGGGAACTGGGCCATCACCTGTTTGTATCGTTCCTGCTCAATCATCCCATGCCCCGCAGTTGTACCATGTCGCCATTCGATCAGCCGCCATAGGCGCTGACTCTAGGGAAGGTCTGATCAATTGCTGCGATCGCGCCGGCGTCTTTGGGCGCTCGCGTACAAGGTGCACCGAGCGAAGTTGGCCCAAGGCAAATACGTGAGTTACCAATGAGCAAGGCGCAACGCGGTGCGAAGGGCGCAAAGGCCCAGCCCCTCTAAGGTTTCGCCCACAAGGGCACATCTGCCGCGTTTCCCGGCTTGGCCATAGAATGACCATGGCGCTGCGCCGGGCGCCTCGCATCTGCGCCCTTGTGGACCGAAACGCGTTTCGTATCAATTGTTCAGACCTTCCCTAGGGAGCCTCTGATTTATTCTGAACGAAGCAGATTGGAGGGTGAAATGTTCAGATTCAAGGGGCGGAACGCGGGGCAGATCGTGGGTAATAGTTGTTCTATTGCCAAGATCTGGAACGATGAAGCTGAGCAGTTCAGTCCCAAGATGCAGGTTCACGAATAGAGGCTCCCTAGTGCCCCATCCCATAAGTTCGCTGCATTTCAGCGGCGCGGGTCAGCCACCCATCTCCGCATCCCGAAAAATGTTCCCTGTTTCTCGGACAGCACGCCAGTTTGTGTCCTGATAACATTTCTATATTGTCCGACATATGCACATTGATTCTGCCATCAAGACGCTTTCCGCACTGGCACAGAAGGGGCGCCTTTCGGTGTTTCGGCTGCTGGTGAGATCGGGCGCCGATGGACTGCCGGCGGGTGAGATCGCACGGACGCTCGATGTGCCCCATAACACTCTGTCCACCCAGCTCACCATCCTGGCCAATGCAGGCTTGGTCCGGTCGCGGCGCGACGGCCATTCGATCATATACACGGTGGAGTTTGAAACCATGCGCGGACTCCT
>Ga0316192_10002166_pt1 | contig 14397 bp, 18 predicted proteins | sample MerIslwburrow_MG_FD_204931 | JGI IMG/M metagenome (GOLD analysis project Ga0316192, IMG submission 204931) | Coastal sediment microbial communities from Maine, United States - Merrow Island worm burrow | ecosystem: Environmental > Aquatic > Marine > Coastal > Sediment | place: USA: Maine...
CTTCAGCCTCTAGGGGACAGAATCTGCTGCTCAGCGGGGCGTGAACTATAAATTAGGAAATGATGACCATGAAAAATAAGCTATCTATAAAAATGCTTAGTATTGTTTGTGTTCTGGGTCTAGTGTTTGGCACGATATTCGGGGAAAGCGAACTGGTTGCTAACGCACAGGTTGATATTAATGATGCCGGTCTAATTAATGATAGTTGTGGATCTAGAGAGAGGCGACTGGATGCTGACGATTGTGTTTCTTGTCCAAAAGATCCTCGTTGCACGGGCAACCCCACGGGGATCGCAGACCCCAAAGGCGCAGATGAGCCCAGAGGCGCAGATGAGCCCAAAGGGTCGGGCGATAGTATGAGGTTTTGATTTAGTATTTTCTTTGTGCATTTCCAGGTAGTTCTGGGCGCAACTGGTTAGACTTCGTTAAGGGTCGTCAACCGACCTTAAAACAAAGGGGAATATTAGATGTTCCTAATTGGCCGCTAACATTGCTAGTAAGTTGCGTGACAGTTAGTAATTTCACCCTATTAAGAGATAAAACGACACATTAGTTGTCACCCGCATCACCCTGTATAGTAAATACTTTCCTGCAAGAAAAAATACTCTGAAGGAACAAACAAAGATCAAGGGGTCAGAGTACTTGAAAACGAATCGGTGGATCAAGTACTCTGACCTCTTGATTCCCTGACCCCTTGATTCCACGTTATTTCACTATTGTTCCCGTGGTGGGAGCATGATAGTATCAATTAATGAGAGTCATCGCAAAATCCATGCTAAGGATATTTTGGGAAAGCAGCCCGAAATATCGTGATGCAAAGAAGCAGATGACTGAATGGTATAATTACTGCGAGAACGCGCAATGGAATTCGCCACACGAACTGAAAGCGGATTTGCGCAGTGCCAGTGTATTAAAGAATAATCGGGTCGTGTTTAATATTTGCGGGAATAAATACCGAATTGTTGTTTTAACCGATTACCCAAGACATGGAATGCTTATACGTTTTGTGGGTACTCATAAGCAGTATGACGAAATCGTGGAAATTGAGAATATTTGAGATCAGGCTATGAATTTAAAACCCGTTAAAAACAAAACACAGTTAAACCGTGCGTTAGAGCGCATCGATGAGCTCTGGGGCGCAAAGCGTAATACAGAAAAAGGTGATGAACTTGATATTCTGATGTTATTGGTTGAAAAGTATGAGGAAGAACACTATCCAATTCCACCATCAGATCCTGTTGAGGCCATCAAGTTCTTGATGGAGCAGAAAGCGCTTACACGTAAAGACCTGGAACCATATCTTGGTACCAGGGCCCGGGTTTCTGAAGTACTGAACAGGAAACGCAATCTGACACTGCCCATGATCAAGAAATTGCATGAAGGGCTGAATATTCCTTATAACTGTTTAATTTCTTGATATTTAAACAATTGAACAAAGAACAATTAGGGACAGACAATTAGGGGACATGAACAATTCGGGTCCAGACCACGATTATGTTCGATCTTTTTTTTGTCAGCGAAAGGATCAAGTACTCTGACCCCTTGCCTTGATCGACAATATCCGGGCCTAAGGGTCTTAAGTTAATAAAGGGTTTTAAGGATGAGCCTTTGCAAGGGTAATGGAAAAGCCATCGTTCCTCACACCTCAATATGCAATACCGCGTTATTTACAAGATTGAAAAGGAGCAGCTATTTGTAAAAGTAGTCAAAGTGACAGCACATGATTACCGGAGAAAATAATATGAAAGACTATAAAGAGGCACAAAAAAGAGTAGATGTATCGATAGGAGAATCAGTCCGAATTATTCGAGAATTACAAGGATTAAGCCAGAATGAATTATCTACACTCACCGGGATACCTCAATCAACACTCGCTGCAATTGAGCACGATAAAATTAATCTAGGTGTCGAAAGAGCCAAAATTCTAGCCAGAGCATTAAAATGTCATCCTGCTGTTTTAGTTTTCCCTGGTTGGAATGTTGACCATGAGATTGCCGCATAGAGCAGAGGTGGAAATTTATGAAAGCTAAAAACTTTGACAAGAAATTTGATGACAATAAAGCGGATATTATTGACGATCTGGATTTGTCCACACTAAAACGACCCAACCAGGCTCAAAAGAGAATTAACGTCGACTTTCCAACCTGGGTCATCGATTCTCTTGATAAAGAGGCGAGTCGTATTGGTGTCACGCGCCAGTCTATAATTAAACTCTGGCTGGTGGAACGGCTTGAAGAAAGAGCCGCTAACAAATAATACAAGGATCACAAGGATCGAGAAGGATCAAGGGTTCGGATCAAGGGGTCAGAGTACTTGAAAACTTCAGTTCAGTCACTAAACGAAATACCTGACAACTCAAGCGATTGCTCAATTCGTCGAGCCAATGGTTCGAACTTTACAAAGTGCCGGATCAGCCTGTGTCCACTGGTTCTGAAATCCGGTCGCGTCATTAACAGGTATTCCACCGAGTGTTTTGCCCTCTCAATATCGCCCATACCGGCGAGTGCGCTTGCATCCATAATATGCGTCCAGAATATATTCTTATTGGTATAGTGTTGTGCCCAGGAATAGGCATTTTCGAAATCTTGCCGGTTAAAGGCTTCCAGCCAAAGGCCGCTGAAGGTGATATCCCGCACATACGGGTTAGACTTTATGGCATCTCGAGAAATGATAGCACCCTGTTCCCAGTCACCCTGAAGTATCATCAGGTAGCCGATGATATCACGGAAAAACAGCGAGTCCGGGTTCTTGCTCAGTGCAGTCAGTACTGCCTCGCGGCCAGCCGACAGGTTGCCGGCTATGATTTCTACGAAAGCCAGTATGCACCAGGCGTCCTGATCAGCTGCGCCTAGCTGCAGACCTTTATGTGCATATTCAACAATCTCTTCAATCGGTACCTGTAACTCGGGCAGCAGTTCCAGCGAATAATTCAATGTGCAGATGCGCGCAAGCCCGCTCCAGAGCCGGCCATCATTGGGTGCATCTTTGAGGGCATTTCGAAGTACCAGGATCGCCTTCTCATATTGCTCCAGTGTCCCACAGCGCTCAGCATAATAGATATGCAACAGGGCTTCATAGGTGTTGGTATTTTCAGGCGAAACCATATCCAGCCTGGAAAAATCCTGTTGCGCTATCACACCTTGCTCTTCCGCAATGGTACTTGCGGTATATTTTACGAACTTATCCAGAAAGGCGTCCATATCGCCAGTGATATTTATGCTGCACTCATGTGACCAGCACATTACACCGCTGCTGAGATCTTCCAGCCGGGTTCTTATATATACTGAGCCGTTGCGCCGCGATACCGTGCCATTAATGATATAGCAGTTCGTAGCCTGGCACGCATGCCGGAAGTGCTTCGCAATAGACGCATTGCTTTGAGGTTTTTCAGGCAATAGCATAATACGAAATTGACGAAACCGGTCCAGCGTTACAGCGAGTTCACTGGCAAGTCCTTCGGCGATATGTCCAATGGCATTGTTTGCCGTATCGCAGTTTAATGGCGCAACCAATAATAAAGGCTGCTCAAGCCTCTGTTTTTGTATACCCGTATCTTCAGCCGCATTTGTCACAATTGTCGGTGCATAAGACCCTTTCTGCAGAGAGATGACGATCGCATCCTGTTTACCGGCGGTCAGGTAATAGTGCTCCAGCGCACGTCGCACACGACCGGCCTGCATGCGTACGATCGGGTCAGTTGAAGGGTCGAAGTCGCTACCCCTCCCATACAGTTCATTAGCAATGACTCGTTGCGACAGGCGATCGGCGCGATCTGCCAGCGCTTCTTCAATAACGAAGTGCAGGAATTCAATAGCACGTGTGGTTTCCGCAAAATCCTCACTCTGACACACTCGTGCCAGCTGAAGACGAACAGCCTCATTGTCTACCGCTGGAGTCATGAATCTAAATCTATTCGCCGATTAGTTGTATAAAATCATTTATCTATATTTATAGAAGACACAATAACAGGCATGAATAAATATAGTCAACAGGAGGTAAGTTACCCCATTAGTTACTTCTGCAAGAGGTAACTAAGGCGGAGAATATTAATCCATACTTAATTTAAGGTATTTTTAATGGATAACTGATCAATGGTGAAAGCATGGGTGGTTGAAGGCAACTACAAATCGACCAGTTACGAGGGTAATTAACAGCAAATCTTGCCGGTGAATTTAATCCTCGTATACGACCCAGCTTGAACAAGTGATGAGAATTACTTTTGTTGATTGTTGAAAAATATATTTCAGGATTACTTCATGCAAGGAGTATTACCAAATGAACAAATCGATAGCAATTATCCTCGCTGGAACGCTACTGGCATCGCTGCCACAGGCGGATGCGCGTGACACCAGGACACGCGACGCGGCCATTATCGGTGGCGGTGTAGGTCTGATCGCTGGTGGTGCAAGCGGTGCAGCGAAAGGTGCCCTGGTAGGAGCCGGAGCAGGCTCGATTACCAGCAAAAACAAGGGTGACCGGACTGATAAATATGCCGCTCGCGGTGCGGCCGCGGGTGCCGGAGTCGGGCTGCTTACCGGTGGTGGTATTTCAGGCGCTGCAAAAGGCGCCCTGTACGGTGGAAGTGCCGGCGCTGTCGCCGGTGAGTACAAGGATAAACAATAGGCAAAGGACCCTGTGATGGATTATCCGATATATCCTTACAGCCATAGAAATGATGTAACTCAAGATTATTTATAAGGAGAAAGTCTCATGTATCTCAACCTGCCGATCATATCGAGAACCCTCTTGGCCGGGAGTATCTTGCTGGTGTCAAGTCTGTTTGCCTTTACTGCCAATGCTGACGAGCAAAAGACTGTTGAGGATTATATCAATGATGCCCGGCCATACCTGCATTTAAGTTGCCAATTAGCCTGGCTGAAATCCGGCGAGAACGATGAGGAATACATCAATATCATTAACCGGATCGTTGCCATAAGCTTTATTAATCATAATTTTGATGTGGCACTGGTCAACAACGAACCTGAAGCCGAACAGGAGCGCCTGAGAAAAGCCTTCTATGATGATATCGGCAAGCAATGCAGCAAAAGGCAGCAAAGATTACTGGCCGGCGTGATTGACCGGGCTCTTGTGCGCGCTTTTAATGAGGTCGCGCCAGAAGCTGATCATGATGGCGATTAGCCACAGAGAATTTTTAAATCAAGGTCTGTAGAAACAGACAAGGTGTTAACCGTGAAAAAGCATTATCTAACGGTCTTTACCAGCGTACTCCTTCTTTCAGGAGTATTTTTACTGAATGGTTGCGCTACGACGAAAAGTAACGCCGGGTTTTCCTACGACCGGACTTCTCTAACGGCAGCAAAGCCCTGGACTTCAGCCGAGTTTCAGAACAATCCGCAAGAGTTTCAGTTTGTCGTCATCGGCGACCGCACCGGGGGTGCTAATGTAACGGGCACCTTTGCCCTCGCCATTGGTCAACTCAACCTGCTGCAGCCGGAGTTCATTATCAACGTCGGCGATTTGATTGAAGGCTACAGCGATGACAAAGCGGAGCTGAATGCCGAGTGGGATGAAATTGACGTCATGCTCAGTAAGCTTAATATGCCGTTTTTCCGTACCCCCGGTAACCACGATATCGCCAATGACGTCGCGAAACAGGTGTGGCTCGAAAGGCACGGCGTCACGCGCTATGACTTCGTCTACAACGACACCTTGTTCCTGGTTCTTGACAGCGAAGATCCACCCCGCACGCCTCCCGAGGGCATTAAAGAAAAACTCGATGAATACAACAGGCTGCAGACCGCGGATCCCGAAAAGGCCAAGACTATGCTGGCAGAGTTCATGGCGGACGAATCAGTCGTTGCAGGACTGGGTAAGCCCGTTGATTTCAGTGACGAGCAGATTGCCTGGATCAAGGACACGCTGGCGAAAAACGCCGACGTGCGCTGGACCTTTTTGTTTCTGCATGACCCTGTCTGGGAAAACCCGTCAGACAGTTTCAAGGCGGTTCAGCAACTGCTCAAGGGACGCAAGCACACCTTTATTGCAGGGCATCTGCATTACTACGACTACGATAACATCGAGGGCATAGAGTACATAACCATGGGGCCTGCAGGAGCATCCTTCCATGCAGATGGTCCCGGCAACGTCGATCACTTCATGTGGGTAACCATGACCGAAGATGGTCCCGAGATCGCCAACATCGCAATGAAGGGTGTATTTGACCGCAAAGGTCTGGATCCCTCCCTGTTTGGCGCCTATGACCGCAAGGGAGCGAAATCGGAAGAACCTAAAGCCGAACCGGCGAAGTGATTGTTTAACAAGGCAGTCCTCCTGACACATGGTTCAGGAGGACAGGCAGGTTACAGTCTTGATCGTATCTTCCTGAGCGGGAACTGTCGCTTACCGTCAATTCTCGCAGCAGGAAGGTTGAGGAGAGCCAGGTGCGCAACCAATTAAACAAAACAACATATCGGAGAATCGAGTCAATGAAACAAATCACATCCGCCATACTGGCTCTGGCTGCTGCCGGGGCTGGCATTGCTGCATTGTCCGACAATGAGAAGAAAAAGGCGGCAGCTAAAGTCAGGGAAGCCTACGACCGAGAATACAAGAGCTGTCTGCAAGGGAAAGAATTTTAGCCAGTGGACTGTGTTTATCCATTCACAGCATAATACTGATTAACAATAATGAAGTTAACAATAATGAGGATAGCATAATTAAGAATATAAACTCTGGATTACTGTATTTATTGGGTGTTGCACTTGTCGGACTGGCGCTGCCGGTCTGCGCACAGGACTTCGATGGCGACCTCTCACAGGCTTCAGATGGCAAAGCTCCCTTGCTACTGATCCGCGCACTGCGTGATGTCGATGGCGCCAACCTGGACCGCACGCAGGTTGTCAAGGGCTGGGTGGATGCACGCCAAAAGGCTGATCAGCAACGTTAGAGCAGGAGGTATACATGGCGTTACTCATTAAGCGGTCCATTCCAGGAACAACACCCATGCTGGCGGTTTTCATACTGTCAGGTGTCGGAGCGTTGATGTCGTGTAGCCAGGCAGAAGATACAGCACAGCAGGCCGCAGACAAGCGCGTACAGGCAGAAGCCGACTGCGCCAGACTGGCGAGGGATAAAACCGGTTATAACCCGTCAAGTCAGTCGTCTACCAGCAGTAACATCGGCAAGGGCGCAGCAATTGGTGCCGCGACTGGCGCGGCGGTCGGCGCGCTTTCAAGTGATAATAATAAAAACAATAAAAACAACAAGAAGAATAAGAAGAACTATAGCAATAACACCAGTACGAAAGTGGTGCAGGGCGCAGCGGTAGGTGCTGCTGCCGGGGCTGGCATCGGTGCAATTTCAGACAATGAGAAGAAAAAGGCGGCAGCCCAGTCCAGTGACGCCTACCAGCGTGAATACCAGAACTGCCTGCAAGGGAAAGGATTTTAGCCAGTGACCTGTGTTTACCCGTTCAGGGATTATGACTGATTAGCAATAATAGAACTTAACAATATTGAGGATTACCAATGATCAATAATAAATACTCTGGAATGGTGTATTTTTTGGGTGCAGCACTAGTCGGACTGGCGCTGCCGGTCTGCGCACAGGACTTCGATGGCGATCCCGCCGATGTAAGCATCGGCACCGCCGAGTACTCCCCCTACCTTGACCAGGGATGGCCGAACCGGGTCTATTTCGGTGATACCCACCTGCATTCCTCGTTTTCAACGGATGCGGGGATGTTCGGTACCCGGCTGGGGCCGGACGAAGCCTATGAGTTCGCGCGCGGCGAGGAGGTAATCTCCAACACGGGATTACGTGTGCGCCTGCAGCGCCCACTCGATTTCCTGGTCGTCGCTGACCACGCAGAGAACCTCGGCCTGGCACCGATGATCGAGGAGTCAAACCCGGAACTGCTCACTACAGAATGGGGCCGCATGGTACACGATATGGTAAAGAGCGGTGATTCGGCGGGTGCCTACGGGGCGTGGGGGGAAGGTATGGAAACCCGGAAGGACCCACTGGCGGGCAATGATGCCCTCACCAGGACAATGTGGGAGCGCCTAACCGCTGCTGCCGAAAAATATAATCAGCCGGGCATATTCACTGCCTTAATCGGCTTCGAATGGACTTCAAGCCCAGATGGCGACAACCTGCACCGCAATGTCATATTCAGGGGCGACAAGGACGATGCTGATCAGGTCATTCCTTTCTCGAATTACGACTCGTCCGACCCGGAAGACCTGTGGCAGTGGATGGGCAATACCGAACAGCAGACCGGCAGTCGGCTGCTGGCTATTCCGCACAACGGCAACCTTTCCAGCGGTATGATGTTCGACGACGTCACACTCACCACCAAGAAGCGCATCGACCGGGACTATGCCGAGCGCAGGATGCGCTGGGAACCGCTTTACGAAATTACGCAAATAAAAGGCGACGGAGAGGCCCATCCGGCGTTATCGCCTAACGACGAGTTTGCGGATTTCGATACCTGGGACAAGGGTTCTTTTGGTGCCACAAAACACACTGCAAACATGCTGCCACGCGAATATGCTCGTGAGGCGCTCAAGCGTGGTCTGGCCTATGAAAAGAAGCTTGGGGTGAACCCGTTTAAGTTTGGTGTAATCGGATCGACGGACTCTCATACAGGGCTGGCAACGACGACCGAGGACAACTTCTTCGGCAAGATTTCATCACTCGAGCCATCGGCAGAACCCGACCGCTTCGAGGAGGTCATCACCGGGCGGTTTGTTGATGATCCAGCGGGACAGAACCTGGCCTCTGCGAGCAGTGCCTCCGGCCTTGCCGCCGTATGGGCGGTAGACAACACCCGTGAAGCGCTATGGGATGCTATGTCACGCAAGGAGGTCTATGCCACCACCGGTACGCGGCTGATGGTAAGGATATTTGCCGGCTTCGATTTTGTGGCCGACGACATACAACGGCATGACTTCGCCAAATACGGCTACCAGAAGGGCGTGCCTATGGGCGGCGACCTCTCACTGGCTCCAGATGGCAAAGCTCCCTCACTGCTGATCCGCGCACTGCGTGATGTCGATGGCGCCAACCTGGACCGCGCTCAAGTTGTCAAGGGCTGGATGGATGCGAAAGGCGAACTGCATGAAAAAGTCTATGACGTGGCGTGGTCGGGTGATCGGCAGATGGGCGCTGACGGAAAGCTTCCGCCCGTGGGCAGCACCGTGGACGTGGCTGACGCCAGTTACACCAACACCATCGGCGCTCCGCTGCTGCTGGCATACTGGCAGGATCCGGACTTTGATCCGAAGCAAAAAGCATTCTACTACGTACGCGTGATCGAGATCCCGACGCCTAGATGGACGACCTATGACGCGAAGTTCTTCAAGATAGAACTACCGGAAGGCATTCCTACCGCCGTTCAGGAACGTGCCTACACCTCACCCATCTGGTATACGCCAAAAGGATGACGATCGTTTTTTAATACAATTTTAATACAATCGTTTTTATAGGGAGATACACATGAAACTACCAGCAAGACTGTTCATTCTGCCCGCGATCGCGTTAATGGTCGCAGCGGCGACGGCATCCGCCGTCGAGCTCACCGACGAGGATCTGGATAACCTCGTCAAGCGCTCCTACCAGTATGTTGCCATGTACAACGTGAACAACAAGTTCGCGCTGAAGCAGGGCCGCTGGAATAATTGTGAAGCCGATACCGCGCTCAAGGACCACACCATGCGCGAGATCGCACGGCCTAATAATGACACCCTCTACATCAGTTGCATGATGGACCTGCGCAATGACCCCGTGGTCATGGAGATGCCGGCATTCGACTCGGACTATGTCTCGCTGATGGTCACCGGCTACGATCACTACGTCAACGTACCGATGGCCAGCCGTCTCGGCGACTTCAAGAAGCCCGAGAAGGTGCTGTTCTACTCGGCACGCACAGAGGGCTACAAAGGTGAGCCGGTTGAGGGAGTCGACCGGATTTTCGAGTCCACCGGCGACTTCACCTCGGCGGTCCTACGGATAATGCCCCATGCCAAGGATCAGGAACGATTCAAGCGCATCATGGGGCAAATGGAACTGGTGAAGGTCACCACGCTGTCGGCGTTCCGTGGGGGTGCCGCCAAACCAGGTGATGACCTTAAATTCCCGGCAGTCGGCGAGAGGGATGCAGATGTCTTCGAGAACAACCTGCTCGAAGTGATGCAGTTCGTCTTCAACCACACCACTTTCGACCCGAATAACGAACTCGACCGCGAGTTGCTGGCCGCCTACGAGCCGCTGGGTGTCGTGCCGGGCCAGGCCTTCGATCCAGCCAAGGTGGCGAACATCGACGGCATGAAAATCCGCCAGGCCAGCGAACGGATTTTTGCTGAAGAGATGGCCAGGACCTCGGACAAGGAGTTCACTAAGAAAGAACTCTTCGATAAGTTCCTGACCAAGGGGAATATGACCCTGGAGCTGTTGCTGTTCCAGTCTGTTATCGGGCCGATCGGCCTGCCTGCAGTCGAGGCGGTCTATCCCGCTGTCACCACCACCGACGGCAAGCCAATGAATGCCATGAACGACTACGTGATCCGCATGGCGGCAGACGAGATGCCGCCCACCGATGTGTTCTGGTCGCTGACACTTTACGACCTCAACAACGGCTTCTTCATTCCCAACGATCGTAAGAAGTACAGTGTCGGCGAGAACGCCGGCATGAAGCTCGATGAGAATGGCGGCATCGAGGTTTATGTCGCCGCTGAGAAACCCGAGGGAGTGCCCGAGGAGAACTGGCTGCCGATCAATCGCAAGGACGAGGATATGGATATCGTGCTGCGGGCCTATGTTGCGGACCTGGAGAAGATGAAGACCTGGAGCGCTCCAAAGGCGGAGAAGCTGTCTCCGTAGGCAGCGACGCTAACAGGCAACTATTCCATAGAGAGGTACAAAATGGAACTTGAATCAATTTTAATCATACTGGCTTTGGGTGCGGTTGTCGGCTGGCTGGCCGGTCTTATCGTAAGAGGCGGCGGATTTGGGCTGATCGTAAATATTATCGTCGGAATCCTCGGTGCTTTCGTCGGCAAATATATCTTTGCCGAACTCGGCGTAACCGTCGGCAGCGGTTTAACCGCAACACTTGTATCCGCTACCGTTGGTGCAGTTATTCTGGTGGTGATAATCAGCCTGCTAAGAAAGCTGGCGAACTGACTGCCTGCTGCCGTAAAGATGTGGGTAACGATCCGGCTTGTAGAGGCCCCGGGTGGCAGTACTCTCGCGCCAATTCAGTGCTTTTATGATCGGGTACGTGAACATCCCGATGGCAACATGGCCCGGTTGAGGGCCGACCATGGGATGGTAGCAAGCACAGGGTACTTGCTAGTTTTAATTGTTTCATGAAAGAGGGGGGATATCTTCAAGGCCCCTGAAAAGAGTAATTTATAATTTCAATGGAGAAGTAGTGATGCATAAACAAATGTTATACAAGGTTCTGGGTGGAACTGCTGTCGTGGTATTTCTGGCTGGCACAGTCCACGCAGAAACCTGGCCCAAAGATCCGATAACCGATTGCCAGGCATGGTCCACCGATGACGGTAGCGCCAAAGAGGTTATTACCTGGTCAGGATCATGCGAAAATGGAAAGGCCACAGGTTCTGGCGTGCTGGTGGTGCACGACAAGGACGGGCTATCTGCCGTTTATAATGGTGAAATGACAGGCGGAAAAGCAAATGGCACTGGATCCTTGAAATTCCGTAATGTTGATAACGCAGGGTTTAACCATTTTCTAGGTAATTTTGTTGATGGCAAACCCACGGGTCACGGTATTTATCGTTCAATTGAAGGTTTTTCTATTATTGGTAGGTTCAACGGTAAACTGGACTCTGGTGAAGGTCTCCTAAAGACAAAAAAAGACAAAGCAACTCTTCTCGGTAAGTTCGTAGATGGTAAATTGAGCGGTCCCGCTATTGCTTCCTATACAACCGAAGACGGAGAGTATTATTTTGGTGGTGTTGAAAACGAACAGCGCCATGGTGTTGGTACGCTTATTCATGCTGATAAAAGCGCCTACATCGGTGATTTTAAAAATGGACTGGCATCCGGAGTTGGTGCTTATGAAGGTGCAGACGGCAGTGTAACAGTGGGACAGTTTGACGAAAGTTGGCCGAATGGCGCTGTTTCTTACATCGCACCTAACAAGGATGTCTATCAGGGTAAGTTTACAGACGGTAAGCTGAACGGAAAGGTTCTGGTCACGAAAACCGATGGAACGCAATCAATCGAAAACTGGAAAAATGGGGAGAAACAAGAATGATGACAATTAAATATACAAACCTGGCTGCTGCAATAACTGCACTTGTGCTCCTTTTGCCCATGTACCCTGACACCGCTGAAGCAGGTGTTGTGGTTAGGAGTACCGTCAGAGGAGCTGCTGTTGGCGCAGCAGTTGGTGGTATTGCCAAGGGAAGCAAGGGAGCATCAAAAGGAGCCGCAATCGGTGCGGGAGTGGGAGCTGTTAGTGGTGCCGCCGTCAGACACCACAGAAGGTATGACTACTATTATTAAATTAAATAATTTTAACAGTTCACCGGGATATATCCGGGCAACAGGGAAAGCATCAACATGATCCGCTAAAGAGACCGCCCAACACGCTTCAACATCACAGCCATCCAGGCGCTTTCCTTTCGTGCGAGCGCTTCAGGAGTGGATGACCCGGTCAGGACAACCAGGCGGACCGACGTACAGGTGTGGAACCTCATCAGGAGTTCCTGCCAGTATAACGACTGCCTCGCGTTACGCGGAGCAGAAACGGAAACAATATTCAGATCGGAGATCGCAAAATGCGAAAACGAAAACCAAATCGAACCTTGCTGGCTCTCGCCGGACTCGGTATTTCCCTGGCCACGGCGATGCCAGCGTTTGCCCGCTACTACTCCGCCTCGGACTGCGCCTACCGCGCGGAACGAGCGGCAGGCAACACCTATGGTGCCGTCGGCGGTGCCGTGACAGGTGCTGTGGGAGGCGCCGCCGTTGGTGCCATCGTCAGCCACAACTCCCGCAGGGGAGCAAGGAAAGGGGCCGCTGTCGGTGCCGTTGTCGGCGGCACCAGCGGTGCCGTCAGGAGGAGCAGCACCTATCGACGAGTCTATGACGACTGCATGGCCGGTCGTTTACGCTAAATCGAAACGCAATACAAAAATACTCAATTCAGGAGATACCCATGTCCATATCACTTAAAAACCTCATGACCGCCGCAGCGACTGCTTCATTATTATTTAGCGGATTGGCCATCGCATCCGAAGAACCGTCCGACGACAGAGACCTCACCACCTTTCAGTGCAAGGATATCATGCGCCTGTCCGGCAGCGAGCGGGAAAACACGTTAGCTTTAGCGCATGGCTACCGGCTCGGAAAGATGAACACGACGAAGTACGAAATAGAGGACCTTTCCGATCTGACTGACCGTTTCATCGACTACTGTCTCGACAATCCCGGTGACAAGGCGTTGGAGACATTCTTAAAGCTCGGTAAGTGAAACTAATTTGATCCCGAGATAGTGAACTGAATCGGTCTTATTTTCAGCTATAGATGGCATGAAATTTAACTCAACATCTGCAGAAGCAGCTAAGGAGTAAAAATGAAAACTAAAATTAAATATTCACTAATGGCTGGCTGCGCAATATTGCTGCTTTCTAATTCCAGTTGCTTGTTAGCAGGCACCGCTGTCAGCGAGGTAAACCCTTACATGGGCGGCCCGGTCGACCTGGTGAAAGCACCAAACGGGGCGATTGCGAACAAGCGGCTTCTTGATGGTATTGATGTAGTGGGCTGGTCCAAGCCAACCATCGAAAAACCCGCGGACGGGATCTGGGTGTTCGGCGGTTACGGCCTTGCCCCCATGAGCGTCATCGACACGGACGAGGGTCTGATCCTGTTCGATACCGGCGACACCAAGCACGATGGCGAACTCCTGCTGGAGGCATTGCGAACGGTCAGCGATAAGCCGGTCAAAGCCATTATCTATGGCCACTCGCATACCTGCATGGGTGCAGGCGTACTGGCGGAGGGCAACGAGAATGTCATGATTATCGGTCATCCCGGGCTTAATACCGTGGTCGAGGAAAATGCCAAGGCGGGTGGGGCGCCTGCCTATTTTAAGGAGATCGGGCCTTACCTCACCGCGCGTATGTTGATCCAGTTCAACACCTTTATGCCGAGTGAAGGTCCGGATGCCTGGGTGGTGCCGACGAACCTGACAAGCATGGACTCAGCCTTCCTGCCAGTCAACACCCCCGTCGAGGATGGGCAGGAGATGACCGTTCTGGGACAGAAGATGCAGTTCTTCACCAGGTACGGGTCGGACGACAAGGTCCATACAACAGTCTGGCTGCCGGATCGCAAGATTGTATTTTCGACCTTGCTGTGGAGTGGCCCGCCACAATTGTATTCGTTGCGTGGCGATGT
>Ga0316192_10002169_pt1 | contig 14387 bp, 18 predicted proteins | sample MerIslwburrow_MG_FD_204931 | JGI IMG/M metagenome (GOLD analysis project Ga0316192, IMG submission 204931) | Coastal sediment microbial communities from Maine, United States - Merrow Island worm burrow | ecosystem: Environmental > Aquatic > Marine > Coastal > Sediment | place: USA: Maine...
TACATGTCCTTGCTCGTTTTGCGCCGAAGATAGTGGAGTGCGGCGTCTGGAGTGACGGCAGCAATCTCACCAACATTGAGGTATATCCTTCAGCCTGAAAATGCTCAGAAACCATTCAGGCAACAGCGCCGGCCTTACCCCGCGCTCACTCATGCAGACTGCTAGGATGCTCTGACTTGTGCGTTAGTCGCCAGTCTGTTTGCGGAAAAGCGGAGTGCTCTTATGCCGCCAGAGGCTGACGTGTTGTTCGAGCACTACTGGCGAGATCCATTGGTAGTAACGCATTCATACCGCCAAGTAGGTGTACTTACAGCGCGGTGAAAATGCGCCATCTCCTAGCGTAATTGGGTTGATTATATTAGTCTATCTACAGTTTTATCCCGTTCTATTGGACAGAGTGCCATGGCAGTAGCTTTGATGGGCGTACCTGTCGAAATCGCTTTTCATTGGAAATCGGTTAGAGCCAGAGGGCAAACGAATGACTGATGACCGTTGGCTGTCTGTCGACGAAATTGCAGCTTATCTCGGCGTAAAACGCGACACGATTTACAAGTGGATCGAGCGCAAGGGCATGCCGGCCAACAAGGTCGGACGGCTATGGAAATTCAAGCTTAATGAAGTAGATAGCTGGGTTCGACGCGGAAGTCATCGAGGTCAGCGGTCTGGGGATGATTGACCCTGCCTCCTGCATTGAAGGCACAGCCTCGCTGGCCACCAACTGGCAATGCGCGAAATGAAAGTAACTGTTGTCAACGAGGCAAACCGCATATCGATTCTCTAATAAAGGCACGTCCGACAACTTCGGGTGGTTCTGAGCGAATGGGTAACAAATCAAAGATCGATGACATCCTCGAGCGTTTGCGTCGAGCGCAGCAAGAACTGGAAGAAGAGCTTGAGCGCTTGCTCGTGGAGAAGCGTGGTGAGTTTCAGTACACCATCCGCCGCGGCAAGGTGGTTTTCGAGAGAAGTGTTCGACGACTCCAGCGCAGTCAACGCCTCGGGTTGTGGCGATATTTGCGTGATGCGCCATTGGCCTACTTACTGCCGGCTCCTGTTATCTACGGCATGATCATCCCGTTGGCGATCCTTGATTTTTCCATCACGCTTTACCAGCATGTCTGCTTTCGGATCTACCGCATGCCGCTGGTGCGCCGGTCAGATTATCTGGTGATCGACCGGCACCATCTCGACTATCTGAATGCCATCGAAAAGCTTAACTGCGTGTACTGCGTGTATGGCAACGGGTTGATGGCGTACGCTCGAGAGATCACGGCGCGGACCGAGCAGTTCTGGTGTCCGATCATGCATGCGCGGCGCACCCTCAATGTTCACCATCGGGCCGAGCGCTTTTTCGACTACGGGTGTGTTTCATCTTATCAGCAAGGGTTGCAGGCGCTGCGTCGAGATTGGCCGGATGTGGCACACCCATCAGCGCCCAATCGGAACGCCGGAAGTTGACGGTGACGAGGGTGTTTCCGATGAATTCGCGCGAACCAAGGAAATAGCACGTTGATGATCCGCTCTAATTTCGCGATCACCCGCCTCGTCACACTCCCTTACACGGTATTGCTCGTACTTTATCTTGCGGTAGTCGGCGGTGGTGGGTCATGGCTCTATTATCAGGTTCGCGCAGTCGAAACCCGACTCCTGGTCGATGAGATACTGACTTTGATCGAACCGCTCGCTGAACGGTTGCGCTCAGGTGATGCGATCGCCACTATTCGTGATAGTGAGGCCTGGCTGGTGACCGATGTCGAAAGACTATTCGCGGACATGCCGTCGCTGCGCAACGTATCGGTGAGAGGGCCTGAGTCCGGGTACCAGATGGAGAGTGACGCGGCTGGTGTCGTGTCCTCACGGGCGGCATCACCGTTGCCTCAAGATGCTCAGCGGGCGGGCGCTTATCGGCCCGCGGATGAGCGGCTAAATGACAATACCGATACATTTTTTTTGGTTCGATTCGATATAAATCAGCCCACAAGCTCCTTGGTCAGGCTGGAATTCGCTTTCGACCGGTTGATGCTGTTGGCCAGGATCGATGAGGGGCTGGTAGCCATCAAGCGGTCGATCCAGCTGTTTAGTATTGCGGGCGCGATGAGCATTCTCATCGCCTTGGCTATCAGTGTTTCTGCCATGCGCACCACCCGAAGGCTGGAGAGCCATTTTCAGGAGATCTATCAACGTGCCTCATTAACCGATACAGCCGCGCAGCTGGTGCATGATCTGCGCAATCCGCTTGCAGCACTGCGCGCCAATGTGAAGGCTTTACTGGTTTCGCCAGAGCAGACAAAGGAGATAGTCGGGGAGTTGGACCGGGACATCGTGACCCTGAACGACAAGCTGGGTGCCTTTCTGAGTCTGACCCGGCAGTATGACGAGGCCCTGGCGCCGGTAGACGTCGGTGAGCTGATCGACGATGCAGTGCGATTAGCCGAACCGGCACTGGCGAAGCAAGGGTTGATCGTACAAACCGACATCGCAGCTGATCTACCCCGGCCGGGTTGGCAGAAGGCATCTCTACGCGATGCCCTGCTTAACCTGATTCTCAACGCGAGTCAGAGCGGCCAGCGCAAGGGGAGCATTCGCGTCACAGCACAAGCCAAAGGCGAAACGCTGGAGATCGCCGTCGAGGATCGGGGCAGAGGTATTTCCAAAAAACAGATGCCTCGCCTGTTCGATGCCTTCTACACAACGCGAGAAAGGGGCAACGGGCTGGGCCTGGCCATAGTGCAGCGTATAGTTACCGAACATCAAGGTCGAATTCATGTTGAGAATCGACCGGAGGGCGGGGCGAGATTCGTGCTCGTCCTGCCGATGCAATCTAAGGAGATACCCCATTGGTGGAACCGACTGAAGAAACCCTCCCCAGTCTGAGCGGGATCTCGCTGCTGGTGCTGGATGACGATCCCGCCATCGTGCGCGGCCTGACCCGGGTGCTGGGTGGGCTGGGTGCGGAGGTCACCGGTGTCGGTAGCCTGCGCGAGGCACGCCTGTCACTGGAAACCCTGTCACCTGATGCGGTGCTGGCCGACCTGCAGCTCAAGGACGGCATGGGGCTCGAACTACTACCGGAGTATCTGGGCCGCAATCCTGATGGCGCTTTCTACATGATCACGGGGCACGGAAGTATCGATAATGCCGTCGAGGCGCTGCGCCACGGGGCACGGTACTACTTCGAGAAACCGGTCGACCCGATTGCCCTGGCGCAGCAACTGGTCGAAGACCTGGCTGCGGGTCGATCAAGCCACGACCTGGCCGAACAGCTCTCGCCGTATCTCACCGTGCGTGATCCGGTGATGATCGAGGCCTTGAGCGATCTGCCCCGGTTTGCCACCAGTGGCGAACCGGCGCTGATTCAAGGTGAAACTGGGACGGGCAAGGAACTGGTCTCCCGTGCACTGCATGGCCTGAGCCCCCGCGCGCAGCAGCCGTTCGTTGCCGTCAATTGTGGTGCCATCCCGGAAACTATGCTCGAAGCGGAGCTGTTCGGTTATGAGAAGGGAGCGTTCACCGGCGCCACTCGCCAGCACCGGGGGCGCTTCGAACAGGCGCATGATGGCACTCTGTTCCTCGACGAGATCGGCGAGATGCCGCCCGCTGCCCAAGTCAGCTTGCTGCGCGTGCTGGAAGAAGGCGTGGTGCACCGCGTGGGCAGCGAGCGCGGCGCGAGCGTGGATGTCCGCGTGGTGGCGGCGACGCATCGTCCCCTGGAAGAGCGTGTCGAGTCGGGCCTGTTCCGCCAGGACCTGCTGTTTCGCCTCAACGTGCTGATCATCGATCTTCCGCCGTTGCGCGAGCGCGCTGGCGACATCGAGCTGCTCGCCCGGCACTTCCTCGCCAAGAGCCTGGCCGACATGGGTAAATCCGGCGCGGCACCGACATATTCCCGTGACGCACTGGCCCTGCTGACAGGCTACCGCTGGCCGGGCAATGTGCGCGAATTACGCAATCTGATGGCGCGCCTGGCGGTTCGCCTGCCCGAAGGTGTGCGCGAGATCGGCGCTAACCTGCTGACACCCATTTTGCCGGCCAAGGTGGCCGGTGCCACGGGCGCTGCCGAGGTGGTGCTGATCCCCAAGGGTACGACCCTGGCCGATGCGGAATGGTTGCTGATCGATGCCGCCCTCAAGGAGGCCGACTACAACCGCAGCAAGGCGGCCAGGCTGCTCGGTATCGGTGAGCGGACGTTGCGGCGTAAACTCAACGAAAGCTGACGGCTGTCGATCACGGGTCCGATGACGTTCCGGTCGCTGGGTGAGATCCTCGGGGTCCTGTCCTGGCCGAGGACCGGGTCTTCGCGGCCCACCCATGTATCGGATTCGCGTTTTCCTCAAATGTGGCTATCTGCCGCATCAGTACATCACATCTTCACTTTGATGAGGGCCGGGCAGTCGTGTCGGCACCCGGCCAAATTGGCCGGGCGTTGGTATTCCGACCGGCCACTCTGACCGCAGGTTGTTCCTTGTCTGTGCAGAAAATCACGAAAAAACAGTAGGTTAAAATCTGGCGCATTGGTTGCTTGCATAGGGTGAGAAAGGTATGGGCCGCGTTGCAGCCCTGTTTTTGATCATAGAAGGAGGTGTGCCATGTTTGGTTATTTTACTGGTTTTGATCGTGATTTCTTTGACCAATTCGAGCGCATGCGCCGAGAGATGGACGGGATGTTCGGTGACCGGGGCAGCCCCCTGGGCATCCGCTCGGTAGCTGCGGGGACCTATCCGGCAATCAATGTCGGCGCCTCGCCAAAGCAGGTGGATGTCTACGTGTTCGCCGCTGGGGTGGATCCGAAGAGCCTGGACATCTCGTTGCAGCAGAACCTGCTGACGCTGTCGGGCGAACGCAAGATCGAACTGCCCGAGGGCGCTCAGGCGTACCGTCGCGAGCGGTTCAACGGCAGCTTCAAACGTGTCATCACGCTACCTGATGACGTGGACCCGGACAGCGTCAACGCGGCTTATCGGGACGGCGTGCTGCATATCTCCGTCCAACGCAAGAAAGAGCTTCAGCCGCGCAAGATCGAGGTCAAGTGAGACGTTTACGCCAATTCGGAAACCGACTTTTTGATTAGAGGAGATTCGACAATGACCGACACCAAATCCATGAAGACGACCGAATCGGGTCAGGTGCAGCGCCAGGCCGAGCAGGAGAACTTTCTGCGTCCGGCGGTGGATATCTACGAGGACTCAACCGGTATCACCGTCAAAGCGGATCTGCCGGGTGTCTCCCGCGACCGGCTCGACGTGCAGGTCGACGGCAACAACCTGACCATCGAGGGTCAGGCAGCGATCGACATGCCGGAGGGGATGGAGTCCCTGTATGCCGATGTTAACGCCACCCGTTTCCGCCGCAGCTTTGCGCTGAGTAACGAGCTGGAGGCAGACAAGATCAGTGCCGAAATGAACAACGGCGAACTGACTCTGCGTCTGCCCAAGCGTGCTGAGGTGCAACCGCGCAAGATCGAGATCAGCGGGAGTTAACCGGTATGGGACGGCTACCTCGGTGAATCCGCCCTGGTGAACCCCCCCCGGAGAATCCGGGGGGGTCCCCTTGGATTCTCCGGGGCACGGCCCTGTATCAACACGTCCTGCCGGGTTCGCGGCTTTTTTAGCGTTAGTGGCCTGTTGTTCACGCCTGCTGCAGGGTGGATTCCGAGTTTTTGTCGGGTAGGTGGGTATGGAACACACTGTCGCGTTGCAACTGGTTATCGTGTTGGCCGTGGGCACTGCATTGGTCGCTCTGTGTCAGCGTTTTGGCTTGTCGCCCATTATCGGCTACCTGGCGACCGGTGTTCTGGTCGGCCCCTCGGGCGCCGGGTGGCTGCCGGACGGGCCGACCACCCAGCTGCTAGCGGAACTTGGTGTAGTACTGCTGATGTTCACCATTGGCCTAGAGTTCTCACTGCCGCGGTTGTTAGGGGCGAAGCTGCTGGTGCTGGGCCTGGGCAGCGCCCAAGTCGTCTTGACCGCATTGCTGTTTGGGCTGGCCAGCATGGCGCTGGGATTAGCGATGAGCCAGGCGTACCTGATCGGCATCGCCCTGGCCATGTCGTCAACCGCAATCGTGCTTAAGCAATTGGGTGAGCAGATGGAGCTGCCGGCGCCCCACGGTCGGGTGGCGACCGGTATTCTGCTGTTCCAGGATATTACTGCCGTTCCGGTGCTGGTAGCTATACCGATCCTGGCAACGGAACCAGTACAACTGGGAGGTGCGCTGGCGCTCGCCTTGGGCAAGGCCGGCCTGGTATTTCTTGGCCTGGTGTCGGTCGGGCGCTGGCTATTGCCTCCCGTCCTGCACTGGGTGGCATCCACCCGGTCATTGGAGCTGTTCATGTTGACGGCCCTGTTGATGGCCGTCGCGGCCGCTGGCCTATCGACCCTCGCCGGGCTGTCACCGACCCTGGGCGCCTTCATGGCCGGAATGCTGTTGGGCGAGACTCTGTTTCGCCACCAGATCGAGGCCGACATCCGGCCGTTCCGCGACCTGATGCTGGGCCTGTTCTTTGCCTCCATCGGCATGCAGGTCAATCCGGAAGTCTTTGGTGCGCAACCGGGCGCTGTGGCCCTGACACTGGTCGCACTGGTGATTGCCAAGCCTTTGATCCTGGTGCCCCTGGTGCGCGCCATGAGACACACCAAGACCGATGCCTGGCGTTCGGCCATCAGTCTGGCCCAGGGTGGTGAGTTCGGCCTGCTGGTCGTGGCGACCGCTCTGGGACTCGGTGTGATCAATACTCAGATCGCACAGCCGCTGCTGGCGGGCATCATCCTGAGCATGCTGGTGGCGCCGGTCATGCTGCGTTTCAATCAGCCGCTCATGGCCAGGCTGTTTTCCCGTGAGCGAGGAGATGAAACCTTACCGGCAGAGGCCTGTATCGCCGAGGCGAGCCGGGACCTTGATCAGCATGTGATCATCTGCGGCTACGGTCGCTTGGGACAAAACCTGCTCTGGATGCTGACCGATGAAGGCATAGCCGCCACGGCCCTGGATCTCGATCCGCAACGTGTCCGCCAGGCCGCGGCCGCGGGCGAGTCCGTGATGTACGGCAATGCCGCCCAGCCCGGTGTGCTGCGTGCCGCCGGTATCGAACGCGCGCGCGCGTTGGCGATTACTCTGAGTGACGCGGCGGTCGCCGAGCGTATCGTTGGCCACGTCAGAAGCCTCGACCTGGGGCTGCCGATTCTGGCACTCAGTACCCAGGGCCGGCATGACGAGGCTTTGATCGCGGCGGGCGCCACGGTGTTTCCCGAAGGTCTGGAAAGCAGCCTTGCCTTCGCAGGGCAGATGTTGGTCATGCTGGACATCGCACCGTCGCAGGTTGAAGCGCGCTTGAACGAGATTCGCGCCCAGGACTACGCGCCGCTACGGGCGTTCTTTCACTCGGCTGAAGGTGAGAAATCCACCGTGCAGGCATTGGATTTTCCCGAACAGAACTGGTCGGTGCTGCTGACGGACGGCCACTTTGCGACCGGGCGCAGCGCGCAGGAGCTGGAGTTGGAGCAACTCGGCGTGGAGTTGGTGGATGTGCGCCGTGGCGCCATCCGAGTGCCGGTGCGGCTGCTGGATACCCGGTTGCGCGATGGCGATGTGCTCGTGCTCAAGGGTGAAAACGAGGCCATCGAACGAGCCATAGCCCGGCTCACAGAGGGCGGCTGACGAAGACCGATATGGGGAAAAGAGAGATGATGCAACGTATCGAAGACCGGGATTGTACGCCCTCTCCATGTATCCGCTAAGGACAAGGCGACGGGCAAGGAACAGTCCATCGTAATCAAGACCTCCATTGGTCTCAACGACCGCGAGGTGCAACGCATGATCAAGGAAGCCAAAGCCCATGCCGAGGAGGACCGTCGCTTCCATGAGTTGGTGCAGGCGCGCAATCAGGCCGATGCGCTGATCCATGCGACGCGCAAATTCATGGGGGAACTAGGCTCCAAGCGGAATCCGGCGAGAAGGACGCAATCGAGTCGGCCATCGAGGCATTGGAAAATGATACTGGTCGGTGTCAGGGATTTTCTGGCGCCTGCTTGACCTCGGGCCTTTGTCCATTTCCATGTAGCCACGCCTTGCTTGCCGTATCAGTGTGAACCCAAAGTCGGCTGCCAAACCGAAATATCTAAGGCTTGGAATGTTTCCATGACACGGCCATTTCGGCCGGTGGTCGCCCGGGCGGTAGCGGCCAGACTGGCCGCATATCCCATCTGTCTCCCTTAAAAAACATCCGTAACCCTCTGTTTTTACAGTGCCAGCCTGGTTGGCACGGATCTCGCTGGAAGAGAAGTAGATTGCTCAGTTACGCTAGTAATAAACCAGAAAGGAGACAGACGATGAAAAACCGGACATTGAAGACTCTTCCCGCCGCACTGCTGAGCCTGGGCCTCGGTGCCTCGGTGCCGGCTTTTGCTGAAGACACAGCTCTCCCCACCGAGCCACAGGCGCAGTCCGAAGCGACTGAGTCGGTGCAGCCACAGGTGGATGTGAAGGCAACAGACCAGGCCGCGGAAAAACGCAAGAAGATCACTGCTGACGCGGTGGCCGCGGTGAATGAGACCAAGAATGCCTTGAAGCTGCTTGATGAGAAGAAAATGGAAGAGGCCCTGGCCACGTTGGAGAAGGCCACCGGCAAGCTGGAGCTGATCCTGGCGCGCGATCCGACGCTGGCATTGGCGCCGGTGGACGTCGAAGTCGTGACCTACGACCTGCTGGCGAACCTGGATACCGTCAAGGCAATTATCCATGATGCGGAAAACTATTTGGAAGACGGTGAGATCCAGAAGGCACGCCCATTGGTAGCCAGTCTGGCGAGCGAGATGGTATTCCGCACCACCAGCATTCCGCTGGCCACCTACCCGGATGCGATCAAGGCCATTGCGCCGTTGATCGATGATGGCAAGCTCGATGAGGCAAAGGCAGGACTGCAAGCCGCGCTGAACACGCTCGTCATCACCAAGGATGATGTCATCCCGTTGCCGGTACTGCGGGCCGAGAATCTGCTCAAGAACGCCGAGGCGTTGTCGGAAAACGAGGAGCGCACGGTCAAGGACAATGAAACACTGGCCAAGCAACTGGAAGAGGCCAGGACCCAGCTGAAGATGGCGGAATTGTTGGGTTACGGCACGAAGAAGTCGTTCAAGCCGATGTACGAACAGCTCGACCAGATCGAACAGAAGACCGCCGGAGGCAAGGGCGGCAAGGGCTGGTTCGACAAGATCAAGCAGCAGATGTCAGATCTGATCTGAAGCGGGAGAAACCGATGCCGGGGCGGGCCTTGTACCCGCCCCGGCACTGAGCGGTATATCCAAACAAGTTTTACTGGCAGGAGGTAGAAAATGTCCACATTACATCAATTACGCGAAGGACTGAACGAGGCCTGGGATTCCCTGGTCGACGGTTGGCAACGACTGTACCGGCGTGCTGCCGGCGCGATGACTCGGTTCACGCCGGGCAAGAAGGCTCGCGAAGACGACACGGGTGCAGGGCAGGAGATCGCCGTGCGCAGCGCGGGCTGGGGCGTGCTGGCGGCGGAAGTGTTCGACGACGACGATAGGATAGTAGTGCGCCTGGAGGCACCCGGACTGGAAAAATCTGACCTCGATCTGGAGGTGCTCGACAACCATCTGGTCGTGCGTGGTGAGAAACAGGTTGAGCGTGAGCGCACAGAAGGCCGTTTTCACGTGACCGAGTGCGCCTATGGTCTCTTCGAAAGGGCGATACCGCTGCCCGAAGACGTGGAATCGGCCAACGCCCAGGCTAGTTATAAAAACGGTGTGCTGCGGATCGAGTTGCCGAAGTCGGCCTCGCGTCGTCGCCGACACATCACCGTTGACGTGCAATAGGAAAAGTAACGGAGGAACTACGATGAAGACCAGTCCTGTCGTCCGTTTGTTGTTGGTCCTGCTGGTTCTGTTCGCTTCGGCGGCACATGCATTGGACGGTGGTGTTGAGAGCCTGCGCCAGACCGGCAAGGCGTTCGCCTCAGTAGCCCGTGCAGTATCGCCTTCGGTGGTATTCATTCAGGTCGAGGGTAAGGCTGCGGCAGCCACGATCCGTGGACTACCGTCGCCTTTTGGTGAAGAAAGCCCGTTTGGCGACGACCTGTTCAAGCGCTTTTTTGGTGACCAATTCCCTGCTATCCCCAAGATGCCGAAGCCCGAAATCCCGCGTGGCGAGCGCCGTGCGATCGGGCAGGGGTCCGGGTTTGTGTTCGCCACCAAGGACGGTCTGTTGACCGACAAGACCTATATCCTGACCAACAACCATGTGGTGGAGTATGCGGAGAAGATCCGGGTGAAGTTCCAGGACGGGCAGGAATTCGACGCCGAGATCACAGGGCGTGACCCGCAGTCCGATGTGGCTGTTATCGAGATCAAGACGGGTGGAATGCCCCCGCTCCCGATGGCCGATTCCTCCAAGATCGAGGTCGGCGAATGGGTGGTGGCCATCGGCAACCCCTTCGGTCTGAGTCATACCCTGACGGTCGGCGTCGTCAGCGCCAAGGGCCGCACCAGTGTGGGTATCAACGACTACGAGGATTTCATCCAGACCGATGCTGCGATCAATCCGGGTAACTCCGGCGGTCCGCTGGTCAATCTGGACGGTGAGGTGGTAGGGATCAATACCGCCATCTTCAGCCGCAGCGGCGGGTACATGGGCGTGGGCTTTGCCATTCCCAGCAATCTGGTCAAGGCCATCGCCAACCAGCTGACCGAACACGGCGAGGTCACCCGCGGTTATCTGGGTATCGTGATCCAGCAACTGACAGCGGATCTTGCGGAGTCCTTCGAAATCGAATCCAGCAAAGGCATCCTGGTGGCGCAGGTCAGCGAGGATTCACCGGCGGCCAAGGCCGGCCTGCGCCAGGGTGATGTGATCGTGGAGTTCCGGGGCGAGCCGGTGACGGATGTCGGCAGTTTCCGCAACCGGGTGTCGCTGACGCCGCCGGGCAGCACGGAGACCATCATGGTACTGCGCAACGGCAAGCGCAGAAGCCTGCAGGTCACGATCGGCAAGCTCACCAAGGACAAGCTGATTGCCCAGGGACCGGCACAGAGCGCCGACGAGATCGGCCTGACCGTGCAGACGCTGACGCCCCCACTGGCCGAGCAGTTTGACACCGAGCCTGGTGAGGGCGTGGTGGTGACCGAGGTACGTCCCGGCTCCAGTGCCGCCATGGCGGGGATCGAGACTGGCTCTGTCATCCTCCAGGTCAACCGTGAAACGGTGAAGAGTGCCGCTGATTTTCAGCACGCCGTCAAGCAGAGTGCAGGTGACAAGCGTGTGCTACTACTGGTGCGCAAGGGCGGCATGCAACGTTATGTGGCCCTGAGCTGGTAACGCATCAACAAGGGTATCTGCAGTGAAATGCTGGGGCGGTCATCGTGCTGCCCCAGCGGGGACTAATGACGACAAGGGTCGGTGGGAGATGTCCATACACGCAGGCCCATTGCCGGTTCGTCTCGCCTTTCGTATGTGAGAACAACCTAACGCGGGGAGAACAGACATGAGGATGGACAGCCTGACAAGCAAGTTCCAGATGGCCCTGGCCGATGCGCAGAGCCTGGCCGTGGGCCACGATCACCCGTACATCGAGCCGGCACGCCTGCTGCTGGCCTTGCTGAACCAGGAGGGCGGCACGGTGCGGCCTCTGTTCGCGCAGGCGGGCGCCAGCAAGGAGGCGCTGGAGCAGGCCATCAATCAGGTGCGAGGTGGTCAGAGTATCGATGACCCGAATGCCGAAGAGTAGCGTCAGGCGCTGGAAAAATACGCTATCGACCTGACCGAACGGGCCGAGCAGGGCAAGCTCGATCCGGTCTACGGCGCGCGGCCGCTGAAGCGGGCCATTCAGCAGCAGCTGGAGAACCCGCTTGCCCAGGCGGCTCTGGTGGGCTGGTTTCAGCCCCGGGAAACCATTGAGGTGGTAGTTGTGAAGGGTGAGTTCGCATTCACGAGCGCGGTCACCGCGGAACTTGTCGATTGAGAACTACGGGGCGTTCCGTGGTTTTACTGGGGTGTGACCGGAGTTGCGTAGCGAGACAGCGTTGCCACTCAACGATTAAGTACAATACGGCGACTATCGATGGAATTCAAAGACTACTACAAGCTCATGGGCGTCAAGCGTGACGCCACCCAGGACGAGATCAAGCGCGCCTATCGCAAACTGGCGCGCAAGTATCATCCGGATGTCAGCAAGGAAGCGGACGCCGAGACCCGTTTCAAGGAGGTGGGCGAGGCCTACGAGGTGCTCAAGGATCCGGAGAAGCGCGCTGCCTATGACCAACTCGGTGCCAATTGGAAGTCCGGACAGGACTTCCGGCCGCCGCCGGACTGGGGCCAGGGTTTCGAGTTCCACGGCGGTGGCTTCACGGGCGGCGATGCCGAACAGTTCAGCGACTTTTTCGAGAGTCTGTTCGGGCGTGGCGGCTTTTCGCGCGGATTTGGTAGGCGCGCACAACGCGAATTTCATGCGCGCGGCGATGAGATACCTATGCCACGGTCCTGATCGACCTTGAGGACGCCTATCAGGGAGCGACACGCACCCTCACACTGAAGCACACTGAATTGAGTCCGGATGGGCGGCCACATATCAGGGAGCGCTCACTCAACGTCCGCATTCCCAAGGGCGTGCGCCAGGGGCAGCACATCCGCCTGGCGAAACAGGGCGGTGCCGGCATCGGCAAGGGTGAGGCGGGCGATTTGTACCTGGAGGTCGAGTTCCGTCCCCATCCTTTCTACAAGGTCGAGGGCAAACATGTCTACCTGAACCTTCCTGTGGCTTGTTGGTCTCGAGCGCATGGCCGATCGCTCGGCCCGGAATCTGCTCAATCAGATCGACAACAGCAGGCAGACTACGCTGCCGCGCCTGCTCTATGGCCTGGGAATCCCACAGGTCGGCGAGAGCAAGGCGCGCGCCCTGGCAGAGCATTTTGGGGATCTCGGCAGGATTCTCGAGGCTCGGCCAGAGATGCTACAACAGGTCGAAGGCATCGGGCCAAATGTTGCCACGGAGATCTACACGTTTTTTCAGCAACAGCGAAATCGGGAAGTTATCCAGGAACTGGAAGCAGCCGGCGTGCATTGGCCGAAGGGCATGCGTGCGAGGAAGGGGCTGGCCCTGGCGGGCAAGACATTCGTCTTCACCGGGGCCCTGGCCTCAATGTCGCGTGATTCGGCGAAGGAAGTTCTTGTCGAATTCGGAGCCCGGGTGACGGACAGCGTGTCGAAGAATACCGATTACGTCATCATAGGAAGCCGACCGGGAGCCAAAGCCGAAATCGCGAAGGCCCTTGGCATTGCCACTATGAGGGAGGACGAATTTCTGCGCCTGATCAACGAGGCTTATCGAGCTTGATTGCCTGGACGTAAGACCAGCCTCGAATAAGCTTACAGGATTATCCGGAAATGCATCGTTAGGTGGGCATTGCTAAAGGTAACATTTATGCTACTATATAGGTCATATGATAGAGGTTAGAGAATACCTCGATGCTGAGGGACACAGTCCTTATACCAAATGGTTCGATCGTCTGAATGTGGCCGCTGCGGTCAAGGTGGCGACAGCAGTCCATCGGATGGAGCAAGGTAACTTCTCTAATGTGAAAGGTGTTGGTGCCGGCGTCTATGAGTACCGGATTGATTTTGGTCCTGGTTATCGGATCTATTTTGGCAAGGACGGGGACCGGTTGGTGATATTGCTCGCGGGTGGTACCAAGAAGCGCCAGGACGCAGATATTGCTGCTGCAAAAGGGCACTGGCGCGACTATAAGCGCCGGAAACGGCAAGAGGTGTAATGATGGCTTTGACGAAAGATTTTAAGGAAACCATACAGGCACGCGCCCAACGGGATCCCGCGTTTCGCAAGGCCCTGCTGCAAGAAGGGGTCGAATGCCTGCTTGCTGGTGATATCGATACCGGCAAGGCGGTGCTGCGTGACTATATCAACGCGACGATCGGGTTCGAGGAATTATCCCGGGTCTTCGACAAGTCGAGTAAGAGTCTCATGCGTATGTTCGGGCCAAAAGGGAATCCCCAGGCGAGCAACCTGTTTGCGGTGATCCATTACCTGCAGGAGCAGGAGGGCATTCACCTGAAAGTCAAAGCCTGGAAAGTGGCCTAGGTGGTGCTGAGTGGCGGTGTTCATTCGGCAATTTTTCCGAGGATTTTGAAGGATTTTCTGGGCATGGTATTTTTCATGGTATTGCCGCCTACACCAATAACTAAGCCATTGATATTAAATTCTAAAAATGGTTCGTTTACAATCGAGTGGGAATGAGGGATTAATGAGTACCCCGGACAAGGGGGCCTGCCTTTACCGGACGCGCCGTAAATACATCCCTGTAGGCTCGACGGCAGCATCCCTCGGCAAGCTTATGCCGGCTGGCTTGCGCACGCCTTAA